>Ga0209085_1000731_pt1 | contig 23031 bp, 18 predicted proteins | sample C_131016_EF_Meta_FD_187310 | JGI IMG/M metagenome (GOLD analysis project Ga0209085, IMG submission 187310) | Freshwater microbial communities from Lake Croche, Canada to study carbon cycling - C_131016_EF_MetaG (SPAdes) (version 2) | ecosystem: Environmental > Aquatic > Freshwater > Lake...
GGTTCTGCCGCAGCTCGCTGCCCGCCGTCCGCATTGTGACGCCATGCTCAACCTGATGAGCTGCCCCGAGGTGATGAAGCTCACCCGCATCGGCAAGTTCGATATGGGCAAGGAAGCGAAGGGCCCTATGGCGCTGCTGAAGAAGCTGCGCGGCAATAAGGGCAAGGGGGCTGCTTCCACCGGTGCGGGCCAGATGCGCGTGCTGCGCGAATTGCCCAAGCTGCTGCGCTTCATCCCCGGCACCGCGCAGGATGTACGGGCCTATTTCCTGGGCATGCAGTACTGGCTCTCCGGCAGTTCGGACAATATCGCCAATATGGTCCGCATGTTGGTGAACCGGTATTCCTCGGGCAGCCGCGCCAAGCTGGCGGGCAAGATCAAGGTGGCGGCGCCGGTCGAATATCCCGAGGTGGGCCTCTATCATCCTGACGTGCCAGGGCGGGTGACCGAGAAGCTCTCTGACCTGCCGGCCTTCCAATCCGGTGGTCGGGTGGGCGTGTTGTTGCTGCGCAGCTATGTGCTGGCGGGCAATGCTGGCCATTATGATGGCGCAATCGCCGCCATGGAGGCGCGCGGCATGAATGTCGTGCCGGCCTTCGTGGCCGGGCTCGACAGTCGCGCGGCCATCGAAAAATACTTCATGAAGGATGGCGTGCCGGCGGTGGATGCCGTCGTCTCGCTCACCGGTTTCAGCCTGGTTGGCGGCCCTGCCTATAATGACAGCAAGGCGGCCGAGGAAATCCTCACCAAGCTCGATGTGCCCTATTTGCTGGCCCATCCGCTGGAGTTCCAGACCATTGCCACCTGGCGCGCCAGCAATGCCGGCCTGACGCCGGTCGAGGCCACAATGATGGTGGCCATTCCCGAGCTCGATGGCGCCATTGCACCCATCACCTATGGCGGCCGCTGCGGCGTCTCTGGAGGGGCCACGCCATGCCCGGGCTGCGATGGCGTGAGCTGTGGCGGCAGGATGCTGGTTGAGATGGAGCGCTCGGCCATGCTGGCCGCCCGCGTGGGCAAGCTGGTCGATCTGCGCCGGCGCCAGCGCGCGGCGCGCAAGATCGCGCTCGTCATCTTCAATTTCCCGCCCAATGCCGGCAATACCGGCACCGCCGCCTATCTCGCGGTGTTCGAATCGCTGCACAACACCCTCGGGGCATTGAAGGCCGCCGGCTACACCGTTGATGTGCCTGAGAGCGTGGATGCACTGCGCGACAGCATCCTCAAGGGCAATGCGGAGCAATATGGCGCATTGGCCAATGTGGCCCATCGCATCCCGACCGACACCCATGTCCGCCGCCAACGCTGGCTGCCGGAGATTGAGAAGGCCTGGGGCCCGGCGCCGGGCCGCCAGCAGGCCGATGGCGCGAGCATCCATGTGCTTGGCGCCATGTTCGGCAATGCCTTCATCGGCGTGCAGCCGGGCTTTGGTTATGAGGGCGACCCGATGCGGCTGCTCTTCGAAGCCGGCTTCGCCCCCACCCATGCCTTCGCCGCCTTTTACACCTGGCTACGCGAGGATTTCAAAGCCGATGCGGTGCTGCATTTCGGCACCCATGGCGCGCTGGAATTCATGCCCGGCAAGCAGACCGGCCTCTCCGCCCATTGCTGGCCGGACCGGCTGATTTCGGACCTGCCGAACTACTACCTCTACGCATCCAACAACCCCTCCGAGGGTATGCTGGCCAAGCGCCGCGCCGGCGCGACCTTGATCAGCTATCTCACGCCGCCCGTGGCCTCGGCCGGGTTGTATAAGGGCTTGCTGGAACTCAAAGCCTCGATCGACCGCTGGCGCGCGCTCGAGCCGGGCAGCCCGCGCGACAGCCTGGCAGAACTCATTCAACTCCAGGCATCGGAACTTGAACTGGCCCAGGCAGAGCCCTTCTGGGTCGCCGAGGAATGGGATGCGCGGGTGCAAAAGCTGGGCGCTGCCTTGCTCGAACTGGAATACACCCTCATCCCGAATGGTCTGCACGTGATTGGCAAGGGCCTCTCCGCTTCCGAGCGCCGCGATACGCTGGACGCCGCCGATATCCTGGAGCCCATCGAACGCGCCCGGATCGACGCCCTGTTGGCCGTGGATGCCGAATTGCCCGCCATCATCCACGCGCTCGATGCCGGCTATATCAAGCCCGTGCCGGGCGGCGACCTGCTGCGCAGCACCGAAGTGCTGCCCACCGGCCGCAACCTGCATGGCTTTGACCCCTTCAAAATCCCCTCCGCCTATGCCTGCAAGGATGGCGCGATGCAGGCCGAGCGCGTGCTCGCCCGCCACAAGGAGGAAGAGGGCAAGCTGCCGGAGACGGTGGCCGTGGTCCTTTGGGGCACCGACAACCTCAAAGCCGAGGGTGGCCCCATCGCCCAGGTGCTGTGGATGATGGGTGCCAAGCCGCGCCACGACAGCTATGGCCGGCTGACCGGCGCGCAGCTCGTGCCGCTGGAAGAACTGGGCCGGCCGCGGGTTGATGTCATGATCAGCCTCTCCGGTATCTTCCGCGACCTCTTGCCGCTGCAAACCAAGCTGCTGGCCGAGGCCGCGCTGCTGGCCGCGCAGGCCGATGAGCCGGCGCATCTGAATTACATCCGCGCCCATGCGCTGGATTATCTGGCGAAGAATGGTGGCACGATCGAGGATGCCGCGCTGCGCGTCTTCGGCAATTCCGAAGGGGCCTATGGCGCCAATGTAAACCTGCTGGTCGATAATGCCGGCTGGCAGGATGAGGATGAGCTCGGCGCCACCTATACCAGCCGCAAGGGTTTCGCTTACGGCGTGGATGGCAAGCCGCGGCGGCAGGATAAGGTGCTGAACCACACCCTGGGCTCGGTCGATATGGCCTATCAGAACCTCGACAGCGTCGAGACGGGTGTGACCACCATCAGCCAGTATTTCGACAGCCTGGGCGGCATTTCCCGCGCCGTCGCCAAGGCCCGCGGCAAATCTGCGCCGGTGTATATTTCCGACCAGACCAAGGGCTCGGGCCAGGTGCGCACGCTCAATGAGCAGGTCAGCCTGGAGACCCGCACCCGCGGCCTGAACCCGAAATGGTACGAGGCGCTGCTCAGCCATGGCTATGAAGGCGTGCGGCAGATCGAGGAGCAGGTCAGCAACACGCTGGGCTGGTCGGCCACCACGGGCCAGGTGAGCGGTTGGGTTTATACCCAATTGGCGCAGACCTACATGCTCGACCCGGCGATGCGCGCGCGCCTGGCGCAACTGAACCCCACGGCCTCGGCGAAGATCGCCAATCGGCTGCTGGAGGCCAATGAACGAAACTACTGGCAGCCGGATGAAGCAACGCTCGATGCGCTGCGCGCCGCTGGCCAGGAATTAGAAGACCGCCTGGAAGGCATCACACCGGAGATGGTAGCAGCATGACCGTGATCACCCGCCACGAGACGATGCGCGGCGCCATTCCCCGCAGGCCTGACGGCGAGGGCTCAGTGCAGGTCGCACTCGACCCGGCACTGCAGATCGAAGGCGCCAAGGTCTTTGCTGTCTACGGCAAGGGCGGCATCGGCAAGAGCACCACGAGCTCGAACCTTTCGGCTGCCTTTTCCCATCTGGGCAAGCGCGTGCTGCAAATCGGCTGCGACCCCAAGCATGACAGCACCTTCACGCTGACCAAGAAGCTGATCCCCACGGTGATCGACATTCTGGAGACGGTGAATTTCCATTCGGAAGAGCTCCGCCCCGAGGATTTCATCTTCGAGGGCTATAATGGCGTGATGTGCGTCGAAGCCGGCGGTCCGCCGGCGGGCACGGGTTGTGGCGGCTATGTGGTCGGCCAGACGGTGAAGCTGCTCAAGGAGCATCATCTGCTGGAAGAGACCGATGTGGTGATCTTCGACGTGCTGGGCGATGTGGTCTGCGGTGGTTTCGCCGCCCCCTTGCAGCATGCCGAGCGCGCGGTGATCGTCGCGGCCAATGATTTCGACAGTATTTTCGCCATGAACCGGATCGTGCAGGCGATCGCGGCGAAGTCGAAGAATTACGATGTCCGCCTCGGTGGCGTGATCGTCAACCGCAGCGCGGGCACCGATCAGATCGACAAGTTCAACGCCGCGACCGGCCTGAAGAGCCTAGCGCATTTCCCCGATCTCGACGTTATTCGCCGTTCGCGGCTGAAGAAGAGCACGCTGTTCGAGATGGAGGAGAGCCCGGCACTGCTGGCGGTGCAGGAGAGCTATATGCGCCTGGCCGAAAGCCTCTGGGCCGGAACCGAAGCGCTCCCCACAGTGCCAATGCGCGACCGTGATATCTTCGACCTGCTGGGCTTCGACTGATGAGCAGCTACGCCAAACGCCGCGCCGAGCTGGAGCAGTATTTTGACCGCACGGCTTCCGATACCTGGGCGAGGCTGACCTCCGATGCGCCGGTGAGCGGCGTTCGCGCCAAGGTGCGCGCCGGGCGCGATGCGATGCGCGACACGCTGCTCTCCTGGCTGCCGGAGGATTTGCATGGCCGCCGGATTCTCGATGCCGGCTGCGGCACCGGCGCGCTGGCGCTGGAGGCAGCACGGCGCGGCGCCGATGTGGTCGCCATCGATATTTCGCCCACGCTTGTGGGTCTCGCGGCCGAGCGCAGCCAGGGCCATCCCCGGCTGGATTTCCGCGTGGGTGACATGCTGGACCCGACGCTGGGCCGCTTTGACCACATCGTGGCGATGGACAGCCTGATCCATTATTCAGCCAGGGATGTCTCGGCGGCGCTGGCCGGATTGGCGGCGCGGGCCGACCATTCGGTGTGCTTTACCTTCGCGCCCCGCACGGCGCTGCTCGCCACATTCTGGGCGGTGGGCAAGCTGTTTCCGCGCGGTGACCGTTCGCCCGCCATCGTGCCCGTTTCGCCGCGCCATTTGTCGCATTTGCTGGCGCGCAAGAACGGCCTGGCGCTGGGCCGCACCCATCGCGTCAGCCGGGCCTTCTACATCTCCCAAGCGATGGAGATCATGGCCGGATGAAGTTTCGCATCCCGCAGCCATCGCGCACCTGGATGCGGCTGACGCCGCAATACCTGCCCTTCGCCGATGCAGGCAGTGAGACGCTGCCCATGTCGCGGCTGCTGCGGCTGTCCCTGTTTCAGGTCTCGGTGGGTCTTTGCTCGGTGCTGCTGATCGGCACGCTCAACCGCGTGATGATTGTGGAACTGCATGTGCCGGCGGGTTTGGTGGCGTTGATGTTGGCCATCCCTGTGCTGTTCGCGCCCTTCCGCGCGCTGATCGGCTTTAATTCCGACAAGCATCAATCCGCTCTGGGTTGGCGCCGCTTTCCTTATGTGTGGAAGGGCGCGGTGGTCATGTTCTCCGGCCTATCCATTATGCCCTTTGCGCTGATCATTCTTTCTGGGGATAGCCAGGGGCCGCTATGGGCCGGGCCTGCCAGCGCCGCGGTGGCCTTCCTGGTGGTGGGCATTGGCATCCACACGGTACAAACTGCGGGCCTTGCGCTGGCCACGGATCTGACGCCGCCCGAGAAGCAGCCGCAGGTCGTGGCATTCCTCTCGGTCCTGCTGCTGCTGGGAATGTTGGGCGGGTCGCTGATCTTCGGTGCGATCCTGGCCGATTTCACCCAGATAAAGCTGATCCAGATGATCCAAGGTTGCGCGGTGGCCTGTCTCCTCCTGACCACGGCCGCGTTGTGGCGGCAGGAAATCCGCGGCGCTTCCCACAAGATCGAGCCGGTGGCGGAAAGCTTTTCTGAAGCTTGGAACGGCATGCGCCGGCAGGGCCCTTGGGTGCGCCGCTTGGTCGGCGTGGGCCTCGGCACCGCCGCTTTCTCCATGCAGGACATTCTGCTGGAGCCCTATGGTGCGCAACTGCTCGGCCTGTCGGTCGCAGCCACCACTTTGCTCACGGCGCTGCTGGCAGCCGGCGGGATTGTCGGCTTCGTGGTGGCGGCGCGGCGGCTGGTCGATGGCGCTGACCCGCACCGGGTGGCGGGCTTCGGTGCACTGACCGGTATGTTCGCTTTCGCCTTTATCATCTTCTCGGCGCCGATGAACTCGCAGTTTTTGCTCTCCCTGGGCACGGTGCTGATCGGCTGTGGCGCCGGACTTTTCACCCATGCCACCCTCACTGCCTGCATGCAGGCAGCACCCGCTGGCCAGGCCGGGCTTGCCCTCGGCATTTGGGGCGCAGTGCAGGCCACCTCGGCCGGTGTCGCGGTGGGTGTGGGTGGTGCGCTGCGGGACATCGTCTCGGCCTTCGCCCTTGATGGCGGGATGGGGCCGGGCCTGGTGCATGCCGCGACTGGCTATGGCGTGGTCTACAGCCTTGAGATCGCGCTTCTCTTTGCGACGCTGATTGCAGTTGGGCCGCTTGTGCGCTCCGCTGCCTTGGCGCGTGCCGTGCCTTCCCTGCAACCCTGAACCCCTGGAGCGACGTCATGTTCAGCGGCAACTTCTTCCTGAATTTCGACATCACCCTGATCGCCCTCTATCTGTTTTGGGCGTTCTTTCTTGGCTTGGTGATCTACCTCAATCGCGAGAGCAAGCGGGAAGGCTACCCGCTGGTCTCCGACGTCACCGGCCGCGCGGTCGATGAAGGCTGGACCGGCATGCCTTCACCGAAAACGTTCATCCTGCCCCATGGCGGTGGCACGGTGATGGCGCCTCGGCCCGAGACGCCCGAAGTCTTGCCGATCCACCCGACTAAGGGCGGCGGCGACCCGATCGAGCCGATGGGTGACCCGATGCAGCTAGGCCTCGGCCCGGCCGCCTATGCCCAGCGCGCCGATCACCCGCACATGTGCTACGACGACCACATGCCCTCGATCGTCCCATTGCGGGCCGCTCCGGATTTCTACCTGGCCGAAGAGGATCCCGATCCCCGCGGCATGGTCGTGCTCGATGCCGATGGCGAATTGGCCGGCACTGTGGTGGATGTGTGGGTGGATCGCGCCGAGTACCTGGCCCGCTTCCTCGAGGTGGAAACCCCGATGGGCCGCCGCGTTCTGGCGCCAGCACCTTTGGTGCGGGTTGATGAGACGGCCGGTCAGGTCAAGGTGAACACCCTGCTGGCGCGGCATTTCGAGGCCGCCCCGGTCACCGAGAGCGCCGAGCAGATCACCCTGCGCGAGGAAGATCAGATCCAGGCTTATTTCGCCTCTGGCCAGCTTTATGCAAAGCCTGAGCGTTGTGAGCCTTTTCTGTGAACGAACCCAAGCACTACCACCTCTCGCCGGATATTCCCGAGCATGATGGTGAGCCCGTTCCGGGTCTTCCGGAACGGCTGCCAGCCGGCGAGAACCTACTATGGCAAGGGCGGCCGCAGGGCCGTGGTCTGACCGCCCGTGCCATGGGATTGCGGGCCATCACCTGGTATTTCGGCGCCCTTTTGGCGCTGCAGGCCGGGCTTGGTTTCTACCACGGGGCGGGGCCGGTGCAGATTGCCGGTGGCCTTGTGATCTCCGGCTTGATCGGACTGGTGGGCCTGGGCCTGCTATGGTCCATCGGTCGCGCCGCGGCGCGCGGTGCGATCTACAGCATCACCGATAAGCGGGTGGTCATGCGAGTGGGCATCGCGCTGCCGATGATCCTCAATATTCCCTTCGCCGTTATTGAGAGTGTGGCGCGGGTCACCCATGCCGATGGCACCGAGGATGTGGTGCTGCGGATCATGAAACCCGCCCGCATCTCCTGGATCGCGCTTTGGCCGCATGTGCGCACAGCCTCGATCCTGCACCCCGAGCCGATGCTGCGGGCACTGCCCGAGGCCGACGGCGCCGCGCAAATCCTGGCCCGCGCGATAGCGGCCAGTGCCGGCGTCGCCGTCCAGCCGATGACCGCCGCCGATACCAATACCCGTCCCGGCCATGCGGCCGTAACGGCCTGAACCCGCCAGAGGACAAACCCATGTTGCAAGCCCAGACCCAGCGAAATCCTGACTATATCTCGCGGATGTTTATCCTGGTGGTTGCCAGCATGATCCTCGTGACATTGGCGGCCGTGGGCAGCGCCGGTTGGTGGCGCGAAGCGCCAGCACCCAGCGCTGAGGTGCCGCGCGTCTCCCTCGTGCTGCGCTTTATCGAGCAGCCCGATGGCGGGCTATCGGTGGTCGATATGGCCACCGGGCGGGAGTTCGACCATCTGGCCGTCGGCGAAAATGGTTTCCTTCGCACGATGATCCGGGTCATCCGACGTGATATTCTTCGCACCGACGCGACGATTTCGATGCCATTCCGTATTGAGGCGTGGCAGGATCACCGCGTCACCCTGACAGATTCCGCAACGGAGCGCAGGGTGGATCTGAGGGCATTCGGCCCGACAAACGCCGAGGTCTTCATCCGTTGGTTGAGTGAGAAGGAAGTAAGAGGATGATGGAGAGCCGGGAGGTTCGCCGGGGCTGGTTTGGCCCTCGTAGCATCGAGGTGCCTTGCACCGTTGAAATCGAACAGAGTTTTGACAGCCTTCACGCCCATGCCATCCCCGAGGGCGTTGTGCTGTGCCCGGGCGACAGAGTGATTGTCCATAACGCGCCGGATCATGTGGCCTATGGTGAAGTGCGAAGCTATCAAACGCGGGCAACCGTGCTGCGCGCCGGCCCATTGACCCGTTTCTGGACCGAGATTTCGGCGATCGCCGAGCTGACCGAACTCTACCATTGCGGCTTCGAGCCCAAGGGCCACCTGGAGGCTCAAGAGGCAGCATGAACGCAATACAACGCCCCCCCACCCGCGGGCAGAACGAAACCACCCAGATGGCGACGACGGACACCGTCCTCTCGCCACGCTTCTACACGACCGATTTCGCGGCGATGGACGCAATGGACGTGAACCCCATCCGCGCCCAATGGGACGCGCTGATGGATGAGTTCCGCCGTGACCCCAATAAGGGCCATTTCGTCCGCAACAGCGATTTCGACAAATTCAAGCTCGACGACCTGCCGCCTGCCTTGCAGAAAGAGGTCGTGGATTTTCTGGTCAGTTCCGTGACCGCCGAATTCTCCGGCTGCGTCCTCTATGCCGAGATCCGCAAGCGGGTGAAGAACCAGGACATGAAGGACCTCTTCGGCTTCATGAGCCGTGACGAGGCGCGCCATGCCGGCTTCATCAATGACGCCCTCAAAGATTTGGGCATCGGCGTGGATCTGGGCTTCCTGACCAAGGCCAAGAAGTACCATTACTTCACGCCAAAATTCATCTTCTACGCCACTTATCTCAGCGAGAAGATCGGCTACGCCCGCTACATCACCATCTTCCGCCAGTTCGAAAAACATCCCGAGCTGCGCTTCCACCCGATTTTCCAGTGGTTCGAAAAATGGTGCAATGACGAATTCCGCCATGGCGAGGCCTTTGCCCTGCTGATGCGCGCGAACCCCAAATTGCTCGCGGGGCCGAATGTGCTCTGGGTGAAGTTCTTCCAGCTCGCCGTCTTCGCTACCATGTATGTGCGCGACCACGCCCGCCCAGAATTCCACAAGGCCCTGGGCATGACGCCCGATGATTACGACATGCAGGTCTTCCGCATCACCACCGATATCTGCAAGCAGGTCTTCCCGGTAACCTTGCCAATCGAAAACCCGGCCTTCCTCACCGGGCTGAAGCGCATGCTCGCAATCTCTAAAAAACTCGATGCCGCGCGTGCAACACCTGGCCTGGGTGGCCGGTTGAAGCGCATTGGCCTCCAGGCGCAGGCGGGCCTAGGCTTCGTGCGGCTCTACCTGCTGCGCGGCAATAAGGCGCCGCTGCCGGCTGATGTCCGCATGGCGCCGGCCTGGTAAGCATGCTCGACATTCTGCCCATGTCGATGCTGCCCATCCTGTTCACCGTCTTCGTGTGGTGGTTCGGCACTGGCGTGGTTTATCTGCTCAACCAACTCCGGCCGGAGACGTTTGGCTGGAGCATGATGGGCGCCTCGGCGGTGTTGGGGGGCGCGTTTTTGGGCCTTCTGCTCACCGTCCGCGATATCGGGCCGGGCGGGCCCTATCATGGCTTTCTCTGCGCGGTCCTGATCTGGGCCTGGGCCGAAATGGGCTTCCTCACCGGCCGGGTGATGGGGCTATCGGTGCAGCCACTGCCGGATGGCACGGTGGGCTGGCCCCGGCTGCGCGCCGCGGTGGCCGCCATCCTGCATCATGAAATTGCTCTGCTGGTGCTGGGTGCCGGTCTGCTGGCTGTCTGCTGGAACCAGCCGAACCAAACCGGCCTTTGGACCTGGGCTGTGCTGTATTTTGCCCGGCTCTCGACCAAGCTGAACCTTTATTTCGGCGTGCTGAACCTGGGCGAGGCGATGATGCCCGCGCATCTCTCCCACCTGCGCAGCTTCTTCCGCCAACGCCGAATGAACGCCTTCTTCCCCTTCTCGATGGCGATCTGCATCGCCGTCAGCTGGTGGCTGATCGATGCCGCGCGTGCGCCAGGCGCCACGGCCTTCGAGGTTGCGGAAAAATCCATGCTGGCCACCCTCGCGGTGCTGGCGGTGATCGAGCATCTCTTCCTGGTGCTGCCAATCCGCTCTGAGGCGCTTTGGACCTGGAGCCGAAAAACAACAATGACCGGGCCGATGGAGGCACCATGAACTACGAAGCATTCTTCCAGACCAAGATCGCGGGCCTTCACGAAGAGGGCCGCTACCGCGTCTTCGCCGAGCTGGAGCGCCATCGCGGCAAATTCCCCATGGCCACCAATCACGGCTCGGGCAACCGCGCCCCGGTCACGGTGTGGTGCTCGAATGACTATCTCGGCATGGGCCAGCATCCGAAAGTGCTGGGTGCAATGCACGAGGCGCTGGACCGCAGCGGGGCAGGGGCCGGCGGCACCCGCAATATTGGTGGCACCAACACCGATCATATCCGCCTGGAAGCCGAACTGGCCGATCTGCATGGCACCGAGGCCGCGCTGCTGTTCAACTCCGGCTATATGTCCAACCTCGCCACGCTCTCCACCCTGGCATCGCAAATGCCCGATTGCGTTGTGCTGTCGGATGCGTTGAACCACGCCTCCATGATCGAGGGCATCCGCCACAGCCGCGCCAAATGCGTGGTGTGGAAGCATAATGACCTGGAAGACCTTGAGGCCAAGCTCGCCGCCATCCCGGCCGAAACCCCCAAGCTGATCGCGTTTGAGAGCGTCTATTCCATGGATGGCGATGTCGCCCCCATCGGCGCCATCTGCGATCTCGCGGACAAATACAACGCCATGACCTATCTCGATGAGGTCCATGCCGTTGGCATGTATGGCGCGCGCGGCGGTGGCGTGTCCGAGCGTGACGGCGTGGCCCATCGCCTGACCGTCATCGAGGGCACATTGGCAAAAGCCTTCGGTGTGATCGGCGGCTATATCGCGGGCTCCGCCAGCATGGTGGATTTCGTGCGCAGCTTCGCCTCGGGCTTCATCTTCTCCACCGCCCTGCCGCCCGCCGTGGCCGCCGGCGCCGCCGCTTCCATCCGCCACCTGAAGGAGAGCGATGCCGAGCGTGAGGCGATGCATGACCGCGTGGCCGTGCTGCGCGCCCGCCTCGATGCCATCGGCATTCCGCATCTGCCCAATCCCAGCCATATCGTGCCGGTGATGGTGGGCTGCCCCGTGGCCTGCAAGCGCATCAGCGACACGCTGCTCGACCAGCACGGCATCTACGTCCAGCCGATCAACTACCCCACCGTGCCGCGTGGCACCGAGCGTTTGCGTTTCACCCCCAGCCCGCTGCACAGCGATGCGGATATTGATCACCTGATCGCCGCGCTGAGCGAAGTCTGGTCGAGCCTGAGTCTGCAGCGCGCCGCATGATGGGTGGTGCTGACGCCGCAACCGTGGGCGGTGTTGATAAGGTGCACGCTATGGCCCAGCCGCCACGGCGTAAGCTGGTATTTCCCTTCACCGCCATCGTCGCGCAGGAGGAGATGGTTCTGGCCCTGCTGCTGGCCGCGGTCGAACCCATGCTCGGCGGCGTCTTGGCGCTGGGCGATCGCGGCACCGGCAAATCCACCGCCGTGCGCGCCCTGGCGCAATTGCTGCCCGACATGGCCGTCATCCCCGGCTGCCGTTACAATTGCGATCCCGCCCGCGGCTGCGCCATGCCGGCCGATTGCTCTTCACAGGGCGATGCCATGGTGCCCGTGCCGGTGGTGGACCTGCCCCTCGGCGCCTCGGAGGACCGGCTGGTCGGCGCGCTCGACCTGGAACGGGCGCTGACTCGCGGTGAAAAAACCTTCGAGCCCGGCCTGCTGGCCCGCGCCCATCGGGGCTTCCTCTATATCGACGAGGTGAATTTGCTGGAGGACCACCTGGTTGACCTCCTGCTCGATGTCGCCGCCTCGGGCGAAAATGTGGTGGAGCGCGAGGGTATCTCGCTGCGCCACCCCGCCCGTTTCGTACTGATCGGCTCCGGCAACCCCGAAGAGGGCGAGCTTCGCCCCCAATTGCTCGACCGTTTTGGCCTGGCCGTCGAACTGCGCACCCCGCAGGACCTCCCGACCCGCGTCGAGGTGGTCAAGCGCCGCGACGCCTTCGAGCGCGATGCAACAGCCTTCTGCGAGCGCTATGCCGAGGCCGAGGCCGCGCAGCGCGCCCGCATCCTCGCCGGCCGTGCCATGCTGCCCAATATCAGCGTGCCCGATGCCATATTGGAAGAAGCGTCAAAGCTGTGCATGGCCCTCGGCACCGATGGCCTGCGTGGCGAATTGACCCTGTTGCGTGCCGCCCGCTCGCTGGCTGCGCTTGACGACTCCGCCGAGGTCACGATCAGCCATCTCCGCCGCGTGGCGCTGCCGGCACTGCGCCACCGGCTGCGCCGCAACCCGCTCGATGACAGTTCCTCGACCAGCCGTGTCGAGCGCGCCGTGGTCGAGACCTGGGGCGACGAACCGAACCAGTCATGAGCGTCGAGGCCGCGCTGCTCTGCGCCGTGGACCCGGTGGGTCTGGGCGGCGTGGCTCTGCGCTGCGCCGCCGGCCCGCAGCGTGACGCTTGGCTGGCCGGCTTCCGCGCCTTGATGGGCCATACACCCTGGCGGCGCATCCCGCCCGATCTGCCCGATAACCGCCTATTGGGCGGGCTCGATCTCACCGCCACCCTGGCGCTGGGCCGGCCGGTGGCCGAAACCGGCGTATTGGCGGCGGTGGATGGCGGCACCCTGGTTATCGCCATGGCCGAGCGTATGCCCGGCGGCACCGCCGCACGCATCGCCTCGGTGATCGATGCCCGCGCCGTGGTGATCGAGCGTGAGGGCGTGGCCTTCAACGCCGAAAGCCGCTTTTGCACCCTGATGCTCGATGAGGGGATCGAGGCCGATGAAAAAGCCCCTCCCGCTTTGCTGGAGCGGCTGGCCTTTCACATCCTGCCCGGCGAGGCGCCGCCCGATATCGATGTCTCCGAAGCCCGCGCCCTTTTGCCCAGCGTCACCATGGCCGATGAATTCATCGAGGCGCTGACCGGTGCCGCGATGGCACTGGGCATCGGCTCGCCCCGCGCCGTGCTGCTCGCGCTCAACGCCGCCCGCGCCGCCGCGGCGCTGGATGGCCGCGAGGTGGTGGAGAAGGCCGATGCCGAACTCGCCGCCCGCCTAGTGCTCGCCCCCCGCGCCACCATGGCCCCGCCGCCACCCGAAAGCGACGAGGCACCGCAAGAGCCCCCCCCGCCCGAACAAAACCAGGACGAGCCGCCGCCGCCCGACGAACAGGCCCCAATGCCCGACCCCAAGGAATTGGAAGAACTGCTCCTGGCTGCCGCCGCCGCCAATCTGCCGCCGCATTTGCTGGACCAGGCCAAGCTGGCCGCGCTGACCAGCCGCTCCGGTGGCGGCCGGGCCGGCGAGGCGCGCGCCCAGGCCAAGCGCGGCCGCCCCATAGGCTCGCGCGCCGGCGAGCCGCGTGGCGATGCCCGCATGGCGGTGCTGGACACGCTGCGCGCCGCCGCCCCCTGGCAATCCATCCGCCCCCGGCCGGCGCATGCGCGCATTGCCATCCGGCGCGAGGATTTCCGCATTCGCCGCTACAAGCAGAAGAATGAGGTGACCTCGATCTTCGCGGTCGATGCCTCGGGCTCCTCTGCGCTCAATCGTCTGGCTGAGGCCAAGGGTGCGGTGGAATTGCTGCTGGCCGATTGCTATGTGCGCAGGGACCGCGTGGCGCTCATCGCCTTTCGCGGCAGCCGAGCGGAGGTGCTCTTGCCCCCAACCCAGGCGCTGGCCCGGGCCAAGCGCAGCCTGGCCGCCTTGCCCGGTGGCGGGCCCACGCCGCTCGCCTCGGGCATTGATGCCGCGGTGGAACTGGCGGTGAGTGAGCGCCGGGCAGGGCGCTCGGCCCTGGTTGTGCTGATGACCGATGGCCGCGCCAATATCGCCCGTGATGGCGCGCCCGGCCATGCCCGCGCCAATCTCGATGCGCTGGATGCCGCCCGCGCAATGCGCGCCGCCGGCGTCTCCTGCATCCTGCTCGACACCGCCCCCCGGCCGCAGCCCGCCGCCCGGGCTTTGGCCGAGGCTGGCGCCGCTATCTACCTGCCGATGCCCATGGCCGATTCCGCCCGCATGGCGCGCGCCGCGGGGGCCGCAGCACAGCGCATAGTGCCATGAGCGACAGTCCGAATTGGCGCCTCGATGGCCGCGACTGGCCCAATGCCGCCGCCAGCCACTTCATCCGGGCGGGCGGAATAGATTGGCACGTCCAGCGCATGGGGCTGCAAGGGCCATCGGTGCTATTGCTGCATGGCACCGGTGCTGCCAGCCATTCCTGGCGGGCGGTGCTGCCGCTGCTGGCCGAACATGCGACTGTGATGGCGATGGACCTGCCCGGCCATGGCTTTTCCAGCACCCCGCCAGCTTCGCAAATGGGCCTGCCCGGCATGGCCGCCCAAATCGGCGCCCTGCTGGAGACTGAGGCGGTCAGGCCAGACATTATCATTGGCCATTCCGCCGGTGCCGCCATCGCCATTCGCATGGCGCTCGATGGGCGCGTCGCGCCGCGCCACATCATCAGCCTCAATGGCGCGCTGCTGCCATTGGGCGGCGTTGCCGGGCAAATTTTTTCGCCCCTGGCGCGCGCCCTGGTCGGCCTGCCCTTCGTGCCCTGGCTGGTCGCCTGGCGGGCGGCCGATCGCGCTACGGTGGAGAAATTGTTGCGCGAGACCGGATCGCGCCTCGATGCCCGGGGCCTAGAACTCTACGCGCGGCTGTTTCGCCGCCCCGGCCATGTCGCTGGTACGCTGGCGATGATGGCGGCCTGGGATCTGCCGGCCTTCGCGCGCGACCTGCCCAAGCTCACCACGCCGCTCACCCTGGTCTCCGCCCTGGGCGACCGGACAATCAGCCCCGACACGGCGCGGCGGGTGCAGGCCATTCTCCCCGCCGCAACCCTTGTTGATTGGCCGGGCTTGGGCCATCTCGCGCATGAAGAATCCCCCGCCCTGCTGGCCTCGCTGCTGGCCAACCTCATGGTGCCTGCGTGACCCTGCCGCCCGAACATCATTTGCGTGCCGAACTGAATTATGAGGTGCATGCAAGGCCACCTGATACGCTGACTGGCCCCCTGCGGGTCTCCTATCTGGCGCTGTTGAGCGCTGAGGCCCCGCGCGGCGCGGCACTGGCAGCAATGCGCACCCTGGCGCTGCGCTTTGGCGTGGTGCCCCCTGCGGATGGCGCCAGCCAGTGGTCGGCTGATCTGGGCATTTTCCGGGTGCGCTGGGAGCAGCACACCGAATTCCACCGCGTGATGTTCATCCGCGACGGTGTGGCGGAAAAACCCTTCGCCGAGCCCGCCATCACCTTCGTCCCGAGCGACTGGGTGGCCGCCCTGCCGGGTGAACTTCTCGTCGCCGCCGACCTCGAACTCGGCCATGACGCCGAGGAGGCGCTGGCGCTGAATATTTTTGGCGACAACCAAGTGGTCGGTTCTGTCCTCGGAGGCCGTGGCCTCGCCTTCACCGATTTCAGGATCAGCGGAAATGGCTTTGCCCGCTTCCTGATGGTGCAGGGCAGCATGTCGGCCTCCCTCACCGGGCGCAATGTGCAGCGGCTGCTGGAGATCGACACCTATCGCATGATGGCGCTGCTCGCCCTGCCGGTGGCCCGCGCGCTGACCCCCCGCCTTACCCAATGGGAGCAGGAACTGGCCGAAATCGCCACGGCCCTGACCAAGGCCGGCGCGGATGACGAGCCGGTGCTGCTGGAGCGCCTGACCCGCCTGGCCAGCGAGATCGAGAGCCAGGAGGCGGCAACCCGCTACCGCTTCTCCGCCGCCGCTGCCTATTACGCCCTGGTCCAACGCCGCATCGCCGAACTGCGTGAGGAGCGCATGGAAGGGCTGCAAACCTTCCAGGAATTCACCGAACGCCGCCTCGCACCGGCCATGGACACCTGCCAATCCACCACCGCCCGGCAGGAGGCGCTGTCCCGCCGCGTGCTGCGCGTCACCCAATTGCTGCAAACCCGGGTCGATATCACCCGTGAGGCGCAGAATGCCGATGTGCTGCTCTCGATGAACCGCCGGGTGCGGCTGCAACTGCGCCTGCAACAAACCGTCGAGGGTCTCTCGATTGCCGCCATCACCTATTATGTGGTGGGGCTGGCCGGTTACGCCGCCAAGGGCATAGCACCCTATTGGAACATCGACCCTGACTGGGTCACCGCAGGCGCTGTGCCGGTCGCGGCCGGTTTTGTCGCCTGGGGGCTGCATCGCGCCCGGCAAAGGCTGGCGCTCCGGGAAGACGATTGACGGCCGCCGCCGCCCCGCTCCAATCTGTTTCCGTAACAAATTATCCGGGGAAGCAATGACGTCCACCCTGCCGCAATTGGCGCCGTTTGAAGCCGACCCTATGCGTCCTGAGGATCTGGCCGCCTGCCGCGCTGCTTTGGTCGTGGGCTCCAAAAGCTTTGCCACTGCCGCGCGCATCCTGCCCCGCCGGGTGCGCGCCCCTGCCACCGCGCTTTATGCCTTTTGCCGGGTGGCTGATGACGCCGTGGACACCGAGGCCGACCCCAAGGCCAGCGTTCGCCGCCTGCGCGAGCGGCTCGATGCCATCTATATCAACAAGCCGATCAACCATCCGGCCGACCGCGCCTTTGCCGCCGTCGTCGCCGAATATGAAATGCCCAAGGAATTGCCCGGCGCGCTGATCGAGGGTTTTGAATGGGATGCGGAGGAGCGGCGCTATGACACGCTCGATGCGCTGCATGCCTATTGCGCCCGCGTGGCCGGCACGGTGGGCGCGATGATGGCGCTGCTGATGGGCGTGCGCGACGGCCCGCGCCTCGCCCGCGCCTGTGATCTCGGCGTTGCCATGCAACTCACCAACATCGCCCGCGACATTGGCGAGGATGCCCGCAATGGCCGCATCTACCTGCCACTGGACTGGATGCGTGAGGCGGGGATCGACCCTGAGGCCTGGCAGCGCAACCCCAGCTATAGCCCGGCGCTGCGCGAGATCACCCATCGCATGCTGGCCAATGCCGATATGCTTTATGCCCGTTCCGAGGCCGGGATTGCCGCCCTGCCATCCGATTGCCGCTCCTCGATCCGCGCTGCCGGGCGGATTTACGCCGAGATCGGCCGCATGGTCCGCGCCGAGGGTTTTGATCCGGTGACGAAGCGGGCCATTGTGCCCAAGAGCCGAAAATTGATGCTCCTGGCCAATGCCATGCTGCCGCGGCTGGCGCGTGCGGCCACGCTGGCCGAACCGCCGCTTGATGCCACCGCCTATCTGGTGCGCGCGGTGCCCAATCCCATCGGTGGCGATAGCCTAAGCGAGCGGATTGAATGGCTGATCGGCGTGATCAACAGGGTGGAGGGGCGGGCGGCCTGAACCGCCCCAGCAAGTGATGACTGATCGGGCGGCTGCTTGCGCAGGGACCTTCAAATTCCGCTAAAGCGATGTTAGCCGAATAATACGTGAGTATCTGTGGGGATTTTATAAAGATTGAGAAAAGTGATACTGTCCATTCCCAGCGTCATCTTTAGCTGCCCAGAAAATATAGTGAATTTGCAAGCGCCTTCCAGCAAATCATTGCCCAGTTTAATGTGATCGTGGCCGATATTAAAATCAACAATGATGTCTTGTCCGAATTTAGAATCGAAGACAAATAGGTCATCGCCCCCTTCGCCATACAATTTATCATTTCCGATGCCACCGTTCAGGGTGTCATTACCAATACCACCCTGCAAGGTATCTGCCCCACTGCTGCCAAAAATCCAGTCATTGCCTGCCCCGGATGTTACCATGAGGTTGCCCATGAACGTCACCTTGGAGAAATTCCACCTGTTGTCGCTGCTATCACCGCCAATCAAGGCTTGATAGCCAGCGGCCACGCCACGGGCATCAATAACCTCTATGCCAGAGATTGCCGTCAGGCCGAGCGTGACATTGCCGTTGCCGGCCATGATGATCGTGTCGGTGCCGGAAGAGCCTGTATCGTCATAGCTGTCATAGCCTTCAAAACTTCCGGAAGAGCCCATCACCACATAGGTATCCGAGCCGTCGCCGCCGTCGAGCTTATCCTGCCCGATCCCACCATAGAGCTGGTCGTTGCCCGCGCCGCCTGACAAGGCATCGTCGCCATCACCGCCCATTAGCAGGTCATTACCGCCACCACCCAGCATCATGTCGTTACCCAAGCGGCCTGACAGCACCTCGGCGGCATCCGTGCCCTGAATGGTATCGGCATTGTTGTCGCCCTGGATCAGCTCGGTGCCTTTGTAGAGGGTGTTCAGCCAGGCCGAGACGTCGCTGAGCTGGGCGTTGAGGTTGCCATCTTCGTTCTCAAAGCGGCCCGCCCGAACGTTGAAACCGAAATGATAAATGCCGTCAGCCACCGTATTGATCAGCTTTTGGCCAAAATAATTGACCGTGCCGCCATCGCCCTGCACGTTGTGAAAGCCGGTCTCCTCGCCATTGTTGTCATCGCCATGATTGTTAAGAAATGTTGCCTTCCGGGTATCATTTGCATTGACCCAGTTGCTGAGCTTCAAAAGATCTTCAACGCCAATCCATCCATCGCTGTCGAGGTTCAAGGCGTTAATGCCCTGCACCAGCAGCATGTTCAGGTTATTGGCAGAGCGCGCGCCTTCCATCACATGGGCGGCCGAGGTCTTTGCGGTCAGGCCTATGTCCATCTTGATGGTGTCGGTGATGCGGTCGAGGCCAGTGTTGGTGGTGGACACATCGGAGAGGTAGAAATCGAGCCAGCTTGCAACATCGGTGAGCTGGGCACCGGAGGCGCCCCGCTCATTGGTCACATGCCCGTCCTTTGTGGCAAAGCCGATATCGTAAATTCCCTCCAGCACGGTATCGACCAGCTTCTGGCCAAATATGGTCGCGCTGCCGCCATCGCCTACCACATTGTGGAAGCCGCTCGCCTTGCCAGCTGCGTCGCTGCCATGGAAGGTCGTGAAGGCCTGTTTGAGCGCTGCATTGCCTTGGATGGCTGTACTGATCGACTGCAGGTCTGCCACGTCGATCTTGTTATCCGCCAGCAGATGCTGGTCGGCGACGATCTTGACGATGATCTTATTCATTTCGTTGGCAGCATTCATCCCCGCAGCCTCTTGGCTGTTGGAGATTTTGGCCAATCCCGCATCGGCCTGGATGCTCATGACGGCGTCGTCGAGCCCTGTGTCGCTGGTCGCTCGGTCCGTCCAGAACTGGGTGAGAAACGCCGCTACTTGGCTCACCGAGGCGTTGGCTGCGCCATCCTCATTCTGGAAGCGGCTGTTCTTGATCTCGAAGCCAATATGGAAAAGTGAATCCATTTGGGCGTCGATAAGCTTGGTGCCGCGATAGGTGCTGGTGCCGCCATTGCCTTGCAGAAGGTGGAAACCCGTCTCAACGGTGCCGTCATCATCGCCGTGCAGTTTGGTAAATTCGGCCAGTTTGTTGGTACGGATCCAAGCGTTCATAGCCATCACATCCGCGTTGCTGAACGTACCATTTGCTGCAGCGTGTGTTGCAACGGCAGCTTGTTTAATAAGTAAAATTAAATTTTTGGCGGCTTCGAGCCCCGCAGTGATCTGTTTGGCGCAACCCTGCCCCGTCAAGCCGGGATCCCGTTGCGCCATGCCGATCAGTTGGTCGAGGCCGGTGCCGGTGCTGCCTGCAATCGGTGTGCTTAGCAGCGAGTAGGTTTTTGGGTTGGAGGGCATGGATTAAATATTCCTTCAAAATTAGTTTGAAGCTGTCAAATTTTGTTGATGATAATTAGAATCCTCAAAAAGCGATTGTTGCGTATTGAGCATTTTTTGAGACTCAGATCCGAGAGAAAATTAATATTGAGTTATATTTTGAGTGTCTTGGTGATGCGCTGATTGTGAAGCCCGTGGGGCAACGCTTTCCCGGCCGAAGCTCTTGCTCGCCCGTGGTTGTTCCAATCCGGAAAACAGAGTGATTTTCTGATTTAAATTCAATAATATAGTTTCAATGGTTGGCTCTGCTGGCCAACGCTATGATGCAATGGCTGGCGAGCTCGGCCAGGCTGGCCGAACCACCACTCAATGCCACCCCCTCTATTGTTCCCGCCGTGCGCAATTCTGCTGGTGGCGATAACCTGATCGAGCGGATTCAATGCTTCACCCGCCTGCTCACAGGCGCGGAGGGGCGGGCGGCCTGAACCGCCCCAGCAGGATGGCTGCTGGGGCGCCCAAGCGTCAGCCCTTGGTCGTCTTCGCCCGCTCTATAGCCTCGAGAATCAGCTCGCGTGCCCGGGCAGCGTCACCCCAGCCGATCACCTTCACCCATTTGCCGGGCTCCAGATCCTTATAATGCTCAAAGAAATGCCGGATCTGGTCGAGGGTGATCTGCGGCAGATCTGTCACATCATGCACGTCGACATAGCGCTTGGTGAGCTTGGGGCTGGGCACGGCAATGATCTTCTCATCATGCCCGCCATCATCCTCCATCAGCAGCACGCCCACCGGGCGGACATTGATGACCGCGCCGGGCGCGATGGGGCGGGTATTGGCCACCAGCACGTCAATCGGGTCGCCATCATCGCTCAGCGTATGCGGCACAAAGCCGTAATTGCCGGGATAGCGCATCGGCGTGTGCAGGAAGCGGTCGACGAAGAGCGTGCCGGCTTCCTTGTTCATCTCATATTTGATGGGTTCGCCGCCGATGCCCACCTCGATGATCACGTTCAGGTCTTCGGGCGGGTTCTTGCCGATGGGGATGGCGTCGATATTCATGAGGGGCTCCGGGTTGCGTCGCGGCTTAACCACGAAGCCCCAACTTGTTCAATCCGCGCCGTGCTTCAGCGCCAGCCCGCCCGCTGCATCAGGCGCAGCGCCTCGGGCATATTGGCCGCCAGGTCGCTGGCGCTGATCGGGTCCTGCCGAAAGCTGCCCAAGCCACGCAGGAAGGGATGAATCTCAGCATCGGCCACCACCGGATATTCCATATTTCTGCCAGCAAAGAGCGCCTGGGCGGCAGGGCTCGCCATATATTCCAAAAACGCCTCCGCCGCCGCCCGATTCGGCGCATTGCGAATAATCCCCGCACCAGAAACATTCATATGCGTGCCCCGGTCGGCCTGGTTGGGGAAAAGCACGCCCACCCGCTCGGCCAGTTCACGCTCCTCGGCGCGCGGCGAGATGTGCAGCAGCCCCAGATAATAGGTATTGGCAATGGCGATACGCCCCTGGCCTGCGATCATGGCGCGAATCTGGTCCCGATCCCCGCCCGAAGGCGGGCGGGCCAGGTTCTGGGCAATGCCACGGGCCCAGGCCTCCGTGGCCTCGAGCCCATCGGCCGCCAGCACGCTCGCCGTCCAGCCGATGTTATAAATATAGCCCGAACTGCGCACGAGCACGCCATTGGCATAATCCGGCCGCGCCAGATCCTCATAGCGGGCGAGCTGCGCCGGCAGCCCACGCGCCTTGTCATACATCACCACCCGGGCGCGGCTGGTAAAGCCGAACCAATGCCCCTCCGGGTCACGCAGATGAGCAGGAATCCGCGTCTCCAGCATCGCATTGCGCATGGGCTGGAAAACACCGGCATCCTTGGCCCGCGCCAGCCGGCCAATATCGACGGTGACCAGAATATCGGCCGGTGAATTGGCCCCCTCGGCCCGAATGCGCTCCAGCAACTGGTCCACATTCGCTTCAATCACCCGCACCCGGATGCCGGTTTGGCGGGTAAAGCCGTCCCACAGCTCACGGTCAGTGTCGTAATGGCGGGCGGAATAGATATTGACCACGCGCTCCTGGGCGATGGCCGGTGCGGCCAGAAGGGCGGGGAAGGCAAGGAGATGGCGGCGCTGCATGGGAGGTTCCGATGTGATGCCCTCTTCATATCGCGGTTGCGAGGCATTCGCAAGTGAGTTGCGAGCCATTCTCATCACCGCCGAACCACCCTTACAGCCCAGCCAAAAACCGCGCCCGTGCCGAGGCCCCGGCCATGAGGAACACATGATCCGAGCCGCCCAAAATGAACCGCGCCCCCAAAGCCGCGTATGTCGGCGCCCAAACCTCATCATAGACCCCGCCCATGCCCAGAACCTTGCCATGCGCGGCACAGGCCGCCGCCACCCGGGCATAGGCCGCCTGCACATCCGGGTGACCGATCTGCCCGGCAATGCCCATGGTGGCCGTCAAATCCGAGGTGCCGATCATCAGGCTGTCCAGCCCCGGGGTCGCGGCGATGGCCTCAACATTGGCCACCGCCTCGGGCGTCTCAATCATGCCGCAGAGCAGGATATTCGCATTGGTCTCAGCCTGGGCCGTGGCGGTATCGGGCGGCCGATAGCCATATTGGATCGGCGGGCCACCCCAACTGCGCATGCCCTGCGGCGGAAAGCGGAAGGCGCGCACCATCTCGGCCGCATCCTCGGCGGTGTCGATATGCGGTACCACCACGCCCATCGCGCCATTATCCAGGCAGCGCGTGCCCTCAAACAGCGCATCGCGGCAGCAGCGCACGATGGGGGTGACGCCCTGGCCCTGGGCCGCCACACACATGGCGCTGGCTTGGTCCACGCTCATCGCGCCATGTTCCATATCGACAAAAATCCAGTCGAAGCCCGAGGCTGCGGCCAGCGCCCCCGCCACCGGGCCGCGCAGGTGATGGATGCCAAAACCGATCGCGGTTTTCCCCGCGCGCAGCTTGTCCAGC
>Ga0209085_1000732_pt1 | contig 23011 bp, 25 predicted proteins | sample C_131016_EF_Meta_FD_187310 | JGI IMG/M metagenome (GOLD analysis project Ga0209085, IMG submission 187310) | Freshwater microbial communities from Lake Croche, Canada to study carbon cycling - C_131016_EF_MetaG (SPAdes) (version 2) | ecosystem: Environmental > Aquatic > Freshwater > Lake...
GGCCGGCTCACCGCCGGCAATGGCTTCGGCCGGGGCTTCGGCCAGGCCGGCATCGGCCGGCGATATGGTGAATTCGCGGATCACCCCCTCGCGCAGCTCCACCACATGGGAGGGGCCGCTGAGCGCCAGTTCATCGAGCCCCTGGCCATGCACAACCCAGGCATGCGTGGTGCCCAGGCGCGACAGCGCCTCGGCCATGGGCCGCAGCCAATCGCGCGAGAAGGCGCCGGTGAGCTGGCGGGTGACGCGGGCCGGGTTGGCCAGCGGCCCCAGCAGATTGAAGATGGTGCGGGTGCCAAGCTCCACCCGGGCGCCGCCGGCATGGCGCAGCGCCGCGTGGTGGCGTGGGGCGAGCAGGAAGACCATGCCCGCCTCGGCGAGTACGGTGGGCAGCCGCTCGATGGGTGTTTCCATGCCGATGCCCAGCGCGCTGAGCGCATCGGCCGCACCTGATTTGGAGGAGAGTGCGCGATTGCCATGCTTGGCCACCGGCACGCCGCAGCCTGCCACCACCATGGCGGTGGCGGTGGAGATATTGAGGCTGCCCGAGGCATCGCCGCCGGTGCCAACAATATCCATCGCATCCGGCGGCGCTTCGATGGCGATCATCCGCGCGCGCATGGCCCGCACCGCGCCGGTCATCTCGGCCACCGTCTCGCCGCGCACCCGCATGGCCATTAGCAGCCCCGCGATCTGCGCTGGCGTGGCCTCACCGCCCATGATCACGCCAAAGGCGGCCTCGGCCTCGCTCTCGGCAAGGCGCTCGCCCGCGGCGAGGCGGGCCAGGATGGGCTTGAGGCTGTTCATGCCGGAATACGCGCGCCGGCCAGGCGGATGAAATTTTCCAAAATGGCGTGGCCATGTTCGGAGGCGATGCTTTCGGGGTGGAATTGCACGCCCCAGATCGGCAATTCGCGATGCGCCATGCCCATGATCAGCCCATCGGCGGTGAAGGCTGTGGCCCGCAGGCAATCGGGCAGCGTCGCACGCTCGACAACCAGGGAATGGTAGCGGGTGGCGCGGAAGGGGGAGGGGAGGCCGGCGAAGACATCGCTGCCCTCATGCTCGATATCCCACACCTTGCCATGCACCGGCTCGGGCGCGCGCAGCACGCTGCCGCCAAAGGCCTGGCCGATGGCCTGATGGCCGAGGCAGACGCCCATCAGCGGCAGGCGGGTTTCGGCGGCGGCGGCGATCAGTGGCAGGCAGATGCCGGCCTCATTGGGGGTGCAGGGGCCGGGGGAGAGCAGCACCGCATCGGGCCGCATGGCCATGACATCCTGCACCGAAAGCGCGTCATTGCGCCGCACCTCCACCGCCACGCCCAGATCGCCCAGGAAGTGGAAGAGGTTGAAGGTGAAGCTGTCGTAATTGTCGATGAGGAGGATCATGGAATGACTCTTGGGGCAGTGGCGGCGGCGGTCAAGTTCCGGCTGCGCTGCGTGGTGGTGTGGCGATGGTTCAGGCCATCGCCGAGGAGCCCGCTGCCGTGTTTGCGGTATGCTGGCGGAAGACTAGAATTAGCGCCAATTGACCGCGGCTTTTGGCTGTTGTCGGCTGTGCCGGCCCCAAGGAGAGATGGCATGACGGAAATTCTCTGGGCGCGGATGACCGCGCCTGAACTGCGCGCGGCCGCGGCGCAGGACACGCTGGTGATCCTGCCTGTGGCCTCGCTCGAACAGCATGGCCCGCATCTGGCCACTGGCACGGATACCTATCTGGGCGAGGCGGTGGCCGCCCGCACGGCTGAGAAACTGGCGGCCGCGGGCCAAAAGGTGGTGGTGTTGCCGGTGGTCTGGCACGGCCTGGCTGAGCATCACATGCAGTTCGGCGGCACCATCACGATGGACCAGCCGGTGTTTCTGGCCGTGCTGCGCGCCATTGCCCGCAGCGTGTTCCGGCATGGCTTTACCCGGCTGATGCTGCTCAATGCCCATGGCGGCAATACCGAGGCGGTTGGCGTGGCGGTGGCCGAGATCGGCAATGAGCACCCGAGTTGCAAGGTGGCCGGCGGAACCTATTGGCTGGTGGCGCCCGAGGTGTTTGCCGGCATTCTGGAAGACCAGCCCGGGGTCATGCATGCCTGCGAGGCGGAGACGGCGATGATGATGCATGTGACCCAGGGCACGGTGCGAATGGACCGCTTGGTCGAGGCCTTTGGGCCGCATGCCAACCGCCCGGCGGCGCAGCCACGCACGCTGTATTTCCGCCGTAGTTTCTTCGATATGACACCCACCGGCGTGGTGGGCGATGCGCGTCGGGCGAGCCCGGAAAAGGGCGCGGCATTGGTGGAGGCGCTGGGCCTGCGTCTCGCCGCAATTTTGGCTGAGCCGGCGCTATGGGTTACCGTTGCTAGCGACGGAATCACGTCATCGTGATGGTCGTGCCATTGCCGGTAATGCAGCGGTTTTGGGCGGCCATGAAAGCCGATTAATCATTCTCATTCCCAAGAAATAATCAAATATAGAAATTTATATATTGGCCGATCTTGCGGCCTTGGCGTTGATTCAAATTGCAGCGCCTTGCCAGAGGCAGGCTTGCTTGACACTGGGCAAGCTGCCATCAGATTTCCAGCACAGGTCATCCGGTGCGGTCGTCCTCTATCGCCACGCCACGGGTTCAGATCATGCCTGCCTATTCGCTTTCATCCCCCGTCGTCAGGTTGCGTTGTGGCACGGTTGTGTTCCAGCCGCGCAGCGCCACGACTGCGCCAGCCGCGCGGCAGCGGCTGTTATGGGCAAATATGATGCTTGCAAAAAGCCAGGCTTGCGGGCACCGGGCGCTGGCTGCCTGACATGGCTGAAGAAAATTCGCCAATAACGAAAGGATTTTCTCCGCTCAGGGCGATCCGAAAGGTGGCGTTTGCCTGTCTCGCCTTCGTCCTGTCGGCGTCTTACGTGTTTGATCGGATATCGCCCAGGGTGGGGGGACAGTTCCGAAATATTGTTTTGGCGTTCTGGTGGGGCTTTGCCATGCGCCTGGGCCAGCGGCTGCGCGATCGCCTGCGTGGCGCGCCGCCCGATAAGGCAATGATACAGATTCTCCCCCGTCCGGCCGTTCCGCCAGGAGATATCCGCCTCTCATCGGTGGATGATCCTCTGGTGTCCGTTATTATTCCGACATATGGCCAAGTGTCGCTGACACTCGGCTGCCTCGCCTCGATACAAGACAATATGCCGAATGCGTCGATCGAGGTGATCGTCGTGGATGATGCTTTCCCCGGGGAAGAGACCTCCGCCTTGTCAGAGGTGTCGGGCATTCGCCTGATCCGCAATGCGGCCAATCTTGGCTTTCTGCGCAGTTGCAATGCGGCAGCGCGCCATGCCCGCGGCCAGTTCATTTTCTTTTTGAACAATGATTGTGAGGTTCAGCCAGGCTGGCTGGACCGGCTTTTGGATGTATTCGCAGCGCGGCCGGATGCCGGCATTGTCGGCTCGAAGCTGCTCGGTGCCGATGGTTTGCTTCAGGAAGCCGGCGGAATTCTGTGGCGGGACGGGTCTGGCTGGAATTATGGCAGTGGGCGCGATCCGGCCGCTGCCGAATTCAACTATTTGCGTGAGGTGGATTATTGTTCCGGCGCCTCGATCCTTCTGCGGCGTGACGTCTTCCTCGGCATGGGCGGGTTCGACGACCAATACGCTCCGGCATATTGCGAGGATTCTGACCTGGCGTTTCGGTTGCGGGCGCAAGGCCTCAAGACCTACTACCAGCCCAGATCGGAAATCCTGCATTTCGAGGGCGCCTCGCATGGCCGGGATCTGACGCAGGGCATCAAGGCTTATCAGGTCATCAATCAGGCCAAATTCCTCGACACTTGGCGCGAGGTGCTGGGCCGCGACCACTATCTGAACGCGAGCCATGTCCTGCGGGCGAAGGATCGGGCGCATGATCGCCAGGTGGTCCTGGTCATTGACCATTACCTGCCGGAACCTGACCGCGACGCGGGGTCGCGGACCATGCTGGCCTTCGTGCGCGCCTTGGTCGCATCGGGGATGGTGGTGAAGTTCTGGCCGTTGAATTTGCGCGCCTCACCCGGTTACACCGAGGTGTTGCAGGATATGGGCGTTGAGGTGTTTTACGGCGCCGATCAGATGCCACTGCCAGCTTGGCTCAAAGAGAACGGGCGCGACCTTGATGTCGTGTTGCTCAGCCGGCCTGATGTGGCGCTGCAGTGCCTTGACATTGTCCGCTCCGCCACCCGGGCAAGGGTGGCTTACTACGGCCATGATCTGCATTTTCGTCGCATGGCGACGATGGAAGATGGCCAGCGGGCCGCACAGGCCATGCGAGAGCGCGAACTCTCGATCTGGCGGCAGTCTGATGTGGTCCTCTACCCCTCCGAGGAGGAAGCGGGGGTGGTTCGTGCCATGGCGCCCGATGTCAATGTGCGTGCCGTCGTCCCTTATGCGTTAGACGCGGCAACCGAGGCGGGCTTGGAGCCTGGCGCGCGGGATATGTGGATTCTCTTCGTCGGGGGCTTCGCCCATCCGCCCAACGCCCAGGCTGCGGTTTGGTTTGTGCGTGAGGTGCTGCCATTTGTGCTGCTGCAGGCGCCACAAGCGCGCGTGGCGATCGTGGGGTCCAACCCTGCGGATTGCGTCATCGCACTCGCTGGCGCGAATGTGAGCCTGTTTCCCAATGTGAGCGATGACGAACTCCAGGCCTGGTATCGCAAAGCGCGGGTGGCGGTGATTCCCCTCCTGGCCGGCGCTGGGGTCAAGATGAAGACGGTCGAGGCGCTGTGGCATGGCCTGCCAGCCGTGATGACGCCGGTTGGCGCTCAAGGTCTGCCTGGTATTGAAGATGTGGCCGCCGTGGAAACCGATGCCGCCGCGTTTGGCCCGGCGGTTGTCGCCCTGCTCACCGATGATGCGCTTTGGCAGCAGCGGCGGGACGCGCAGATCGCCTATGCTCGGGGACGCTTCAGTGAGGCGGCGCTGAGACACTCTCTGCTGGAGGCGCTTTCGGTGCGCGACACCCAGGACGCATCGATGGCCGCCCCGTTGGTCACCCGGGCCTGACCTGCTTTGATGGTATCCCATCCATAAGCAGGGTGCGCTGGGATCGGGCCAATCGCCAGATATGCTTGGTCTGGCCCGAGGCATCACGCTGTCAGTAAGCTAAGCCGCCGGTGCCGGGCCATCAGGCAGGAAACCGTTTATCGGACCGTCCGAGTTTTTCGCGCCACTTCTCCAAGCTGGCGGCGGCGAGGCTGGATCATCTCCAGTGTCCACAGGCCTTGCAGCGCACATCGCGAAACAGCTTTGAGCCGATTGCTCTGGATTGAAGCTTGAGGGCGCGGCGCCTGGCTTATGGCGGGAGCGAATGACTTTGGGATTAAATTAATGTCTGTAAAATAATATTATATAAAATATACATATGGGCTGAACAACCTCCCTGGGTCGGTATGCGTCGAAAAGCGACTTCACTGCTCTGTGTTGCCGTGGCGGGTGTGATGCTCGCCGGCTGCGAGGGCCGGAACAACCAGGCTTTGGCCACGGGTGTGGGCACCGTGGCCGGCGGCGTTGCTGGCGCGCTGCTGGGCCGGCAATTGGGCGGGCGCAATTCTCCCGGTGCCCTGATCGGCGGATTGGTCGGTGCCACCATGGGCGGGCTGTTGACCAACCATGTCGCCCATCGCCTATCCGCCGCCGAGCGGTGGCGGCAGAACACGGCCCATCGCCGCCTGCTGGAGGCCCCGGTGGAGCCAGATGCACCATTGCCACAGCGCCGCTGGGTCTCCCCCGAGGATCCCACGACGCGTGGGACCGCGGAGGTGTTGGTGGTCACCGATGGCGGCCAATGCCGCACCATCCGCGAGATCGCCTATGTCCGTGGCGAGGAACTGCGCCAGGAGGCCCGCTTCTGCCGAGGGGAAAACGGGCAATGGACCCGGCAGGCGTGAGGGGGAAGCTGGCCGGTTTCTGTCTGGCGCTGGCATGCATGCTGCTGCCCTGTAGCGCCGCCGCGCTGGATTTCACCGTGCTTGGCCGGGGCAGCGGCAACATCATCTTCGCCTCTGGCGGTTTCGAGCGTGGCGATGCCGCCCGGCTGGAGGCGCTGCTCAGGCAAACCGCCAATACCCAGCTGCTGGCCTTTCGTTCTCCGGGGGGGCTCAGCATGGAGGGTTTGGCGGTTGGGCGGGTCATTCGCCGCGCCGGCATCGCGACGCATCTGCCTGCCAATACTCAATGCGCCAGCGCTTGCACCTACGCTTTTCTGGGCGGGCGGGTGCGGACCATGGAGGAGGGGGCCCGCTACGGGGTGCATATTTTTAGCACGAGTGGCAATCGGGGCCTGTTGCGGCGTGCCGAGGCGTTGATCCAGAGCGAAGGCACGGCCGCCGTTGCGGGGCTGATTCGGATGATTGAGGAGGATTCGGCGCAAATGGCGGCCCAACTGGCCTATTACGCCATCGAGATGGGGGTCTCGCTGCGCCTGCTGGAACCCAATTTCCGCACCGCGCATAACACGATCCGCTGGCTCACCGCGCGGGAATTGCGCGATTTCAATGTCGTGAACGCGGATTGATCGGTGGCCTGTATCGAGCAGGGGAACAGACCGCGCCTGTGACGACCGGCGCGCAAAACGGGACAGGCGGCGCGTTTCCCGTTCGAATGTGGCGCCGACGCTTGAGCAACAGGCTCCCTAGCCGCGCCTGACTGCCCCACGCAGCGCATCCAGAACGCCATCCATCGCGGCCTGATAGCCCGGCCCGTCCAGATAACCATCCAGCGCGCCAGTGCGCTCCAGGAAGGTCTGCCAGGGCGGTGTGGCCATGGCGCGGCGAAAGCGGTCATGCAGCACGGCGGCGATCTCGTCTGAAATTCCGGCTGGGGCGTTCAACCCTTTCATATTCTCGATGACGACATCCCAGCCCAATTCGCGCAGCGTCGGCACCCCGGGGTGGGCGGCGATACGCTCGGTGGAGGCGACGGCCAGAGGGCGCACTTCACCCGCTTGTGCGAGGCCCGCCATCTCCTCGGGCGCCAGGACCGCCAGCTCCACCGTGCCGGCCATCAGCGCCTGCAGCGAGGGCGCGCCGCCGGTGAAGGGCACATGCAGGAACTCAACACCCGCCGCCTGCTGCAACAGGACGAAGACGGCATGATAGATCGAGCCCTGACCGGAGGAGGCATGCGGGATCGTGCCCGGCGCTCGCCTGGCCGCTGCCACCGCGGCTGGCAAATCGGCAAAGGTGCCGCCGCGCCGGGCGACGATGAGCATGGGCTGGCGCGTGAGGCGAATGATGGCGCGAAACGAGTGCTTCGGGTCATAGGGCACGTCGCGGAAGGCGGGGAGGGAAATGCTCTCGCTGCCACCGCCGACGAGCAGGTTCAGCCCATCCGCTGCCATGCCGGCCACCTGCTGGGCGGCGATGGCTCCACCCGCGCCGGGGCGGTTCACCACGATGATGGGGGTGGGGAAAAGCCGAGACGCCGCTTCGGCAATGGCCCGCCCCGCGAGGTCCGCGCCGCCGCCCGGTGCGAAGCCGACGTTGAGTTGGATCGGTCGCGCCGGTTCCCAGGCGGCCTCGGCCCGCGAGGTGGCCATCGCGCCGGCGCCAGCGAGCAGTGCCCTGCGCTGCAACATGTGATCTTCCTCCATGTGTTTTGCGCTGAGGATAACCATGCAAGCGGCGAGGCGCCATGGCATGGGCCGATGCCGGGCAGGGTCTGCCGGGTCAGGCGTCAGATTTGGCAAGGAAAAGCAGTTCTCGCTTCAAAAACTGGATAGCATGATAACCTCGCTTTTGCTGAGGCTGCCCCCAGCGCAGCATGTAAGCCGATGGGTGTTATATATTTTTGTGAAATTCGCATTTTTTTGGAATGTACGATGGCGGATATTGGCAAGACTGATGGACATCCCTTGAGGGCTGTGACGTGGGAGTGAACGCCCAGCCGGCGCAAATCCGCCGCCGCGCCCTCCTCGCTGCGCCCCTGCTCGCCAGCGCCTGCGCCGCGCCATTCTCCGGCCGCGGCAGCCCTTTCCTCTACCGCGACGGCATTGCCAGCCGCAGCGATGGCCCGATGATGCCGCAACTCGGCACCTTGGGTGGTGGCTTCGCCACGGCCAATCGCGGCAATTGGTGGCAGCCGGCCTATAGCGTCGATTCATTTTCCCGGCTGGATGGCATCTGGCCCGCCGCCCGCGTCACCGCGCCTGCCCAGGCCTCGCCGCTCAGCCGCCGCGCGCGTGAACCCGATATCGGCTTTGATGGCGCTCCAGTGCATGGCCTGGGCCGCTTCAGCCTTGACGATTATCTGTCCCGCAACCCCACAACCGGGCTGATGATCATCCGTGATGGCGAAATCCTGGTCGAGCGCTACCAATATGCCCGAAACGACCAGCACCGCCTGACCTCATTCTCCATGGCCAAGACGCTGGTGGCGCTGCTTATCGGCCTGGCGCTTGAGGAAGGCCATATCGGCAGCATCGAGCAAACCGCTGGCAGCATCGTGCCGGAATTGCTGGGCTGCGAATATGGCGCGACGCCGCTTCGGCACCTGCTCACCATGTCCTCCGGCGTGGCCTTCCGCGAGACCTATGACGGGCGGGATGATTCCGCCGGGCTGTCGCGTTTGACCTTTGGCGGCCAGAGCGCCGGGGGCGTCGCCGTGCCGCCGTTTTTCAACACCCGCATCGCAGCACCGGGCCGCCAGTGGAATTATGCCTCGGCCGAGACCTTTGTTCTGGCGCTGGCGCTGCGCCGCGCCATTGGCCGGCCCATTGCCGATTATTTCGCCGAAAAGCTCTGGCAGCCCCTGGGCGCCGAGGCGGATTCCTCCTGGCTGACTGACCGCTCGGGCCTTGAGATCGGCTTTATGGGCTTCAATGCCGTGCTGCGGGATTATGGCCGCCTGGCCATGCTGTTGGCTGCGGGCGGGCAGCATGGCGGGCGCCAATTGCTGCCGCAGGCCTGGTTGGCGGCGATGACCCGGGCGCATTTCACTGGCGCAGAGACCGGCCGCTGGTTCGGCTATGGCTACCAGACTTGGATATTTCCGGCGGCGGAGGGTGGTTTTGCCCTGCTCGGCGTGCGCGGCCAGGCCATCTTTGTCGATCCCCCGCGCCGGCTGGCCCTGGTCCATACCGCGGTGCGTACCGATGCGCGCGACCCTGGCGGGGCCGATCTGGCCGCTTTATGGCGGGGGGTGAAGCGTCATGTATGATGCCCGCCCCTGAATGGACCGATGATATTGAGCAACCGAGCATGAGCCGCAGCGGCAATACCCGCTCCATTGAGCGCCGGGTGCGCCGCGTCGCCACCCGCTTGGGCCTGCATCTGATGATTGTGCAAAAGCCTGATAACCGGGTGCGCGCCCATGGCGGCTATATGCTGCGCGATGGGCAGAGCATGCGCATCCTTCTCGGCGACAAGGATTACCCCTATTGCGCCGATATCGACGAGGTCGAGGCCTTTCTGGATGCCTATCAAGGCTGACGACAGGCGGTCATGGATGGGACATGTGATGCGCAGCGGCTCCGAACAACGTCTGACCGACCCGGCCGCCATCCTGTTGCCAGGATTTCTCCTGGCCTATCTCCTGGCGCCGGAGGCCGAGCCGCAGGAAGCCCTTTCCTGGGTGCTGCTGCTGCTGGCCGCGGCCTTGCTTGGCATTGTGAACCTGCTGGCCAGCGCGGCGCTGGGCGGGATTTACAACGCGGCGCGCGGTTGGACGATGGACCGGCAGATCGCCATCCTCGCCCGCGGCGGGCGGCTGCTGCCCGCGCCGCTGCGCGCGGCGCTTTGGCTGGTCTTTGGCGAGGAGCAGAACCACGCCCTCGGCCGGGCCGAGCGGCTGCGCAAGGCGGCGTTGGCGCCGCTGCAATTCAAGGATGCGCTCTCCACCCAGGGCTGGTGCCGGGCGCTGCTGGCCATCGAAAGCCCCGCGGCCCTGGCGCTGGTGCTGCAGGCCGAGGGGCAGGCGCGCTTCTGCCGGGCGCTGAGCATGGGGCTGCTCTGGGGCGCCTGGGCGCTGCCGGCCCTGCTGTTGGTGTTGCCGCTCACCCTGGGGGCCTATCTGCGCCAGCGCCACGCGGCGGAGAGTCTTTTGCTGGAGACGGCGATCACCCTCGCCGCCCGCCAGGGTGCCAGCCTGCCGCCCGCCCGCACCGCAGCCGGCAGCCCCACCCATGCCGGCGGCGTGGTGTTCCGCGAGCGCGGCGGCGCCCGGCAATACCTGCTCATCGAGGCCAATGATGAGCGCCTGCAATGGGTGCTGCCAAAGGGCCATATCGAGGATGGCGAGCACCCCCCCCATGCCGCCGTGCGCGAGGTGCGCGAGGAGACCGGGGTCTGGGCCCGGCTGGAGCGCGAATTGGGCGATGTGGCCTATAGCCTGGGCGAGAAGCAATTGGTGGTGCGCTTCTATTTGATGCGCGCGCTGGGGCAGGGGGTGCAGCAGGATAGCGGGCGCGGCCAGTGCTGGCTGACCTTCGCCCAGGCCATGGCCCAGGCCAGCCACGACAATACCCGCGAATTGCTGGCCGCCGCCGAAGCGCAGGCCATTCCCGCGCAGGAGGCGCGCGCATGATCATCATCCACGGCATCAAGAATTGCGACACGATGAAAAAGGCGCGCGCCTGGCTGGATGCCCATGGCACGCCCTATGCCTTCCACGACTACAAGACCCAGGGCCTGGCCGAGGCGATTCTGCGGGCCTGGGTGGCCGAGTTGGGCTGGAAGGCGCTGCTCAACACCTCCGGCACCACCTTCCGAAAACTGCCTGAGGCCGAGCGCGAGACCTTGAACGAAGCCCGCGCCATGGCGCTCATGCTGGCACAGCCCAGCATGATCAAGCGCCCGGTATTGGATCTGGGCGGGCGCAGACTTGTCGGCTTTTCGCCGGAAAGCTACGCCCGCGCCTTCAGCGCCTAAGCTACCTCAGCGCGAGGCTCGCACGCGGACATGGCCGAGCAAGGCGAAGCCCGCTGCGGCAAAGGCCAGCGCCTGCAAAAGACTGGCCGGCAGGGCGATGCTGCCCATCGCTACCAGCATCGCAATCAGCAATGTCAGCAGGCCGAGGAACAGATAGGACGGGATCGCCGCCTCGTCGCTCAAATTGCCCACGATAACCAACCCCATGATCGCCATGAGGGGGACAGCGAATTCACCGATCATCAAAACTCCGTTTCATTTTGGATACAAAATAATCTTACAGCGTCCAGCCGCCGTCAATCACGATGGCCTGGCCGGTCACAAAGGCGCTCTCATCGGTGGCGAGATAGACCACCAGTGCCGCCAGCTCCTCCGCCGTGGCCAGCCTGCCCATCGCCTGCCGGGCGATGAAGGCTGCGCGTGAGGCTTCGAAGCCACCCGCCGCATCGGCATTGGCGGCGATGCGGTCATGCAGGCTGGGCGTGTCCACCGTGCCGGGGGCGAGGCAGTTGCAGCGCACGCCCTGCGTCACCGTATCGGCCGCCACCGCCCGAGTCATGCCAATCACCGCCGCCTTGGTGGTGCCATAGACGAAACGGTTGGGCGCGCCTTTGATCGAGCCGGCGGCACTGGCCATATTGATGATCGAGCCGCGCCGGCGTTCGAGCATGGGCGGCAATGCTGCGGCCAGCACCTTCCACATCGCCCGCACATTCAGCGCGAAGGCGAAATCCCATTCGGCATCGGTGCAGGTCAGCGCCGTATTTTGATGCACGAAGCCGGCGCAATTGAACAGCACGTCCAGCGGCCCGGCAGCCGCCACCACGCGCGCCACCGCCGCGTCATCGAGCACATCCAGCGCCTGGGTCTCGATGCCCGCTTCGGCCAGGCCCGCGAGCTTGTTCAGGTCGCGGTCGGTTGCCACCACGCTGGCGCCCTCGGCCGCCATGGCGAGGGCCGAGGCCCGGCCCATGCCCTGGCCGGCCGCGGTGACAAAAATACGTTTTCCGGCGAGCCTTCCGGCCATGGCGGTCACTCCTGTTCCGGGAAGGGGTATTTGTCGAGATAGGGCTGGTATTCCGGCTCCACATCCACCTCAAAGCTGGAAAGCAGCCGCACCACGCCGCAGTAAAACGCGATGGTGACGATGAGGTCGACCATGCGCGGCTCGTCCAGAAACGCGGCGAGGGCGGTATAGGTCTCGGCCGAAACGCCAGGGCCGGCGGCGGCCTCGCGCGCCGCGCGCAGCACCAGCTTTGTGTGGGCATCAAGGCTCGTGCTCTGCCCCGACGTCTCGGCGATCAGGGCGCGGATATCGTCATCGGTGACGCCGAAATCATAGCCGATCTTGACATGGTGCGACCATTCGTAAGGCGCGCGCGCCACCCAGCCGACCTGCAGAATGGCCAATTCGCGCAGCCGGGCGTCGAGGATGCTCTTGTGCCGGATATATTGCCCGAGCCCTGAGAAGGCGCGCATGGCTGTGGGGTTGTTGGACAGCACGCGATAGAGCGAGATGTCGCGCTTCAGCAGGTCCTGGTCTTCCGGCGGCAGGTTTGCCCGGGTGCGTGTGCGAATGCGTGCCATCTATCCTCGTATCCCCTCGATTGCCGCGAAAGCTGACACGCGGCCCGCGCTTCGTCCATCACCTGGGGGTGTGACGCGGGGGCCGGGCCGCGTGTAGTCTGCCGCGATGCGCCTCATGCCGGCCCTGTTGTTGTTGCTTGCAGCCCTCGCCGCCCCCGCGCCGGCGGAGGAGCCGCCGCTCGCCATCGCCGCCATGGGCAGCTTTCATATTGGCGGGCGTGAGGCCCAGGTCAGCGGCCGGCCGGCGCGCGAGGTGGTGCTGGTGCCCGGCGCCAGGCCGATGCGGATCGACCCGAATGGCATCTATCGGGTGGAGGGCCTCTATGCCCAATTCCACCATCCCGCACGGCGACAGGGCCAGGTGCCGCTGCTGCTCTGGCATGGCGGCGGCATGACCGGGGTGGTGTGGGAAACCACCCCCGATGGCCGCGAGGGCTGGCAGCATTATTTTTTGCGGCGCGGCTGGAGCGTCTATGTCAGCGATGCGGTGGAGCGTGGCCGCGCCGGCTGGGCGATGAGCCCGGAGATTTTTGCTGGCGAACCGATCTTTCTCTCCATGGCCGACCCTTGGGAGCGTTTTCGCATCGGCCCCGGGCCCGGCAGTTTTCGTGCCCGGGTGGCCAATCCGGGCGGCCAGTTTCCCGTCGAGGCCTATGGCCAGCTCATGGCGCAAATGGTGCCGCGCTGGACCACCACGGATGCAGCCCAAATCGCTGCCTATATCGCCTTGCTGGAGCGGGTGGGGCCGGCGGTTGTGGTGGCGCATGCCCAGGGGGCGATGTTTGCCTTGCGCGCCGCCCAGGCCCGGCCTGGGCTATTGCGCGCGTTGGTGCTGGTGGAGCCATCGGGCTTTGGCGAGAGCACGCCGGCCGCGCTGGCGGCGCTGCGCGGCATTCCCATCCTGGCGCTTTATGGCGATTTCATCGAGCAGGACCCGCGCTGGACCGCGATCCGCAACCGCGGCACCGATTTCTTTGCCGCAGCCCAGAATGCCGGTGCCAGTGTGGAAGTGCTGGACCTGCCGGATGCCGGCATCGCCGGCAATAGCCACCTGATGATGATGGAGCGCAACAATGGCGCGGTGGCGGCCCGGGTGCAGGAATGGCTGGCGGGGCAGGGGCTGTGGCGGGCTGAGTAGGTGACGTGCGCGCTTGCGCAGTATTCCAGCCAGCCGGCCTATCCCCTAGACTCGGCCTCGCCGGCGCCGCAGCGGCGCTGCCAGGCAGGAGCCGCTTCCGATGATTGACCGTCGCCGAACCCTTGCCGGCCTGCTGACCGCCACTGCTGCCCTGCCACTGCCCAGGGTTGCGCGCGCTCAAGCCTTCCCCAACCGGCCGCTTCGGCTGATTGCGCCATATCCGCCCGGGGGCGGGATCGACAGCGTGGCCCGGTTGTTGGCGGCGCCCATGTCCGAGATGCTGGGTCAGGCCGTTGTGGTGGAGAACCGCGCCGGTGCTGGCGGTTCCATTGGCGCCGCCGCGGCCGCCCAGGCCCAGGCTGATGGACATACAATTTTACTCGATGCCCTGGGCCATGTGATCAACCCGCTGCTGATTCGTGACCTGTCATTTGACTACGCCCGCGCCTTTGCCCCGGTATCCCTGGTGGTGACCCAACCGATCATCGTGGTCGGCAGCCCGGCCCTTGCCATTCGCGCCCTGCCCGACCTTCTGGCACGGCTGCGTCAGCCGGGGCAGGACCTGTCCTATGGCTCCTCGGGCAGTGGCACCGGCCCGCATATCGCGGCCGAGAGCCTGTTGCGGCGGGCGGGCGGGCGCGCAACCCATGTGCCCTATCGCGGGGCCGTGCCGGCGCTGCAGGATGTGATGGCAGGCAATCTGGCTTTTGCGGTGGTGACCGCGGGGGCGACCGTGGCGCTGGCGCGGGAGGGCAGGGTGGTGCCTCTGGCCATTCTGAGCCCCGAGCGCATGGCGTCGCTGCCGGATGTGCCGACGGCGACGGAAGCCACCTTGCCCGGCTTTGTCTTCCAGGAATGGAATGGGTTATTCGTGCCGACCGGCACACCGGAGGGTGCGATCGCGCAACTGCATCAAGCCGCCCGCCATGCGGTGAGCCAGGCCGCCACGCGCGAAAGGCTTGCGGCCCTGGGCGCCGTGCCAATGGGCTCAGCCCCGGCTGATTTTGCAGCTTTTCTGGCGGCACAGCGCGATATCATCGGCCAGAGCGTTGCCGCCGCGGGGATCACGCCAGGTTGATTGCGATCCGCGATCGAAGTTGAGGCTTGCCACCCCGCTGTTTTCCGTCTTGCATCACGTCGCAAAGCCCATCCTACCCCACAGGGAGTGAAAATAATGACCATAAGACGCCTATTCCTCGGCGCGGCTGCGATGCTGATCGCCGGCCCCGCCCTCGCCCAGGCACCTGTGCCGGGTTGGGCCATTGGCCGCCCCGATGGCTCGTCCCTCGCCCCCCACGCCCCGCGCCTGACCGTGACCCCGCTGGACCAGGTGCCGGTCGCCGCGCTGCGCCTGCCGCCCGGCTTTCAGGCTGAGGTCTATGCCCATGGCATCCCCGGCGTGCGCGCCATCGCTGAAGGGCCGAACGGCACGCTCTTCGCCGGCAGCCGTGGCATTGGCCGCGTCTATGCGATCACTCGCAACGCCGATGGCACGACCCGCACGCGCGTCTTCGCCCAGGGCTTGGCCCAGCCGAGTGGGCTCGTGATGATTGGCAATAGCCTCTACGTTTTCGCCGTGAACCGCGTGCTGCGCTATGACAATGTCGAGGCCAATCTGGACAGCCCGGCCGCGCCGGTCGACCTGACCGCAGCCTTTGCCCTGCCGACCGAGCAGGATCACGGCGGCAACCACCACTGGAAATTCGTGTCCCTCGGGCCGGATGGCCGGATCTATACGAATGTCGGCGCGCCCTGCAATGTGTGCGAATTCGACCGCGACCGCTTCGCGCTGCTGGTCTCCTTCAACCCCGATGGCAGCGACCGCCGCATCGAGGCGCGCGGCGTGCGCAACAGCGTGGGCATGGCGCACCATCCGGTGACGCGTGAGCTTTGGGCGACCAATCACGGCCGCGACTGGATCGGCGATGACAGCCCCGAGGATTCGCTGCTGCGCGTTCGCCGCACCGGCGAGGATTTCGGCTTCCCGATGTGCCTGGGCACCTGGTCCGATCCCGAGCATAATCGTGGCCGCGCCTGCAGCGAATTCTCGCAGCCTGCAGCCCTGCTTGGCGGGCATGTCGCTGCACTGGGCATGCGCTTCTACACCGGCACGATGTTTCCGGAGCAGTATCGCAACCAGGTTTTCATCGCCCGCCGTGGTTCCTGGAACCGCAACCGGCTGAGCGGCTATGACGTGGTGGTGGCCAAGCTCGATGCGCAGGGCAATGTGACCGGCGTTGAGGATTTCATGACCGGCCTGCGTGATGACGCCAACCAGCGCTTCCTCGACCGCCCGGCCGAGGTGCATGTGCTGCGCGATGGTTCGCTGCTCGTCTCTGGTGAGCAGATGGGTGCGGTCTATCGCATCACCTATCGCCAGTGATCCTTGGGCGTTTTCTGGCGGCGGCCTTTCTGGCCGCCGCGACCTGTGGTGCCGCTGTCGCGCAAGATGCGCGGCGCGGCGCCGAACTCGCCACCCCCTGCCTGCAATGCCATGGCGGCAATGGCCGCAGCCAGATGGAGACCATCCCTTCGCTGGCCGGCCAGCCGGCCGATTTCATCACAATTCAGTTGATCCTGCTGCGCGAGGGCCTGCGCCAGGCGCCGGCCATGGCACCCTTTGCGGCCAATCTGCCCGATCGCGATATCGAGGATATGGCCGCCTATTTCGCCACCTTGCCGCCCGGGCCACCGGATGATCGCCGGCCCCGCGATCCTGCGCTGATCGCTGCCGCTGAGGCGCTGGTCGGGCCGCGGCATTGCGCCACCTGCCATGTCGCCGATTATGGCGGCCGCAATCAGATTCCGCGCATCGCGGCACAGCGGGAGGAATATCTCGCGGCTGCGATGACGCAGTATCGTGATGGGACCCGGGCGGGGCCTGATACCCAGATGAATGGCGCCGTGGTGGGTCTGTCCGACGCTAATATCGCGGCGCTGGCGCATTTTCTCGCGCAGAAATAGTCGTGGATAGGCACGGTTCAGCGGCAAAGCGCTGAATCGTATCAGCCAAATTCGCGGTAGCGAAATTCCGACGTGCCGGCCTCAACCAGGGCGGCGGCCAGCAGATTGTGATGGGGTGACAGGGCGCAGGCCGGGTCAGTCGCCCCGGCATCGCCGGTCAAGGCGAAGGCCTGGCAGCGGCAGCCGCCCCAGTCGCGCTCGGCATTCTCGCAGCCCTGGCAGGGTGCTGGCATCCAGCCCGTGCCGCGGAAGCGATTGAACGCCTCGCTATTCTCCCAGGCATCGCGCAGCGAGGTGTCGCGGATATTGGCGAATTCCATGCCGGTGATGGATTCGGCCGCATGGCAGGGCAGAACATTCCCAGCCGGCGAGACGCTGAGAAAGCGGTTGCCCCAACCGCCCATGCAGGGCTTGGGCCGCGTGGCGTGGTAGTCGGGCACGACATAATCAATGACCAGACGGCCGCGATGGGCGATGCGCGCGGCCTCCACCAGGCGGGTTGCTTCATCGAGCTGCGCGCGCGTGGGCAGCAGCGCGTCGCGGTTTTCCAACGCCCAGCCATAATATTGCACATGCGCGACCTCAAGCCGGGCAGCGCCCCAGGCGAGTGCTGTTTCAATCAGCAGCGGCAGGTTTTGTAGGTTCTGCCGATGGACCACGGCATTGAGCGTCAGCGGCAGGCCGGCTTGGCGCACGATGCGCGCCGCTGCCTCCTTGCGGGCATGGGCGCCCTTCATGCCGCCAATGCGCTCGGCGCCGGCCGGGTCGGCGTCCTGGACCGAAAGCTGCACATGGTCGAGGCCTGCTGCGACGAGGCTGGCCATCAGCGGCGCATCGAGCAGCACACCGGCGGTGATGAGGTTGGTGTAGAGGCCGGCGGCATGGGCGGCGGCGGTGATCTCGACAATATCGCGCCGCGCGGTGGGTTCACCGCCGGAGAGATGCACCTGCAGGCAGCCCAGCCGCGCGGCCTCGGCAAAAACCCTTGCCCATTCCGTCGTGGTCAATTCGGCCGAGGCGCGGGTGAGTTCCATCGGATTGGAGCAATAGGGGCAGCGCAGCGGGCAGCGATGCGTGAGTTCCGCCAGCAGCGCGAGGGGCGCGTTCATGGTCTGAGCGCGCCTTTCACCACCAGCTCGTCGAGCATCGCGCGCACATCGGTGGCGATCACCTCGCGCGGGGCCGCGAATTTGACCGCCAGCAGATCGATGATGGCATCCATGTCGCGCGCGCCATCGACCAGGCGCAGCACTTCCAGCGCCGTCTCATCGGGCACGAACATCCGCTCGGGCGCCATGACCACCCAGCGCTCCCGGGCGATGTCATGATGCAGGCGAACGCCGGGGGCGAAGCGGGGTGTCACGCTGTGGGCACAAAGGCGCCGGGCGGCGGCAGGCATGGCGCCACATAGGCCAAATGCAGCGCATCCAACTGCACCCAGAGCAGGTCACATTTGAAGCGCAGCGCGGCCAGAACCTGCTCCTGCTTCTCGGCTGTGTCGGCGTGTTCCTTCACGTAGTTCAGCGCGAAGGCGACATCCTGTGGCGCCTGGGTCAGGCGCGGGGTGAAATAGGCCAAAGTCTGGGGTGTGATGAAATCATAATTGCGCAGCATTCCCGACACGCGCTGGGAGATGATGTTGGGCGAGAACATTTCCGTGAGCGAGGAAGCAATGGCTTCCAGCAGCGTTTTTTCCCGCACGAAACGCACATAGGCATCCACCGCGAAGCGGGTGGCGGGCAGCAGGCCGCGCAGCGAGACGACATAGTCGCGATCCAGCCCCAGCGCATCGGTCAAAACCAGCCAACGCTCGACGCCACCGGGATGGGTGCCATCGCCATCATGATCCTCCAGGCGCCGGCGCCATTCGCGGCGCAGATCGGGCGTTGGCAGCCGGGCCAGCAGGGATGCGTCCTTGGCCGGGATGGAGGCCTGGTAGTAATACCGGTTCAGCGCCCAGGCCTGAATCTGGCCTTTCGTGAGTTTGCCGCCATGCAGCAGATCATGAAAGGGATGGAGGATGTGGTAGCGCTCCTGGCCGATCGCGTTCAGCGCGGCTTCGAGGGCTTGGGGTGACAGCAGGCTCACAGGTCGATCTCCATCCCATCCTCGGCGACTTCCCAGCCGGCCGCGCTGAGTTGAGCGCGCTCCGGGCTATCGGCCAGCAGGGCGGGGTTCGTGTTGTTGATATGGATGAAGATACGCCGGCCAACCGGGATTTCGGCAAAAGCCTCCAGGGTGGAGCCGGCGCCGGTCATGGGCATATGCCCCATGCGCCGGCCGGTTTTTGGCCCGGCACCCATGCGGATCATCTCGTCATCGGTGAAGAGCGTGCCGTCGAACATCACGCAGGCCGCGCCGGCGAGGCGTTGCCGCAAAGCCGGGGTCATCATCGCGCAGCCGGGAATATAGTGCAGGGTCTTGCCGCCGGCCGAGACAGCGATGCCGATGGTTGCGCCATCTTCGGTGACGCCCGGGTCTTCGCCAGCCTCGGCAAAGAGCGGCACCTTGCCCGGCAAGGCATAGGCCGTGACGGTGATGCCCAGCACCTCGAAGGCGATATCCGTGGCAACCGCCCGGCGGGTGACGAATTCGGGGTTCAGGGCGCGAAAAATGGGGTTTTCATCCAGCACCGCCAGCGTCTGGGCTGTGCCGAAGAGGCCGAAAGCCTGGCGTTCACGCAGATGAAGCAGACCCATGATGGTGTCCACCTCGGCCCCTGTCAGCAAGACGGCCGCTATTGGCGAATTCCGCAATGTTCCGGCGCGCGGGTGTAATGCAGGCGTTTCCGCGATCTGCTGGCGCAAATCAGGGCTGGCATTGACCAGCATCCAGTTTTGTCCATCGGCGGAGACGGCGATACTCGCCTGGCTCCGCTGCGGGGCAGCGCTATCGCCAGCGCGGGCGCGCAAGCAGCCGGGCCCGGCGGAGTTCCATTGGGGAAATCCGCCACCGGCACCGGCGCCAAGCACTATGACCCGGAGCATTCAGTATCGCCCCGGGCAGCAGCCTCAGCCGACCTCGGCGCAGGCGTAGCAGTTGATTTCGAGCGCGAGAGAAACCTCAACGATCTTGGGTGCCTTCCAGGCCATGGTCATTTCCTCATTGCATCACCGGCCCAGCGCCGGCACGGAGATGATGCCGTATCCGCGGGCGGTCATCAAGCCATGGATTGGCATGCTGCGTGTTTGTCCAAAGCCCAGGCGATGACGGCATCACACAGCCAAACTGCTGAGCCATGGGGTGACATCGAAGCTGCCGCATCATTGCCAAGGCCGAGGCGGCAATGCCGGTTTGACCGCGATCAATGCGCGGCAGGCCGCGAGCGGGCATTCTTCGGCAGATCAGCGAAGGAGGATGTCATGCCCCAGAATGTCGGCGACATCGATAAATGGCTGCGGATTATCGCTGGCGTGCTGATCCTGGGCCTTGGCGCCTTCGGCTCTTTGGGCTGGTGGGGGTTGCTGGGCATTGTGCCGCTGGCCACGGGGCTGATGGGCAGTTGCCCGGCCTATAGCCTGATTGGCCTGAACACCTGCCAGCGCCGCATGTGATCTTGCCGTGCTGCGGGGCCCCTGGCGGTGCCCCAGGGTTGAGGCTGCCGGCGGCCAGCGCCAGCGTGCGGGGATCGCCCGTACCCTGGCACTCAACCCCAGGCTCGTGGTGGCGGATGAGCCTGTCTCGGCGCTCGATGTCTCGGTGCAAGCGCAGATCATCAACCTGCTGCTCGATCTGCAGGACCGCTTGGGCATCTCCATGCTCTTCGTGGCGCATGATCTGAGCGTTGTGCGCCATCTGAGCGATCGTGTGGCTGTGACATATGTCGGCCGCATCGTGGAAGTGGCGCCGACAGATGCGCTCTATCGCGCCCCCATGCATCCTTACACCGAGGCCTTGCTGGCTGCGGTGCCGGCGCCCGACCCGGCCCGGCGTGGCCATCGCCGCGTCGCCCAGGGCGAGGTGGCCGATCCGGCAAACCCACCGCCCTGCTGCGCCTTTCATCCCCGTTGCCCCTATGCCGCCGAGCAATGCCGCGTCGAACGCCGGGCACTGACGCCGCTGTCGGATGGCCGTTGGGTGAGTGGCCGCCGCGCCCAGGAGCTGGAGTTCGTTGGCGTGCGCTGAACCAATAACAACAAGGAGGATTGCCATGCGACGCAGGGATATAGGGGTTCTGACAGTGACGGGGATGGCCGGTGCCGCGGCGCGCAGACCTCCGGCGGCTTTCAGGGCTCAGGGCTGCTGGGGCAGTTGGAGGGGCGGTCCATCCTGCATTGGGGTGCGCGTGGTGAGCAACCGGCTGGAGAATCTGGCCGGCCGCACCGGCATCTCCCAGCATTGCCGCACCCCTTGGGGCGGCCATCCGGAGCAATGGTTTTTTAAGAGCTGAGAATAGTTTTGCAGAAACCCAAGGGAGGGGGGGCGGGCGACCTGGCCGCCCCCCCCTCATCCAAGGCCTCTCAGGCCGTCATGCTCGCCGCGATCTTCTCGGCCGTCATCAGCGTCGGGAAATTGGTATTGGCACAGGGCACCACAGGAAAAATCGAGGCATCCACCACCCGCAGCCCCTCAACCCCGCGCACCCGGCCCTCATTGTCCACCACCGCGCGCGGGTCGCCATCATGGCCCATCCGGCAGGAGCAGGAGGCGTGCCAGATGCCAATGGCGGCCTTGCGGATGAAGCCCTCCAGCGCCGCATCATCGGTCATCACCTCGTCAAAGCGGAAGCCCTCCACCACGAAGCGGTCGATGAAGGCCGAGCGCAGGAAGCCCGGCCCATCCATGAATTTGCTGATCACCGCTGTCAGGAAACGGTTCTTGGCATTGATCACGCCCAGTTTGCGGACGCGGTCGGTGTAGCTGGCCGGGAAGTGATCGGCGGTGACTTGGCCCAATTCGCCGCTCATCTGCATCGCCGCCATCATCCTAAAGCCGGTCATGAGGCGCTCCAGGTCACGCTGGTCGGAGAGCAGGTTGAACTCCACCACCGGCTCGGCATTCCAGTCGCGCGAGGCGAGGCGCACCTGACCCGTCTCGGAATAGGTCTTGTTCACCCAGAGCAGCAGCGAGGCGACCTGCTCGCCCACCGAATGCCAGGCGGATTTGCTGACGGCGGCGGCGAACATATCGCCCTGAGGAATGCCCGGCAGCCCCGAGGAATAGCGCAGGCCCAGCAGGATATGCCGCCTTGTCCGTTCATCCACCCGCGCCGATTTGCGCAGATAGGAGGAGAGCGAGACCGAGGGGTGATCCATCAACCCCTGGCCAACGCCGGGCAGGTTGTGCAGCACCTCCACCCCCATCTCGCGCAGATGCGCGGCAGGGCCGATGCCGGCACGCAGCAAATGCGCGGGCGAATGGATGGCGCCGCAGGAGAGGATGATCTCGCGGCCACGGAACTCCTGCTCCTGGCCCTTCACCATGGCCAGGACGCCAACGCAGCGATTGCCTTCGAAGATCAGCGATTTTACCTGCGTCTCGGTCGAGATGGTCAGGTTTTCGCGGGCGCGGGTTTCGCGGTCGAGATAGCCCATGGCGGCAGAGGCGCGGGTCTCATTCTCATTCGAGATGGTGATGGGGAAATAGCCATCCTCGAAGACGCCATTCTGGTCCGGGAGGTATTTGTAGCCCGCCGCCTTGAAGGCTTCACCGGCGGCCTGAGCATGCCGGTTCCAGTTTTCCGGCATGATGCGGCGGACCGGGATGCGGCCCTCCTTGCCATGCAGCGGGCCATCAAAATCGAGGTCGCGCTCCACCTTCTTGAAGAAGGGCAGCACGGCATCCCAGTTCCAGCCCGCGGCGCCGCGCGCTTCCCATTCATTATAGTCGGTGGGGGCGCCGCGATTGGCCATCTGGCCATTGATCGATGAGCCACCGCCCAGCACCCGCGCCTGCTCATATTTGCGCAGTGGCGGGCGGTCCTCCGGGCGGTTATGCGGCACGATCTGGGTATGGACCTTCAATTCGGTCCAGTGGAAGCGCGGGTCGAAATACGCGGTGCCCGAATAGCTGTCCTTGATCTCGGCCGGTTCCTCGCCCGGCGGCGTGTCGGGCCCGGCCTCGCAGACCAGCACCTGGCGGGAGCCCTTGGCCGAGAGGCGATGGGCGAGGACGGAGCCGGCGGAACCCCCACCGACGATGATCGTGTCCCAGATCATGCGCGCCCCCCCTGGCCGGGTGCGGCCAACATGGCCATTGAGGCGGCTCGGGCTTGGCAGGAGAGGGTCGGCATGCGGGTGTTTCCTCAGAAGATTTCCCCAAGTCTTGCATGATCGGCAAAGGCCTGGGGAGGCCCTTCCCAATGATTGCACCCTATTTCATCACGAGCACATGGTCGGAGATGGCAAAGGCCGCGCGCATATTCTGTTGGATCAGCAGCATGGCGAGCCCGCAGGGTTTGGCCGATTCGGCCTTGACGCGCCGCTGCAAGGGGGGCGCGG
>Ga0209085_1000734_pt1 | contig 23002 bp, 24 predicted proteins | sample C_131016_EF_Meta_FD_187310 | JGI IMG/M metagenome (GOLD analysis project Ga0209085, IMG submission 187310) | Freshwater microbial communities from Lake Croche, Canada to study carbon cycling - C_131016_EF_MetaG (SPAdes) (version 2) | ecosystem: Environmental > Aquatic > Freshwater > Lake...
TTGTGCTAGAATGAATTTTTGATGGGTATTTAAAGATACGCCAGCATAATAGATGCTATACGTAGCCATCTTAGCCCCCAAAGTAGTTAGCCTCAAATATTAGTGTTTATTTATTAAATATTTGTTACACAAGGGCTTTTAATGTAAATTTGGCTTGCCCAGTACGATTCGAACGAACAACCTACTCCTTTGAAGGTCGCAATTCTTAACTAATTCAAGTCGCTTCTTTGCCGAAAGTAGTCGCCTAAGTCTTACTTATAGTAGCCCTCAAATGACCAAACCTCACCTTCTATCTCACAAACCTACTTTATATGCGTTTTAGGCCGCGTCTAGGTTCTATGGTTATGAGAACAGAAGCCCTTAGTAGACCCATATAAATTTTGTGGGTCATGACCACCTAAACAGACTTTGATAGCCCCATCTTGCTGAGTGAGAATTCCCACCAACTTTGTTTGCTCGATGACGAAGATAGCTCGAACATGATGATCTCGCATCTTTTCTAAGGCCCTTGCTACATGCTCAGTAGGCGCAACTGTGAACAAAACATTGGTTTTAGTTGCCAAACAATCTTTCACTAAAGGCATTTACTACCCCTTCTACCCCACAGGGAATCTAATAAGCAATAAGATTCTTCAGCATTACTAAGGAATATGTAAATAGCGTGACAAATCAGGAATTGAACGAAATTAGAGTATTCAAAATGGAATATGCAGACCATATGAACCTGATAGGCTTATGCCACTGATTCGTCTTTACTAAAGCCCCATACAATTGGCATAGTAAGTAACCGTTGCAGGCCAGTCTGAAAATACTCCCTTAACGGTCACTTGCTTAGCAAGGACATCTAAAACCTCATAAATTTGCCCATCAGAAGAAATGGCCGATTTTATTGATTGGTGGTACCAAGCCCCACCTTTATTCATTGGACCATCTCGCTCTAGGGACCAGGTAATGATATTTAATCCCGCATCTTTTGCCGCTTTAGCGTAAGCGGATGGAATAATTTCTCCAGTGCTACTAGTGGTCAATAAAACCCATATCGGGGGAGCGATGTAACGCACCCCTTTCGCATAGAGTTCTTGCATGCTTGGTTTTAACATTTCAGGCTGAGCCGCATTGAACCCTTTATGCTCATATCTGCCGTCCAGATAAATTGCCTGCTTTCCAAACTCTGGTTCGTTCTGAACCCAGTAAATCACATCATTCAAATTAAATGACTGTGGAAAAACATCTTTAGGAGAAATGCCAGCATTCTTATAGTCATTAATCAGCGCTTGTGCATATTGCTCTTGGGTAAAACCTAAATAGGGCATAGGCACAACCGCCTCCTTTAATTCAGGAGTAAATTTACCGCCAAATTGTTTGAAAAGTGCAATAGATTCCTGATGCGTTAATAAAGTACTGCCAGCCTCCGAATACAATTCGGTCCTCCAGGATGGTGTGCCTGCCATGTACGACTGAATATCCTTGGCATTTTTATTAAACCCATCCATCTTGCCACGCAGAGTTTTAAATTCCTCCAAAGTGATATCAGTTGTACGACACTCTGCTACCGCAGACTCGGAGCCATTGGCTGGGATAAATGGCTTGGTACATCTCTCTCTCAAATTAGTTAGCAAAATATTAGTTGTTCCCTGCAAATCATTTTGCGCATGACGGCAAACTAACTGCTTATCTTTAGTAAAAGTGACATCACATTCAAAAATACCAGCCCCCATTAAGGCGGCTGCCTTATTTGACTGCACTGTGTGCTCGGGAAACTCCAAGGGAGCACCCCGGTGAGCTATTGAAAATGAAGATTGATGGGGTGTAATGCCGGCACAACTTTTTAACTTACTTTTTAAAGGCCCATCTTTCATGGCATCGATGAGATAGTATGGCCTTACACCAAACTGGATTTCTTGTGTAAATCCCGGCGCGCTGTTTATAAGCAAGAGCGCTATAACCACAGGGCTTAGTTTCATAAGAGATCGTATTTTTTGTTCGCCATAAATCATCAATGTTATAGCCGCATAGCAGCTTTATCACTGCTATTACTCGTTAATAACCACCGCTCTGTGCGACTTAATGACTTGTTCAAGCTGCTCGCTGCTTAAGTAACAAATTGTTGCCTTAGATTTAGCGACCTCAAATTGCTCATCTTCGATGGCTTTAATTGGATACATACCCGCCTTCAAGGGTGTGAGACCAATCACATCATCATCTAGAACCGTTTTAGCTAAAAAACTATCAAATACTTTCAATTGCATTGGATCATTCTACAAAAAGAATATGACAAGTATTTAGACATAAAAATTATTAGACCTTGAGAATTTCTGCAATGTGAATTATTGCTCACCTTTGCGCCTTTTCAATACCGATGGCATGACAAAAAATAGCTCATTTTTTTGTCATAAAAGTGCCATTGAAAATTCATGTGACAGCTGTTAAATGATTTTCCAAGGAGATTTTCTTGGGAATGTAAAACCTTAAATCGTTCACACAGGAGATTAGCCATGCAAGAGCAGGAAGGCAATACCGAAACATCCAAACTCATCAGTTTTAGCAGAAGATTAGATCCCGAAAATCGCTTTAAAGATCGCATGATCATCAAACACCTAACGCAACGTAAAAATAATTTCTTATTTGATTTTGATGAGACTGTAAAGATTCAAAAACAATTTGGGGTGAATCATGAATAAAGATATTCTGTTCCATACTCCAGGGCTTGGCACTTATCTCACCCTATCCAGCATTGCTATTGCTGCTACTGTACTGATCATGTGCTTAATTACCTAAGATCACGCTTCATGTTACAAAGCCATCCGAGAGATGGCTTTTTGTTTGTGGCGGAATGGCAGAGTGGTAATGCATGAGATTGCAAATCTCAAAACCCTAGTTCGATTCTAGGTTTCCGCCTCCACACTCTTTTTAGTGCTCTTTATGTTTCTTGCCCAATTTCTCGGGCTTGCCGTTTCCATATAGACACCAGTATTGGATTTCTTCTGAAAGGGCCTCTAATTCTTTTAATTTAAGAGCCTGTAGGTCAGATAAAGTGACCGCTCCGGTTTTCTGCAACTTCTCGATAGTCACTTTTACTGTACTCATTTAATGTCCTTTTTTTCAGCTAGAAAATTGATTCTAATTTAAGTGATTTATCTTATTCGATTTATGCAGCTTTGAACCTTTTTGGGGCATTTTTAGCTTTTACGAAGAGTTCATTGCGCCTGATAGGCACACATTTAAAACTCTTTAATTACGAAAAATTATTTTGTTGTCACGCAACATACTTCTACAGGTGCTAACCTGACTAAGTATTAACCCTAATACATTTTAGATAAGGAGCTTTAAATGACACAATTATTGAGCCTCTTTAATCAAATTTTTGGTAGCCAACCCAAAAGCAACGATTTAGAGAAATATGCCCCTCCTAAGGTTTTGCAAGCGTTCAAAGCAATTAAGCAAGCAAGCTTGGAACTTTATGATGCCTGGATAGAGGCTAGATTAGAGCAAGCGAAATATTACAGCAAGCATAGTCACATTGAGTAACAACATGCTGACGACTGAATTTCTTAGCGGGAATCAGTTTGAAGAATATGGATCTTGGTTAAAAGCCCAAGATCCTGAAACTATTAACGAATATTTTGGCTGCGCCTTAGGCCCCCAAGCAATTGATTGCTTGGTAGAGAAATTTTCTCAAAATGATCAGCAGAATCACTTTTTAGTGGCCAAAATAAATCATCAATGGGTCGGCACAATTCATATCGCAACCCATAAGAAAGTCATTGAATTTGGCGTGATCGTTGCCTTACTGCACCGTAGGCAAGGAATAGCAAATGTGATGATGGACCAAGCTATTACATGGGCTCGCAATCGTTTTTACACTGACCTATATATGCACTGCATTGAACGCAATAGCGTCATAAAACGCCTTTGCCATAAACATGATCTTAAAGTCAGAAATATGATGGGTGATTCAGAGGCGAATTTGATATTACAACCACCAACGCCGGCAACCTTTTTCAAGGAGCAAATGATTGTTGGACAACGTAATTGGTTAGCAATGTTTCCACTTTCGCAGTTTGGCTCATCCTCAAAAGGAACAAAGCATGGACTACTCTAATTGCTTGATCAAATAGCCCATGAATTAGTTAGTTGCCGTAAAAACCATCACCTTATTTTATTCACTTAATTAATTTAGGATGGCACCAAATGAAATTGACTGTCTTTCGCTACAAAGTCTGGGATCATCAAGATGATGACCATGTTCATATTGCACCGTACTACGCTATTCGAGAATACATCGAGCATTTAGAAGGTGCGACAGTGATCGAAGATGATTCTCTAGAAGTTGATGAGTCTGATCTTGATGCTCATGGACGAATTGCTATAAAAGACGAAAGCTAAGCCGCACTCTGGGTTCTAGGACAAGATCTAGTTTTATAAATTACTTATAGCTGACTGACATCTTTATCAATCTGTCGATTTTCCTTATCGAACAAACGAATTGCTGGTCACTGTCAAGTTTGCAAATTCTTTTACCGATGCCCTTAAATCGCACTAGAAACCAATTCATAGCTCTTTTGAGCCAAGTGTGTCCGATTTAGGGGTTGATCTCTCAATGGATCGAATGTTGGCAATACAACTACCCTAACTTCAAGCTGCCTATCAGTCATGATTTTTTCCATTGACTCTAATATGCCCATATCACCTACAAAAGCTGGGGTCTGGCTTCGTTCGCCAGTTATTTTCGAGCGATATTGAATTGCTAAAGACCATACAGGAGCTTGAGATATGACTGCAGATTCAAATAAGCTTGCCTTAAAAGGTAAAAGACTGGATCCTTCAGTGGTAGTGCCCTCAGGAAAAATACAAAAAGATTTGTGACTTAAATCATGTGCCATTTGTTCGACAATTTGTTTTGCATGTCTAGCGCTTTCCCGTCTTATGAATAAGGTTCCAATTTTCTTAGAAATCCATCCAAAAATCGGCCAAGAGGCAACCTCTGATTTGGCTACAAAACAGACTGGCATAAAACTATTAATGACATGGGTGTCAATCCAAGAAATATGATTTGACACCATTAAACATGGTTGATTAGGGAGTCCCTGAGGAGCCTCCACTCGAAGCCGAAGTCCTGCAATCCTCAATAACCACTTAGACCACCGGGAACTATGTATTTGTCTGGAATTTGAATTCATGATGGGAAAGAGTACCGAGAGCGTAAGCAATGCTCCAACAATATGAAGCACCAACAGAAACCAAAATCCATAACGAACGAATTGAGAGCTTTTTTGCATTTGATATCTCGGCTTATTTGTTTAGTGTTTATACCAAAACTAAATGAAAAAACTATCCAAAGATGGTGTGTCATTTCTTGTAAGCCTATTGCCAATATCTCTTCAGAATCCTTCCTGCAGGTCTAGTTCAGCCAATACCCAGCTAAGCTTGACCATGATAGAGAGAGTCATTAATCGCTACGTTAAGATACCAAAATGAGTGCTTGGTTCAACCCCATTGATATTTATTGTGAACGCTTAGATGCGAGTTTTTGGGCTGAGCCCATAAATGCCATTAGCAATCTATCCTTTATCGTGGCAGGGATCTTGCTTTTGCGCCTCAGATCTTCCCGCGCCACTTTGATGGCTATCCTTATATTCTTCATTGGCTTGTGTAGCTTTAGCTTTCATGCTTTCGCTAATCGACTCACTGGGCTACTTGATGTCCTGGCAATTACTCTTTATTTACTAAGCTTTGCGTTTTTGATTCCCAAGCAATGGTCAAGAAGCTCGATTCTTATTCAGCTAGGATCAGTTCTACTATTTATCATCAGCGTTGTTCTGTCTCAACTAGTAATCGCTCACTTCAAGCCTTCTTTTTCGTGGCTACCGCCCGGTATGTATCTTGGTGCATGGATGGTACTGATTACTTATGCTTTGATGACCCAATTTTTTAATACGCCAGTAGCTCGGTATTTATGGCTAGCAGCTATTTTTTTTCCATTTTCTCTTCTATGTCGTCAACTTGATATGCCTTTATGCGACTTTATTAGTGGTACACATTGGTTATGGCATCTATTAAATGGACTAACTTTATATTTAAGTAGTTATGGTCTTTGCTTAAAGCAGCACTCAGCATCTAAGTAGCTCTAAATAAGCTAAGAACGCTCTCAAAAACACCCAAAAGAAAACAGCCCAATAAACTATATTACCGAAACTATTGGCAGTCTAGCGATAAACCCCAATAACCCTCAATGAATGTCATTAAATGGGGGGTCATCGGTATTAACGAGCATAGCGATGTAAATTCATTGACATGTAGTGCCGCCTACAAATTTTTCTAATCTCACAAGCGTTACTTAAAGTAACGCCTACAAGACCAAACCTCACCATTTATATTCCTGACCTACTTTTTGTGAGTTTTAGTCTTACTTTAGGTTCTCTGGTTATGAGAGCAGACACCCAAGGTAGACCCATATAAAAAGGGGGTCTACGGGTGGTCAGCGTCGGTGTGTAAGTAAATGTATTATTAATAGAGCTAAACTAACACTAGTTAAGGGCTAAATTAGCGGTCCTTCAGCGCAATTGACATAAACGGTAATGCATTTTGCTCTCGCAGTATTCGATTTACCAATTCTAAGATAACTGTAGATATCTGATCTCTTGATTGATCAGCCCGGTAAAAGATATGGGCCTCCAATTGCACTCCATCTGACTCAATTTCTTCACAGATGATACGGATTGCCTTAGCGTGATCAACGAACTCATTATCTTTCAATAGATCCGAAACGGCCAATCTAATGGACTCAATTAATTGCTCTAAATTAGTAGTTGGACTGACCTCAAATGGAATTTCAACTCTTGAAAAACCTCCATCACTGGAAGCATTAGAAACTGTTTGTTGAATTAAGACGGAATTAGGTATGAAATGCACCAAACCATCCCTAGAATGAATTCGGACATTTCTCCAGCCTAACTCTTCAACCCTACCATCAATATCATGGTCTTTAGCATTAATGCTAATCCAATCTCCTGGCTTAATTGCACCCTCGAGCCCAATCGTAATTCCGCCTAAGGCATCCAATATCAGCTCCCGCAGCGCTAAGCCAACTACCGTAAGGATGACTGAGGATGCAGCCAAAACTGGAAGGATGTCTCTTCTCAACACATCGGTGTAATAAAAGCCAAAAGAGGTGGAATAAATAATTATTGATAAGAGAACTCTAAGAGAACCTTGTAGGGCCGTTTTCTTTGACTCCTGCTTATCAATAAACCAATCTACGCATAAATTTAAAGTAGCAGCAAATGCGAAGTAATAAAAAGCCGTAAATGAATTTTGTATAGCAACCAGTAACAGGGTATTTACTTTGTCCAAGGCTGGACTAAAAAATAAACCCACTTCACAAAAAAAGGCAGTTAACAAACTAAACTCTATTGTGATTAGTCTAGATAATTTCTTGTGAACCGAGAAACGCTTTTTGATCAGCCAGGGTAATAATGCAATTGCAGCAAGCAATAAGGCAATACTGCAGGATATTTTCCAATCTAATTTGCTGCCAATATAGGAGCCAAACATTGCATGCTTGTTGCGAAGTCCATACGAAGCTCTAAATTCTGAAAAATTTCTTTCGCCAGTTAATGATGCAGGATTACCCAAAGAACTAACGGCTGTTGTATCAATTGCAAGACTTGTAGTCTCAGGACGATAATCCATCTCTGGAGCCAAGACCTCAGACTTTTCCATTCCTTTTATAATTGAAGCACTACTACCGTTATTTACCTCATCGATCACAAAACGCAATTGAGAGGAATCCAAATGCTTGTGTCTAAAGCTAATTGATAAAGGTAATTGGCCTAAAGCCAAATCCTTTGCCAAGGCATCGAATTTAAAAACACCTCGAAAGCGAAATAAGCGATATTTTTCATTTTTCCCATCGATCGATTCAAGAACAGTAAATGAGGGATTATCTGTAAATAATGATGGGAAAACTATATCCTCAGCATTTATTGCAAAACTTCCACGAAACCAGATATCAACCTCACCGGTAAATGTTCTCTTTTCAAGATTAATAAAACTAATTTCTCGAGGGATTAAGCCAGTAAAGATTAGCGGTACCAAGTCATATACTCGGTCATCAACTTGAATCTTATTCTCTGAAATTTTCTCAGAGAAATTAAAGCGCGCTGCATCTGTTCCATATTGCAGTAAATATGGAAATTGCTTACCATTCTGAAATGAAACTAAGGTCGGCGGAATATCACGCTCCTGGTTTTGATCTAGCCGTATCTGCCCAGTGAATGCACCATCATTACCCCGTCCTTTATTCAAAGATGCTAAATAAGTTTGAAAATTTTTACGCACCTCATCAGGTGGGAGCTTTTTCCATTCAGGCGTTTCAAGTTTTAATTTTTCAATGAAGGCACTTAAAAGATATCCGGCGTCATATCCATATGCATAGGCCCAGGATGGATTGGCTTGATACTTCTTCTGATAATTATTAATAAATTCGCGCGCGCGCTCATTCGCCATGCTCGGAATAAATGGAGTGACGCTCATTAATCCATTTGTATAAAAACCAGGCGCTAACTGCTCTTTGGAGAATTGATTAAAACGCTCAGGAAAATTGGGTAGGCTAGCACCCCCAAAACCAATTAACTGACCAGCATAATTTGCATCCTTCAATTCTCTTACCAACAGAACTGCATCATCTGTTGGTAATGAAAAAGCTACATAATCAAATACTGAAAGGGATTTAATTAATTGAGCAATCCCCTCTTTTTCATTGCTCTTTGGCCAAACCGTTAGCGCAAAGTTATTTTTTCCAACCTTAGAAAATACTTTTTGAAATCCAGCGGCATAACCATTTTTTATATCGCCCTCATAAGTGACAAAGGCAGTCGAATTAGCTCTTTGCGTTTTCAAGAGTAAGTTGCTAACAAACTCCCCTTGTCTCTCTTGACTGGGTTGAAGCGCAAAAATCCATTTTTCATTTTGATACATACTTGGAGGGCTTATGGGTACCAAACCTGGAACCATTCCTTGCTCCAATGAACTAATCATGTCTGTATAGCCCATGGCTTGTGTCGGGCCTATAACTGCTAGGGTACTAAATCCAGCTGCAGCACTATCTGCAAGTGCGGCTACTGCATTCGCATTCCCGCGATCATCTCTAATGATTAAGCGCACATCATTGGAAATTTTGCCAGTACTAGCTGCATCTTTAAATCCTTGGGCAAGATCTTGACCAATCATGCGTGTTGGACCCGAGAAATCTGCAATGGCAACAACGTCCAGTAAATCGGTTTTATTCTCTGTACCTAAATCAAAATAACGCGCTAACTGTACCCCGGGCGGCAAATCAAAATAAGTAGTAACTCCAATGGAGAGTATTGCCAAGATAAACGCCGGAATAGCAAAAAATATAACTTTCGCTTTTCGAGATTTGGGCACAAAAACAGCGGCTTTTGAAATACATCGGTGATATATATTCTTAACAGTTAGGATTAAGGCCACAATTTCTCTCTCATGGAGTTACTTTCTCATCACGAAATTTTAATTTAGAAAATATACAAATTTACGACAATATTTCAAATATATGGCAAAAATATGACAGATTTTTGAAGATTATGTTTATAAAAAAGCATCAAGTTATCCCCCCGATTCATTCCAAATGCCACAACCAATAAGTAGTTCATTGCCCCAATTGCAGACCTATATCTTGATTGGGGCTACATTGAAGATGTCTGGAGATTGCTTATGAGTCCTCTGCTCCAACCAACTGAGCTATAGGGGTATTAGCGCTCATTCCAATATCCTCCTAGGTATTAACCACGTTATTATCAAAAAATGAAGCTTAAATTTAAGATAAAAATTACAAAATCTAAAGATTGCATACATTACCTGTTGGCAATCATTTTGTCTTTTTTTCTATCAAACTCATTTGCCGAAAAGGCAATCAAACCAGTAGCAGAAAAAACAGTGCTCCCTAAAAGTGTCATTGTAAGTTTAGAGAAAAATCAAATCCCCCTTGATTCCTTCAGCGTTTCAATTTTGAGGATCAATGAAAAAAATAAAAATTCAATTCAATCACTTCCTTATCTAAGTTGGCGTGCTACCAAGGCTATGAACCCTGCCTCAACCATGAAGCTATTAACCACAATTAGCGCACTAGATTTGCTAGGGCCGCGATATCAATGGCGCACCAATCTTTTTACTGATGGCGTTATTGATAAAGACGTTCTAAAAGGCAATATCTATCTACAGGGTACGGGAGACCCCAAGTTAGTACCTGAAGAGCTTGAGAGACTAATGAAGCAACTCCAAGGCTTAGGAATACAAAAAATAGATGGCAATTTGATATTTGATCGAAGTGCTTATGCTACTAGCGTGATGGGTACCAACACCATTGATGGCGAATCTAACCGCTCATATAACGTAGCGCCTGATGCACTTCTGTACTCCTTCAAAACGCTCTCATTTCAAATTAGTAAAGCCAAGCAGACTGACTATATTGATATTAGCGTTACTCCAGCACTGGCAGGCTTTCGTATACAAAATGACCTATCCTTAAATAATCTGCCATGTGATGCTTGGAAAAAAAATCTAACTTTTGATATTTTTCCGGACTTTAGCCAAATCAAGAGTGATCCGCCTCCTTTAGTTGCTAAATTCTCAGGCTCTTTTCCTGCGACTTGTGGGAGCGCCACTTATAACCTTGTAACTCTTGATCCGGATACCCTACTCACGAAAGGATTTACTGCAGCCTGGGAATTAGCGGGCGGTATCTGGATAAAACAGCCTACCGGAAAAGATGGGTTAGTCCCTATTAGTGCTCGTCCACTATTAAACTTTAATGGCAGTCAATTGGATAACGATATTCAAGACATTAATAAATTTTCTAATAATGTCATGGCACGTCAGCTTTTTCTTACCATTGGCCTAGAAAAAATTGGTAAGCCTGCATCAATCTCTAATAGTGAAATCGTTGTTAAAGCTTGGCTTAAAGAACAAAAATTAGATTTCCCTGAATTGATTATTGAAAATGGGTCCGGGCTCTCTCGTAATGAATCCATCTCAGCGCAGCATCTCACTGAACTATTAGTTGCCGCTAGAAAATTACCTACTTCAGATGTTTTTTTCAACAGTCTTCCAATAGCAGGCGCAGATGGAACTATGAAAAATCGTTTAATCACCCAGCTACGCAAATTTTTACATATTAGGAAAAAGCCCGAAGTGAGAATGAAAACGGGCTCACTAGCTGATGTCAAATCTATTTCTGGCTATGTGATTAGTAAATCAGGAAACCTGTATGCGGTGACCTCATTTATAAATCATCCTAACGCATGGAAGGGTAATGAGGCACATGATCAACTATTAGCTTGGCTACTAGAAGATGGTCCAGAACCAAAACAGGCGCGCTGAAGTCGGTCCCTCACACCATCCCACTCCTCGCCTACTGGTGGCTCCGGAAACAAAATGAGGTCCCAGCCCTGTTGATCGAGATCCCGCAAAGAACGATATAAGCGACTAGCAAATATAGCGCTATCACTAGGAACAATCACTTCCTCAAAATGTACAGATGGATGACAACCTTCGCTCAATGAAGAATCTGAATCCCATACTGCAACTGCTACACAAGATTTGATATCCGGAAACTCGCTCAGAGCATCCAATACCCTTCCTGATGCATACATCCTTAAAGGGGTTGTTGGAGCGTAATGCGCGCGCAGGCTTCCAGATACCCTTGTCAAAGTAGCATCTTGCTCGCTAGCATTGCTCTCTCCAGGAAGATGGACTCGGATACCCGTCTTAGCAAAAATCTCACTAGGGGTGATAAGTCCTGGTCGCAATAAGATTGCGTGATCACCAGAAGATAAATCAATGATGGTCGATTCAATACCTACCTCACAATCACCACCATCCAGAATCAATAGGCCTGGGATGTCCTCGAATTCACTTCGGACATCGGCAGCACTTGTTGGCGATACCTTGCCAAATCGATTTGCAGAGGGAGCTACTACCCCACCTTTAAATTGACGTAATAATTCTTGGGCAATAGGATGAGCAGGTGAACGAATAGCTACCGTATCCTGACCACCAGTTAATTCATTCAGAACACTCTTATCTTTTTTAAAGACTAAGGTTAGAGGACCAGGCCAAAAGGTATTGACTAGCTTTAGCGCATCCTCCGATAAATCTCTTACCCAAGGCGCCAGCACTGGTACCCAGTCCGCCTGGGTTTGATCCAATTGATCGGGGGCTGCCAAATGCACAATTAGTGGATGATTAGATGGTCGACCCTTAGCGCTGAAAATTTTCTTGATAGCCTCAGGATTTTTTGCATCCGCCGCAAGTCCATATACTGTCTCGGTTGGAAACGCAACCAAGCCGCCATTGCGTAATGTCTGCACTGCTTCATTAATCACTGCAAAAGATTGCAGTGGCGTACTATCAGAGGACATTTCTAGGGCTCAATGCCTAATTCAGTGGCTACAGCAGCACAATTTTGGCGAGCCTCATTCATTACTTCACCTAAACAGTTGATATGACCCATCTTTCTGCCGATGCGAGGAGCAGATTTACCGTAGAGATGCAACTTTGCATCAGGGTGTGCGAGCACCTTATTCCAGGCAGGCTCTCTTGCTTTATCTTCACTCCCTTCAAACCAAAGATCGCCCAATAAATTTAACATCGAAACTGGGGCTAATTGTCGTGTATCACCTAAAGGCAAACGAGCCATTGCTCTTACCTGCTGCTCAAACTGGCTACTGACACAAGCATCCATGGTGTAGTGCCCAGAGTTATGTGGACGAGGTGCAATTTCATTGGCAACAATGTCGCCATTCTTCAGTACAAAAAACTCAACGCAGAGGACACCAACATAATCTATCTTCCGAATCAGTGCTTTTGCCGCATCAATAATTTTTTTCTCTTGAGAAGGCTTTAGTGATGGGGCCGGGACAGTAGATGTATGTAAGATACCGTCGCGATGAATATTTTGCGACACGGGATAAGCTACGACAGCATCATCATAGCCCCGCACCACTAAAGCAGAAACCTCAAAATCTAGATCCATGCGCTTTTCTAAAACGCAAGGTACGCGTCCAAATTCACTCCAAGCAGTAGATAATTCCTGCAGACTATAAACGATCGCCTGACCTTTGCCGTCATAACCCATGCGGGCAGTCTTTAGTATTCCAGGGAAAAGATCTGTACGAGCATAAGCAAGATCGGCATCATGCTCTATCACAAAATAGGGTGTAGGCCCAATATTGGTTTCAGATTTCCAGGTGGCAAGGAATTTTTTTTCTTCAATTCGATTTTGCGCTAGCGAGACGCAACTACTGCGCGGCGCCACAAAGACACCCATAGACTCGAGTTCATCTAAGGCTTGTGCAGGAACATTTTCAAACTCGGTACTTACAGAGGAGCACAATGAAGCCATTTCTTTTAAGGCAGTAGAGTCAGTGTAATCAGCCTGAATAAATTTTTCTGCAATAGAGCCCGCTGGACTATCGGAGCCGGGATCTAAAACACAAACTTTATAACCCATTGCTTGCGCAGCCTGGGTAAACATGCGCCCTAATTGACCGCCACCTAATATTCCTAAATACGAACCCGGCAAGATGGGCTCCATACGATCTGCCATGTAGTTAATATCCTGGCAAATTCATAGAGCGCGCGGTATCAGATTGCTTTGCCCGAAACTCTGCGAGACGTTTGGCAAGATCGGCATCATGCAATGCAAGTCCTGCAATGACATGCAAGGCAGCATTAGCAGCGCCAGCCTCACCAATTGCAAAAGTAGCGACTGGAACACCTTTGGGCATTTGCACGATGGAATATAAAGAATCCTCGCCACGCAAGTATTTGCTGGCAACTGGAACACCATAAACTGGCACCATCGTTTTAGAGGCAAGCATGCCTGGTAAGTGAGCTGCACCACCTGCACCAGCAATGATGGCCTGAAGGCCTTTGGCTTGAGCATCTTCTGCATACTGAAACATATCATCTGGCATGCGATGTGCTGAGAGCACCTTAGCCTCGTGAGCGATGTCAAATTGCTCAAGCATTTGAGCGGCGTGCTGCATCGTCTCCCAATCTGAATTGGAGCCCATCACTATTCCGACTATTGGCTTCTTGCTCATCTACCTCTCCAAATACCCTTGATACCTTCTAAGGACTCTATTATCCCTGAGTTAAACGATTCAGGGCTTCAAGGTACTTTTGGGCCGTCTTTTCAATCACATTAGTTGGTAATTGCGGTGCAGGCGCAGTCTTAGGCCATAACTTGCCGTTTACTTGGGCAGTCTCTAGCCAATCACGCACAAATTGCTTGTCATAGGATGGCGGGTTTGAACCCACATGATAAGTTTCTGCTGGCCAGAAGCGGGAAGAATCTGCCGTGAGGATCTCATCCATCAAAACCAATTGACCTAAATCATCTAAACCAAACTCAAACTTAGTATCAGCAATAATAATTCCACGAGTCGCAGCATAGTCAGATGCTTCTTTATAAAGACGGATGCTGACTGCGCGAATTTGATTAGCTAATTTCTCGCCAATGAGTTCAACCACTTTCTCAAATGAAATATTTTCGTCATGATTACCAACTTCTGCTTTGGCAGCAGGGGTAAAAATCGGCTCAGGCAATTTTTGGGCATTTGCTAAACCAGCAGGCAATGCAATGCCACAAACCTTGCCACTTTCTTTGTAGTCCTTCCAGCCGCTTCCAGCGAGATAACCGCGCACAACTGCCTCTACTAAAATAGGCTTTAAGCGCTTAGCAACTACTGCACGACCGATTACTTGAGAAACTTCGTCGGGAGTCACTACAGTTGCAGGGTCAATCCCAGTCAAATGATTTGGAATGACTGAGGCTAATTTATCAAACCAAAAATTAGCCATTTGATTAAGAACGACGCCTTTCTCTGGGATTGGCTCACCCATCACCACATCAAATGCGGATAAGCGATCAGTAGTGATCATCAGTAGCTTATCATCGCCTAGAGCGTAGACATCACGCACCTTACCTTTAGATAGCAAAGGTAATGACTTAATAGAAGTGGCGTATAAAGCTGGCATCTTTAATTCACTTTACGATCTGAGTGAGTTTGCCGCTCTTATAAAGTTCAGCCATTTTTTCCAAAGGTATAGGCTTGATTTTAGATGCTTGACCAGCACAGCCAAAAGCCTGAAAGCGTGCAATGCAAACCTTCTTAGCAGCCTCGCGTGCTGGTTTTAGATAATCACGGGGATCAAATTTGCTTGGATTCTCGATGAGGTAACGGCGGATAGCACCAGTCATTGCCAAACGGATATCAGTATCAATATTAATTTTACGAACACCATTCTTAATGCCCTCTTGAATCTCCTCAACAGGCACACCGTAAGTTTCTTTCATATCGCCACCAAACTCACGAATCTCTGCCAGTAATTCTTGCGGAACACTGGAAGAGCCATGCATGACTAAATGCGTATTCGGAATGCGCGCATGAATTTCTCTAATGCGGTCAATCGCCAAAATATCGCCAGTAGGCTTCTTCGTAAATTTATAAGCACCGTGGCTAGTACCAATCGCGATCGCTAAAGCATCACACTGAGTAGCCTTCACAAAATCAGCAGCTTGTTCAACATCTGTTAATAACTGTTCACGAGTCATCCTACCATCGGCTCCATGACCATCTTCTTTATCGCCCTGCATTGTTTCCAAAGAGCCCAAAACTCCCAACTCTGCTTCCACAGTAACCCCAATAGAATGAGAAAACTTCACCACTTCTTGAGAGACGGCTAAGTTGTACTCGTAACTGGCAACTGTTTTTCCATCCGCTTCAAGCGAGCCATCCATCATCACGCTAGTAAAACCACTCTTGATTGCCGCCATACAGACAGCTGGGCTTTGACCATGATCTTGATGCATGACAACTGGAATATGAGGATATGCTTCAACTGCAGCAGAGATCAGGTGACGTAAAAATGCTTCGCCAGCATATTTACGTGCGCCAGCAGATGCTTGCATGATTACCGGTGAATCAGCCTCATTAGCCGCCTCCATAATTGCAGTCACTTGTTCAAGGTTGTTGACGTTAAATGCTGGCAAGCCATAACTGTTTTCAGCAGCATGATCCAAAAGTTGCCGTAAAGATACTAAAGCCATGATGTTCTCTTAATAGATATAGATAAATAATTAATCAATGTAAAAAAATTATTTCACATGAACAATTTTGAGAGTATTCGTGCCACCAGGTTCCCCCATTGGCTCCCCCGAAGTCAATACCACGGTATCACCCTTTTTAACTACGCCAGCTTTTTTCAAACACGCTTCTACTTCTTGCAATGCAGTATCGCGGTCTTTGGTGAAATCCAATCCAATTGGTGTGACATTACGATAAGTACTTAGAGCTCTTTGGGTTGCAATCTTTGAAGTCAATGCAAAGATGGGGACATGAATGTTATGACGGCTCATCCAAATTGGGGTTGAACCAGAGTCTGTCAGGGCGGCAATCGCATTTGCATGCAAATGATGCGCGGTAAATAAGGCACCCAAGGCAATCGTTTGATCAATACGAGTAAAGGTTTGATCTAAAAAGTCGGTATCTAATTTGACTGCATCTGATTTCTCAGCCTCAACACAAATCTCTGCCATCGCCTTAATCGTTTGTATTGGGTACGAGCCAGCAGCAGACTCAGCGGAAAGCATCACAGCGTCTGTCCCATCTAATACAGCATTGGCTACGTCACTTACTTCAGCGCGGGTGGGTACTGGAGCATTAATCATCGACTCCATCATTTGAGTTGCTGTAATCGTAAATTTATCGGCCTCACGCGCCCATGAAATCATGCGTTTTTGTAATGCAGGTACTGCAGCGTTACCAACCTCAATAGCGAGATCGCCACGGGCAACCATAATGCCATCACTTTGCTCAATAATGCTTTTGAGTGCTTTAGGCTCAATCGCTTCAGCACGCTCGACCTTAGCAATGGTTCGCACTTTACTAACACCATATTTGGCACTAGCAGCATCAGCTAGCTTACGTGCATATGCCATATCAGCGCCATCTTTTGGAAAGCTAATCGCCAAGAAATCAACGCCCATAGCAATTGCAGCATCTAGATCAGTGATATCTTTTTCAGTGAGTGCTGGCGCAGTCAAACCACCACCGGCACGGTTGATACCCTTGTTATTTGAGAGTGGCCCACCTTGTTCCACGAGTGTGAAGATTTCCCCACCCTTAACACTCTCAACACGCAGTACAACCAAACCATCATTTAATAAAAGGCGATCGCCAGGCTTCACGTCATTAGGCAGCTCTTTGTAATCAAGCCCCACACGCCCTTGATCGCCAAGCTCACAGGCGACATCTAGAGTAAACTTCTCGCCCTCTTTAAGAAGAATTTTGCTATCTGCAAATTTGCCTACACGAATCTTAGGACCCTGCAGATCGGCCATGATGCCAACCTCTTTGCCCACTTCAGCAGAAATACTTCTGACTAAATCATGGCGTGCTTTGTGATCTGCCACAGTGCCGTGTGAGAAGTTCATACGCACCACATCAACGCCTGCGCGAATCATCTCGCGCAATACTTCCGGCTTTTCAGATGCTGGCCCCAGAGTTGCAATAATTTTTGTTGCTCTTAACATATTTAGTCTTTCGCTCTTTCTGCAAGTACTGCAAAGGCTGGCAAAGTTTTACCTTCGAGAAATTCCAAGAAAGCGCCCCCACCAGTTGAAATGTAATCCACTTGATTCTCAATACCGTACTTAGCAATCGCTGCCAAGGTATCTCCACCTCCAGCGATTGAGAATGCTGGTGAGTGAGCAATTGCTGCAGCTAGCATTTTTGTACCCCCACCAAATTGATCAATTTCGAACACGCCTAATGGTCCATTCCAAACGATTGTGCCTGCATGCGCAAGCATTGTAGAAAGGCGTGCAGCTGTCTTGGGTCCAATATCTAAAATCATGTCATCTTCGGCAACTTGATCTGCAGGAACACGGTTTGCGCGAGCCAGCGGAGAGAGCTCATTTGCGACGACGACATCCTCAGGAATGGGTACATGTGCACCACGCTTTTCCATGAGATCCATAATTTCTCTAGCTTCGTTCACTAAATCTGGCTCAGCAAGCGATTTACCAATTGGCAAACCTTTAGCAAGCATGAAGGTATTGGCAATACCTCCGCCCACAATCAACTCATCGACTTTCTCAGAGAGAGCCTTCAGAATGGTGAGCTTAGAGGAAACTTTGGAGCCGGCAACAATCGCTATTAGGGGACGCCTTGGATTTGCTAACGCACGACTTAATGCGTCTAATTCAGCTGCCATTAATGGGCCAGCGCAAGCAACAGGTGCAAACTTAGCAACGCCGTTGGTTGTTGCTTCAGCGCGATGCGCAGTACCAAATGCATCGTTTACATAAACATCACATAGAGCAGCAATTTTTTTGGCTAGCGCATCATCATTCTTTTTCTCACCCACATTTAAGCGGCAGTTTTCCAAGAGAACTACTTCGCCTGGATGTACTTCAAAACCTCCATCGACCCAATTACTGATGAGCGGGACTTTGCGATGGAGCAAAGTAGCAATGCGATCGGCGACCGGGGCTAAACTATCTTCAGATTTAAATTTACCTTCGGTAGGCCGCCCTAAGTGAGAGGTCACCATTACTGCGGCACCAGCGTCCAGACACATCTGCAATGCAGGCATCGAGGCCCGAATACGTGTGTCTTCAGTAATATTGCCTGCTTCATCTTGGGGTACATTGAGGTCGGCACGAATCAGCACCCGCTTCCCCTTTAATTGGCCCGCTTGGGCTAATTCACTTAAACGTTTAACTTGAAATAAGGCTTCCGGCATGGGATTGGGCAAATATGGTGATTTATGAGGAATACTCCATTCTAAATCGTCTAGCCCAAATATCCCATAGGATCTCAGACACCCTGCAGCCCTGCCTGCTCTACAATAGGGACTTGGACGCATTTTGGGCATAGGGCCATAAACCCTCGCTCGGCGCACCGATTAACTAGGCACAAAAAGGTAGAGAAAATGTCGATGTCCGACCGCGATGGCTTTATTTGGTCCGATGGGAAGCTCATTCCCTGGCGTGAGGCCAATATTCATGTCCTAACCCATAGTCTGCACTACGGCATGGGCGTATTTGAAGGCATCCGCGCCTACAAAACACCGCAAGGTACAGCCATTTTCCGCCTCCCGGAGCATGTCAAGCGCCTCTTTAACGGTACCAAGATTTTTCAAATGAACATGCCCTACAGCCCAGAAGTGATTACTAAAGCAATTATTGATGTGGTTAATAGTAATAAGCTCGAGGCGTGCTATATCCGCCCGATCATTTTTATTGGCTCTCAAAAACTCGGCATTTCTCCTAAGGGAAATAGTATTCATACGGCGATTGCTGCCTGGGAATGGGGTGCTTATTTAGGTGAAGATGGACTCAATAAGGGTATTCGGGTCAAGACTTCCTCATTTACCCGCCACTTTGTGAACTCTTCACTAGTGCGTGCCAAAGCTTCTGGCTACTACATTAACTCTATTTTGGCTAATCAAGAAGTCACGGCCAATGGATATGACGAAGCTTTATTGCTTGATACCGAGGGTTATGTTTCTGAAGGATCTGGCGAAAATCTCTTCATGATTCGCAATGGCATTGTGTATACGCCTGACTTAGCCTCCTGCTTAGATGGCATTACTCGTGACTCTGTCATTCAGATTGCAAAAGATCTTGGATATGAAGTTCGTGAAAAACGATTGACACGTGATGAGGTTTATTCTGCAGATGAAGCATTCTTTACCGGCACTGCGGCTGAAGTCACTCCGATTCGTGAGTTAGATGACCGCTCTATTGGTGATGGCAAGCGTGGCCCGATTACTGAAAAAATTCAGAAGGCCTATTTTGATGCGGTATACGGCAGAAATGATCAATATAAATCTTGGCTCACTTACGTTAAGTAATCAGGAAAAGAAAGATGACTCAAGCTCAAGTTGTGATGGTAGATGGGAAGGATCTGCCATTGCATTGCCCCACCAATCAAACTCCTGCCTGGAACTCTCATCCGCGAGTTTTCTTGGACATCACCAAAACTGGGGAAGCGAAGTGTCCATATTGCGGCGCTGAATATAAGCTTATTCCCGGCACCGAGCCACACGGGCACTAAGTCTTATCAGCGCCTCACTAAGAGGTGCTGACTCGGCGGGATACAACCCATGCAAAGTATTCTGATCATTGCGCCTCATTGGATTGGGGATGCTGTAAGCACCCAACCTCTTTTAGCTAATCTCAAGGTGCTTTATCCAGATTCCAAAATAAATATTCTGGCAAGTAATTGGGTAGCACCTGTCTATCGTGCATGCTCGGAAGTGCATGAAGTTATTGAAGCAAAGTTTGAGCACAAAAAACTGCAATGGAAGTTACGCAAGGAAATAGCCAAAGAAATTGAGGCTAAAAACTATCAAGCGTGTTTTGTGTTGCCCAATAGTTTTAAGTCTGCTCTTATCCCCTGGTTAGCCAATATTCCTTTTCGGATTGGCTATCGCGGCGAGTTACGTTTTGGTCTGATCAATTTAGCCCTAGATAACCCAAGCAAAGTTAATCGCCCACCCATGGTGGAGCACTACTTAGTGCTAAGCCAACTTCTAAAAGATGATGAATCTATCCCGCTTGATAAATTCGTGCCCAAGTTAAATGTATCTGGCGCGGCGAAACAACAAGTAGGGCAAAAATTGCAAGATGCCAATATCAATAGAGACTCTATTTATGCAATATGCCCTGGCGCTGAATATGGTCCATCTAAAAGATGGCCTACCGAATACTTTGCAGTGTTGGCACAACAACTCATTAAGCAAAACTCAAACAATCAGATTATTCTTTTAGGCAGTAAAAGTGATTATTCTCTTGCCCAAGAAATTACCTCCCAGTCAAAGCTAGTTAGCAATATTCATAACTGGTGTGGCAATACTTCACTAGATGAAGCAATTGCCTTGATTGGCATGAGTAAAGCGGTGGTCAGCAATGATTCAGGGTTGATGCATATTGCAGCAGCCCTACAGATTCCACAAGTTGCCATCTTTGGCTCTAGCGATCCAGCCCACACGCCTCCTTTATCAGATAGGGCTAAGATAATGTGGCTCAATATGTCTTGCAGCCCATGTCACAAAAGGGTATGCCCCCTAGGTCACTTACGTTGCCTAAAAGATATCCTGCCGGAACAAGTATTGGCTACACTCAACACATTGAAGTAATTATTAGAAAAGTAAGCGATGACCAAACTTGCAAGGCTCTTTCATAATGCCGATGAAGTCGTAGATGCTTGGCGAGAGGCACTACGCATTCGTGATGTCAAAAGTGCCTTAGATATCTGGCTTGATGATGACTCCATCACTTGCGTCCTTCCCGAAGGGCATCGCCTTAGTGGTCACACTGAAATCCGCCAAGGCCTAGAGAGGCTTTTGTCTAAACAACCATTATTTTTAGAGCCAATTGCTTGTATTAGCCACACCATCCCAGGCGCTGCGATTTATGACACTACAGAAGCAGTCCACCTCAGAGCTGATCAAGTAGAGGCTGAATTTTTCCTCAACATCACATTAGTGCTCTTGCAAGATAGCCAAGGCTGGCGCATAGCACACCTGCATGCCAGTCGCTCAACTGAAGAAACTTTTGATGCCCCCTCTACACCTCACAGCCTTCATTAAATTTCGATATGGATGAGCAAGTATTACGGTCGCTCGTCAAGTGGCCTGATGTGCCTGATTGCTTTGGCTGGCTTGCTTTAGATCGTCGAGGGCAATGGCGTATGCGTGATGAATTTGCGCAGCAAAATAAATTGCCTGGCCAAGTCATTACTCATAGAGCTTTAAATGAATTTATCTCCAGAAACTATGTCTGCGATAGCCTAGGAAGATACTTTTTTCAGAATGGTCCACAGCGTGTTTTTATCACGCTCGACGCTACGCCTTGGATTGCCCGCATCACTCCAAGTGAGAACGGCCTAGAACTGCTTACACAGTGCAATAACCCAATAGAAACAAGCGGTGCATTAAGCGATGAAAACGGTAACATTTATATCGTCGGCAAAGTAAATCAACTAATCTACCGGCAAGAAAATACAGACCCGTTTACTCAAGAAGATTGCCAGACTGTAGCACTTTTACATGATCATGACTTGGATCATTTCTCGCGACTAGCAAGGCTACATAAAGTAGCTTGTAGCTTTGGTGGTTCATGGGAATGGCAAGGCAAACAATTGCCTTTAGATCCAATCTATTCAGAAGATCTGACTGCTCGCTTCCAATTCACTGCAAGGCCAAGCGAGCAATCGCAACCCTAGCCAGGTATTTTGCCCTGCTCTTTGAGCTCATCTTGATACTGCCTTTGCATTTCTCTTAAGCGTGCATCAATACTAGAGCCTTGATAGTAGTCAGACCCACCTGCCGAACGAGCGATCTTCAATTGCTCGATTGCAGATGGCCAAGCTCCTTCGAGAGCATATTTTTCTCCAAGAGCAAAATGACGCATTGGCACATTCTTGGCCTGATCATAGGCTTTTGATAGCAAACTCCACCAGATAATTTCATTGGGCTGCAAGCGGGTACGGGCTTTGAGCCAGATAATTGCATCATTGGTACGACCGAGCGCTAAATCCGCATTGATCGTCGCAGCACCCGCAGCATAAGACTGCGGATAGGTGTGTAAAGTAACCTGCGCTATCTGCAAAGCTTCTGCACTCTTACCCTTAGCTAAGGCTAATTCAGATGCAGTGATATCCAAAGATAAGCTTTGCCTCTGAATCGGTGAACCCGGAGCACTAGAGGCCTGAGCCAAATTACGAGCTTGCTGTAAATACCCTTCTGCTTGATCTATCTTGCCCTGGCGCTGAGTAATAAGTGATAGCCCATAAACACCCTCCATTTGTTTACCCGCCTGAGACTGCTTGCTTAAGCTTTCAAAGGTATTTTTAAGATCATATAAACCACTCGAAGTGCCTGACTGCTCCATACGTGCTCTAGC
>Ga0209085_1000735_pt1 | contig 22998 bp, 55 predicted proteins | sample C_131016_EF_Meta_FD_187310 | JGI IMG/M metagenome (GOLD analysis project Ga0209085, IMG submission 187310) | Freshwater microbial communities from Lake Croche, Canada to study carbon cycling - C_131016_EF_MetaG (SPAdes) (version 2) | ecosystem: Environmental > Aquatic > Freshwater > Lake...
ATCTGGGGGGGAGAGGGGGGTATTCGGCGTGTTGCCTACCCTGCCTGCCATGCCATAACCCCTTGTCCCTGCTGGGGTTACGTCGTTCGTTCCGGTTGCTGACTGGAAACCGGGGAAAGATTACTATGTTGGTAAACTTTGTTTTTTTCCTGGGCCGGTTTGGCGTGCATCGCCCCCTTCCCCCCTTCAAACGAAACCGGCCCCGCGACTCATTAGAGAAGCGGGGCCGGTCATTCCGCTCTAGGCTAGGCTCAGCCGATTAGAGCCTCGCGAGCCTCAGCCGCTGACACGGCTGGCATACGCTTCCGGCCCCGTCCGCGGTTGGATACCTTCGCCCGTCCCCGGTTGACCGCGACAGGTGCCGAAAGGCCCATCGTCGCAGCCTCAATGGCAGCGGCGATTCTAGCGGGATTGTCGATACCCCCCCGCGTCTCGTATTCCGACACTTCCCCCGCGGCCTTCTTCCCCCGCCGCCGGTCTGCTTGGGACAAAGCCGACTCCCCTACCCAAGCGGTTTTCCGGTAGAGGCTACATGCCTGCCAGACGGCCCCGGAAAGGTTCCCCCGTCCTAAGTTGGATTTGGAATAGTCACGCGTCCAAATACCGTGAACGATCCGTGAAACCGTATCATCCTGAGCCTCTGGGCTGAGGGGGTATCGGGAATATATCGACCCGTGCCGAGCGACATAACGCCGGACGATTGCCAAGACTCCCTCAGCCTCCCGGGGCGTAATGTCGGCCGGATTAAATACCCCCACTGGCTCGCCTCCCTCCCTTCCGGCCCAGCGGTTTTCCTTCCTCTGGCCAAGCAGCCTTGCCAACCGTTCCGCCGTCAAAGCCTTCCGCCGCTCGCTTGCCACTGTGGCCGGGAGGGGGATCGATTCAATGGGTTCCCCTTCCCCTGCTTGGGTGAGGAGAATCGCTTGGGTATCGGGGTCGCTCGTTTGGGTCGCGACCCATTCCAGCCGTTGAGTTGCATCCTCAATGATGGCGGTCCAGTTGAGGGAGGGGAATTGGTTGTTGTTGGTCATGGTCATTTACTCCGATTGAGACATTCATACTATTCGCGACGGCGTTACAAATCCGCCGCGTCAGACTGAATTTGTACTATATAAGGATCGGCATGGGAAGGGGGGTATCTGAAAAGTTTTTTGGAATTGTCACACGGTCGCGAATAGTCTTAGTGTCCCCGACGCGGGGCCGTCGCGGTGGTAAAACGTCGCGACGATGGTACGATTTTCGGTTACAACGTCGCGAATAGTCTATGCGACGAGTGACCGTGTTGCGGGGAGAGAGTACCGAGTACCTTCTCCGCATGCGGGCAGCGCAGGGAGGCGCTACAATGCAAGAAAACATTACCGTGTTCGGTATCGTAATCTGCATGTTCATCTGCTGGTTGTCCCAGCTGTGGGCATGGTAGTTCGGCTTTCATTCCTCTAGGAGGTGCGTATGGTCGCAAGATCACGCACCGCCAAGCCACTGGGTGTCATTCTGCACCGTGGTCAGTCTGCCTTCGATGGTTCTCCCTATGTGGTGATCATGCCACTGGGGAAGCCATCCAAGAATGGCAAGACGGGCAAGATGCTACAGACCTACATTCTTAGGTCGCATGTACATCCAGTGATGGCGGTGCGCAATGGGAGCGACGTTGGTATCTGCAACGATTGCCCTATGCGTGGTCTGGTCAGCTTTCCCAAGCGCCAGCCGCCCAAGGTAAAACGCAAGCGGTTCCGTGCTTGCTATGTGAACGTCGGGCAGGGGCCGACAATGGTCTACGATGCGTTCAAGCGTGGGCGCTACGTTGACTATGTTCCCTCCCTGCATGATGAATTCATCCGGGGCCATAAGGTGCGGTTCGGCACCTACGGAGAGCCGGTGCTTATTCCATTGAATGTGGTTGAGCATCTGGTCAGCCTTTCGTCGGGCTGGACTGGCTACACCCATCAGTGGGCGAACCTGCACTTTGCAGGCTATCAACGGTATCTCATGGCCAGTGTGCATGGTCTTACGGGGCCGTGGTCCCGCGAGCATGCGAAAAGTCTGGGCTGGCGCACATTCCGCACCATGCGTGATGGCGAACCGGCCACTGACGAGATTCTCTGCCCAGCATCCAAGGAAGCTGGCAAGCGTCTGACCTGCGAGCAGTGCCGTCTCTGCGACGGTGCCGGTACTCGCCAGGCAGGTTTGCGGATGGTTGATATCTACATCCCCGGGCATGGTGGCAAGGCAATTATGTCTGCCGTTGCCAACCTGCCCATTCTCCAAGGATGAGGTGAGCATGGCATCTAAGACTCTGGGCCAAGATGTGCGCCTGCACGCGCCGTTGCTGGGTTCCGATCTGGCAAAGTTTCTTTCCACCTATGGCGCCAGCCATGAGGTTTACGCACGGGTGGAATATGACTCGTTCGCAGACGGCCCACCCAAGGTCGTCTTGTATGTGGTGAAACGGGACGCTGATCGTCCAGGTGTCGGCAAGCTATTCGCCAGCCGCACCATTCCCCTGCTCCCAGAGGAGGAGTGAGCGTGGAATACACACTGACAGACGCCAAGCTACGGTCGCTGAAAGCGGCTGTGACTAGGGCGAAGAACCGCAAGAACTGGACCGAGGTGGTTGAGCGGTGCGAGCAGGCCGTTGCCGTGTTTGAACGTCATGGCTACCCGGACTGCTGGTCGGACTTTGAGCGTCACAAGAACGACGCACTATTGCAGCTGCGCTTGGGCGTGCAGCTGGGGAACTTCTTTCGCTAGGAGGTGTGATATGTGGGCCGTTCGTACCGCGCGTCGGTATCTGGCGGTGTTCAATGACCGCTGGGAAGCAGAGCAGTGGTTGCGTGATTGGGTGTCCCTCCATGGGCACCGAGCCTACCTTGCAAGAACGGAGGTCTGAATGCGCAAGACGCAGGGCGCTAGCAAGGCGCATGGTAGCTGCGGCTACTGGAAACATCTTCGGAAGTTCGGCAAGCGGCTCGCCAACAAGGCGGGCCGTAAGTTTTTCCGGCGGGAATTGTCCCGGCTGAGTGACTAGTAACAGTGTCGATTCACACAACGAAACGGAGTGTCAAATGAATCTGCGGGAACGGTTTGATCGGTGGGTGCAGCATTACTTCGATGCGTGGGTGGAGGCAAAGGTGCGGAACTCCGTCGCCTTCTACATGCCCAGTAATAGCGATCTTATGGCTGAGTTTGTTCAGCGCATGGACATCCTACCACTGTCTCAGCTGGTAGCCGTCAACGAGCGGCTGACCGTCGCAGTGGCAGAGCAGATGGAAGACAGCATCGACACTGACGAGATCATCCGCAAGGTGGTCAGGCAGATCGATGCGTCGGAAGTCGCAGCGTACATCGATACCAGCGACGTTGCGTCGAACCTGGATATCGATAGCTCTGAGATTGCAGAGCGGGTGATGGATGACCTGGACATGTCCTCGCTGGCCGAGGAACTGGACTACGACAAGTTGGCAGAGGCAGTGGTTGGCAAGCTGAAGGAAGCGTGGACTCACTAACAACAAGGGGTAATTCGTATGTGTCTAGCGATCTACAAACCCTCCAAGGTTCTCCCAGACTGGGATGCCTTGGAGGAGGGGTTCAAGAGCAATTCGCACGGTGCTGGGTTTGCCGTGGCTGTGGATGGGTCTATCCAAATCCACAAGGGGTTCTTCACGTTCGATGACTTTGCCCGTGCGTACATGCCGCTGGAGGATAAGCAGTCGCTCATCCACTTCCGATGGGCAACGCACGGTGCGCGCGATGCTGAGATGTGCCATCCGTTCATGGTGACCGATGAGATTGCCATGATCCACAACGGCATCCTGCCCATCAGCACAGAGGATGACAAAACCAAGTCCGATACATGGCATTACGTGGAGTACATCCTCAAGCCGCTAGCTGAGCGGGACCGGGACTTTTACTCAGACAATGCCATCCGGTTTCTTGGCGAGGCTGCGATCAGCGGCTCAAAGTTCTGCTTCCTGCGAGCAGACGGTGACTGGTCTATCTGGAACGACGACGACGGTCACTGGCATGGCAAGGCGTGGTACTCCAACAGGAGCTATGCCAAAAGCATCGGGTTCGCACGGTGGCCGAAAGAGCAAGCGCCAGAGAAGGAAGAAGCGCCGGTAGACCTGCCAGTGTACGAGGACACGGACGAGAGCCGGTACTACCACTCGCTCAGCAAGTCTGCGCGATGGGAGTACGAAGACTTGCTAGAGGATGGCTACTCGGCCGCGGATTTGGATGAGTACATCCAGAACGATGGCGAGATTGCGTTGCGTTATCTGAAGCGGATGCACAAGTACGACGAGGAGAATGTATGACCACAACAAATACTGAGGCGGAAGTCCTTTGCGAGGACGGGGAAACCCGTCCTCTTTCTGTTTGTGTGCAAGATCATGCCGGTCGATGGCATGATTCCGATGAGTGCGTCGGTATTGACGGCAGCTACTACAACTTCAACGATGGACTCATCTGTTATGTGGAGTCGCGTGATGAGTGGTTCCTGCGGGAAGACTGCATGCGTGTCGGCTCTAATTGGGTGCATGGGAACGACGCCTTTCAATGCCACATGTGCAACCGTGGTTGCCATGACGATGACTCTTACACCGATCCAGATGGCGGCGACATCTGCGAGCGATGCTATGAGTACAACGTCTGCAGCTGCAGTAATTGCGGCGACCGGCAGTGGTGCGACGAGAGCAACCTGGATGAGGACGGGTACTGCACGGATTGCGCCGAGCCGCCCAGTCTGATCTCTGGCTACAGCGACCGCTCAGCCAACCGTCTGAAGTCCGAGACAAAGGACAAGCTGCGGTTCGGCGTGGAGCTAGAGGTGGAGGGGTACGAGTCTGACGAGCAGGCAGCGGAGTACATCCGCCAACACTTGCCCGCCACCTACTGCACGCTCAAACGTGACGGCAGTTTGGGCGAGGCTGGCGTGGAGATTGTGACAAGGCCGGACAGTATCGCAGTCCACAAGCGTATGTTCGGTGCGCTGTTTGCTGATTCTCCCGGCAAGGCGTTGTCTAGCTGGGCAAATGGACGGTGCGGCATGCACGTTCACATCTCCAAGGATGCCCTGTCTCAACTGCAGATCGGCAAGATGCTGTGCTTCCTCAACGAGCCTGCTGCCGAGAACTTCATCAGCAAGGTCGCTGGTCGCAGGCCGTGCAGTTGGTGCAAGGTACACAAGAAGAAGCTGACCGATGTGCGGAAGGAGCATGACCGCTACACCGCGCTCAATGTGACCAACCGTCACACCGTAGAGGTGCGCATCTTCAAAGGCACGCTGGCCGAGTCTGGGTTCATGAAGAACCTGGAGTTTGTCCAGGCATTGGTTGAGTTCACCGCTCCTGCGAGCCGGTCAATCTCGCAGGCTACATCGCACCGTGCATTCTGCGAGTGGCTTCCCAAGAAAGCCTACCCGCATCTGCATGCGTTTCTGGTTGCCAAGGGTTTCATTCGTCGCCGCAATGCGGCATAAGCAAGGAGGTTGATTATGGGTAAGGTCAATGAGCGCAAGTTTCTCCGCACCATCACCCGTCACTGGCTGAAGGGTAACACTCTCACTGCGGCGGCGGGTGAGATGGGCATTACGGTAGCGTCCGCATGCAGCAGGCTTCGCTCGCTGCGTGAGCGGGGGGTGGCTAATCTCAGCGGCTGGGGTATCCCGCGCCGCAAGAAGCATGTGGCTGCACGCAAGTCACATGCCCCTGCGAGGGTGGCCAAGCCGCCCAAGCACGCAGCCAAGGCGTGGGTGGTGTATGTCGGGGCGTGATCGGACTCACACAAGGAGGATAGGCATGGTCAATGCTGCGTTCTGGTTTCATTATAATAAGCCCGAGGCTAATCGCCGCGGGCATCCGGTGATGACAGTGCATTACCGTGGCGCGTGTCACATGGTCAGGAATATTCAATGCTCCGTGCCCATCGTAACCCGCGAGCGGTCCAGTCAGCCGCGTGTGGTGATGGCTGGCCGTGGGGCAGTGGAGATTGTTGACGGGACTGCATACATCAAACGCGGAGGTGATGCGTGAACTATGAACAGATCGCTGAGATGACGAGAGATCGGCTGCGTAAGGCAGATGTTATCGCCCCTGTCTTGCACACCGATGAAAGCGATAGCAGCGAGGGGGGCGTGGACATCGACGGGGTATTGATTTACCGCGAGGTCTTGCCGGATGGGCAGATTGCATGGGGAGTGTCTGCGCAGGTGGTGGTCCCCGGTGTTCACACCATGCCCAATGGCGACCCCGGATACCCAGACGAGGTTGATGTGGTGGACATTGCGCCACCAGCAATTGAGGTGAAGACGATCTCTGGCACCAAGCAGGTGCCGAGGCCGCTAATGAACGCAGTTGTGGAAGCCATTAAGGCCGTGGTCGCAGATCGACTGCGGTGCTACGACGATTACCCAGAGGAGGCATACGATGAGTGAGCATACGCCCGGGCCTTGGTTGTACCGCGAGCCAGAGGACGATGAACTGCATGAGATCTATTCAGAGAGCAGCGGGGATCTGATTTGCTTTCCGGTCTGGACGCACAACCAGCGGGCAAACGTCCCGCTCATTGCCGCTGCCCCGGATCTACTGGCTGCACTAAAGGCTCACATCCCGTGGAAGAATGCGGGCCAGCCTGACGAACCGCCACAGGGGTGGGGCATATGGCAGGATGCGATTGATGCAATCAACAAGGCAGAAGGGAGAAGTGAATGATGGCACATACACCAGGACCGTGGGAGCAGCACAGCGAATACCCAGACCGGATCGTTGTGAACGGCAGCTGTGTCTATGAGATAAGGGATATGACCACAGAGCATGGCCTGCCATGCGTGATGGACGTTGCGCTAATGGCAGCAGCACCTCATCTGTTGACTGTGCTGCGCGAGGCAAAGTCGGAATTGATTTGGCTGTACGAGGAGGTGTACCCGGACGATGAGTCCGACAACGGGACGACTGCCGTGATCGACAAGGTGATCGCGGCCATTGCCAAGGCAGAAGGGAGGGGTGAGTGACGCCGAAAACGCGGAGCAAGATGGGGCAGGCGTCCCGTTCGCAGCATGCCGAGGTTTCTTGGTGCGCCGAGGACATCCAAGCCCTGCGACCGGACTGGGATGAGCAGGATTGCAATTCGTTCCTCATTGATAACGAGGACGAGATTCAGTGCAGGATGATTGAATGGGGCTGGAATGCGATCAAAGACCTACTGGCGGAGGATGATTTATGGTGAGCCGGTTCATTGTGGAATTCGACCGCATCGACTGGAAGGAACTGAGTACGCAGAAGGAGCAGCTGTTCCTGCATGGTGGCGAGGATTGGGCAGAGGGATTGATCAACTTAATTGACTACATCCAAGACGCTGCGGAGGAGCAGGGTCTACCAGTGGTGTGGCTAGATGAGGGGGACACGGATGTCTATGATTGACGCTTGGAAAGACGAGCAGATTGAGACTGCCATTCGCCTGTTGGTCTGTGCCGAGCGGTTGTTGGAACCGCTCCGTGACCAGGAGGGTGACTGGGGTAGGGTGTACGAACAGATCCATACGTTCTTAAAGGAGGAGTGCTGATGGCTGACGTTGCTGAAGTGCGTTCCCAAATATCGGAGATGGTGAAGGCGATCCGGTTCAATGGCTGCGTCCCCACCATGCGAGCCGCGCTATGCTGCTACAAGGACTGGCTTACAGAAACCCAGCCATATGGGCTGTCTGTTTCAGACAAGCAGGGCTACGCGGACGAACACAGACGGTTGGATTTTTTGTTGTACGAGGTGTTCACGGAGAAGGAAGATGAACAAGCTGATTGAGTTGCGGGATGGGCTGCAGGAATACTCATGCACCTGCATTGCCCATGCGTACGCGGAGATGGGGCAGTACGGGCGTGAGTGGGGTGCGATCAAGCACCTGTTTAAAGTCCTGTGTGCATGGGAAGTATTGGACCGAGAAGTAACTAGGCTATCGGAGGAGGATTGATGCGCGACGTAGACATTCTTGCAGACTTTTTCATGGTGGATCATGTGGCCCAGCGACTCCAGTGGATCCTGGTTCCAGACCTGTGCGCCGAGGCTGTGCGTGAACTTCAGACCCTCGCTGCGGACAGCGACACGCACCCAGACCTAGTGATGCAGGCTATCCGCAAGCTGGAGATTGCCATCGGCCCAACCAACGTGGTGGCTGTGGTCGGCCATGACCTGTGGTCTGACTGGTGCCCGCAGCCACCTGACATTGACCCATCCGCACTCAACAACGAGTACGGCGTGGTTGTCTGGGCTGGCAGGCGTGGGTATGTGAAGTGTTCCGAGGCAGAAGACGGCGACGATGTGTCGTTGAACCTGCACTCTGTTCGCACCTGACTTGCGCAAAGGAGTAACCATGTACAAGGATGTACTGTCGGTGCTGCATGTTCTGGCGACTGCTATACTTATGTTGTTAGCGGGCCAGTTGAAGGAGATGTGCTTTAAGATTCTGGGAGGTGAGTGATGGATGCACTGATTACTAAAGGCTCAACCGCCCGCGACTTGGAAGAGTGGCTGCGGCCACTGGCTAGCGGGACGATCCTTCAGTATCGACTGTCGTTCGTAAACGGCGGGATCGTCGCCCATCATCCGTACTACAGCGACTGCTGGCGCCGCTTTGAATTGCCTTGTACTAGCGAGGAGGTGAGTGATGGCTGACTGGCGCAATGATGCCGTGCAGGAGGCGGCGACCGGGAGAACGTGGCATATCTTGGAGCGTTACCTGCTGCCCGGTAAAGACACTGGCTTCGTCTTGGTATGCGAGGGGCGCGCTTGCTTCACAGCAATACGGGATATACGCACGCCCCTTGGCATTCTGCCATCCGACATCTCTCCAGAGAATAGGCTGGCAGTGATTCAATGGGCGCAACTGGAGAGCGTCTGTAGGTACAAGGAGATTCTGCGTTATGCCAATACGGGCGTTGCCCCACCGCATCCGTTCTATAGAGACAAGGGAGGTGAGTGATGCCCGCTAAGCCAGCATACAAACGGTTGATCGGCCGGACGATTGTCGGGTTTGAACAGCGGTGGTATCCCAAGGAACAGTGCCGCGAGGGTGCGTGGGGCGTGGAGGCTATCGTCTTGGACGATGGCGCACGCATTGTTCTGCAGGTCGGAGAGCATGAGCAGGACTATTCAGTTCGATTGGTTCGATGCCCACAGGAGGACGAGTGATGCTCGCAATGAGTGAGACGATGGACTTTCTGATCGGTGGCACCGGAGTGCTGCTGCTGTTGTGGTGGTCTTCTGGGAGCCACTGACCATGCTGTACGGATATGCCCGTGTTTCTACGGACAAGCAGGAGAACAGCGCCGATGCCCAGGCTATCCGGCTTAGGGCATACGCTGAGCAGTCGGGCTTGGAGTTTGGGGAGGTGTTCGTTGACGAGGATCAGTCGGCGTTTAAGATCCCCTTGCACAAGCGTAGGCAGGGCAGAGTGCTGTGGGACAAGCTGAAGGCCGGTGACATCGTTGTCTTCTGTACGTTCGACCGCGTGTTCCGTTCGGTGCTGGATGCGGCGCAGACCCTAGCCAAGTGCAAAGAGCTTGGCATCGGGCTGAAGTTTCTGGACAACAGCATGGATGTGATGACTAGCCAGGGCGAGTTGTCGTTCAACATCCTGTCTACCGTTGCCCAGTACAGCAGCCAGATAGCGGGCCAGCGGCAGCGGGAGATCCAGTCCTACCTGCGCACAGCGGGTAGGCCGTACGGTAAGTTACGACCGTATGGTTGGGTCGCCCGGGAGAAAGCGTTCGTTCCTTACCCCGCGGAGCGGGAGATCGGTGACATGGTGGTGGCCATGCGAGCGGAGGGCAAGCCGTTCACTGCCATCTGCCTGCACCTCTGCAAGAAGGAACTGCGCAAGCCAGCCAACAAGCAGGGTGTCAGGGGGTACTACGGCCTGTCTGACACAGTGGCTCTGCATCGGGCAGCTTCAGCTGGATATCCAAAGCTGCCGCCAAGGTTGCCGCAAGCTGAGTGGCACGCCGAGATGCAGCGCGTAGAGAAATCTCATGCGTCTCAGCCAGCGCTCTGAGAGTCTTGCCGTTGATGAACCTGTCAGTGGCTAGCTCTTGCTCCCACTCTGGGAGATCAGCGATGGCCAGCCGGATGTGGTCAACGTGATCGAACTCTGGCAGCAGGTCGGCCGCTTCTTCTAGCGTGATGCGGATCTCCCCTGGCTGGCGGGCCAACTTCTTTATGGCCTTGTACATGGCGTTCAGCACAGCCCGTGCAAAGTATGCCTTCGGATATGGCAACCGCTTGGGGTCGTAGGTTCGGGCAGCTTTGACCAGCGCCAGATAGCCTTCGCTTTGCAGGTCTTCGATCAGCACAGACCGCTGCCACCCGGGACGGTTCTGTAGAAAATACTTTGCGAGTATCTGAGCGAGTGGTAGGTACTCAACTACCAAGCGTTGACGCTTGGCCGAGAGCTTCAATCTTCTTGTCATGCTGGTTCAGACGAACCTCATGCTCCTCTATCGTTTGGCGCAATTCATCCAGCATGCGGGGCAATGACTCCACGCTACTGGCTATCACTGCGACCTTGGCATGCAGGCTGAACGCCCACGGAACTACCGCTGCGGCAACCGATATGCCCAGCATCCACATCTCAGTCTCAGGCGACATCGTTCCCCCTTACCAGTGCGATCAGCATCAGTCCTGCGTACGGGTGCAGCTGCCCTTCCTCAACGTGGAGTTTGATCATCCGCGTTGCTTTGAATGCGTCGGCTTCGGGGTATCGATACATATGGGTATGCCCGTTGTAACGGGCTAGGACTTCAAAGCGGTGTTCGCTTCCAGTCTCAGGTGTTCCAGGCTTTCGGCTTGCTCTTTGAAAATCCATTTGGCCAACCATGCGGTGACGAGATTGACGATGATGGGTATGAGGATCATCAACAGGATCGACCCGTACTCCTTGTGCCTGGATCGGAACTCACCGCGCACAGTCTTCTTCCATGCGCGCAGGTCTGGGTTAACTGTGGCGATAGCGATCAGCGCAACCTCCTCGCTGTGCTTGGACATGCGGGCCGTGCCCGTCTCTTCTGCGCAACGTGCTGCTATTTGCTGGGCAAACATGTCTTGCAATCCTTCAGCACAGACTTGGTGCGACACAGGCAGTCGGGCGGGCAGGGGCATTCGGTCACATGCCCGTCGCCGTGTGTGATCTTGCCGCCCTTGCAGGTGCCACAGCACTTGGGCTTCGGTGCCGCGTATGTGGTGACAACGTACGCTGCCTCCACCGCTACCCGCTCAGGGAATGTGGGCACTGGGAACAGCAGGGAGAAGATGAGGCTGATCATGTCTGGAGTAATCCGATGGTGCCGTAGTCGGGCAGGCGTTGAGGTGGGAAGCCATCCACATTTCCGTACGCCCAGCAGTCGCCGTCGTTGACGCACACGGCCCAGTCATCGGCCTTGGTTACGATCATCCCGGGCACCTGCTCCGGGTAGGAGGACGGCCAGTCCTTCACGGGTTGGTTCCACCCGCCCCAAGAATTTTGCAGGAAAAAGACTGTGAACGGCCAGAACTCTTTTGTGTCATCGAAACCTACGGTGGCGAGGTCGTGATTCCAACCACCCGGCAACCTGTCATGGATGTTCTTTGACCCCGGTGTTCCACTCCACTTGGCGTACTGACCGGAGTGGATGCCATACCCATTGGCCAGTGCGTCCATCGCATCGCGCACCGTGGTGATCTGCCGGATCACGCCCACCTTGTGCTGGCGGCAGAGGTCAGCCACATCCTTGGGCACACCGGACGAACCCCAGTTGGATCCGATGGATGCGTTGTACTTAGAGAGATCCACAGCATCGTACTTCTGCCGAATGCAGAACCCTACCTCATGCTCAAAGGCAGACGCTCTGGCGGGCACCATGCCCTCGCCACTGTGGCCGCGCGATCCATAGGTTGGCTCAGTTGCGCCGCGCTTAACGAAAGCCTCTGGCCTGCTCTGCAATAGAACTTGGACTGCGCGCGTACAGTCCCGGGCGTTCCGGCTTCCGTGGGAAACACAATCGCCAGTGGTCTGTACTTCGGAGAAGGACAGTGGGTCCAGTTTCCGCACGTACTGCCACAGCAGGGCGCGCTTACCTTCGCCTGACCCGATGTTGTTGGGTTCACTGTAGATCGGCTGACGCTGCGTCTCCTGCCACCGGACCCGATCTCGCGGGCTATCGATCCAACCCTGCAGTCCCTCGTCGTAGGCTTTGAGCGGGATGAAGTCACTCACTTTGCTTCGCTACCTCCCGGCATGCAGCTGCAATCTGGTTCACTAGCGAGGTGCTAAGTGGTACATCATCTAGCGGGAACTTGTCGGCCATCACCTTCTCCACCGCCACATCCAGGCCAGCGTACTTTCCCCGCATGTCAGCAGCAGCCAGCTTCAGCGTGTTGCTATGAAGCTGCCGCCACATCCCCACGGTGCTGATGAGTGTGCCGTTGTCTTTCTCAGTCACATCGGCAAGCGATAGGTAGATGCCTTTCAGATGAGAACGATCTGATCGACTAGCCCCTATCAATGCAGTAGCGACTGGGCCTTCGGCTTTCTTGGAGGGGGGGAGAAATGTCAGGGCCGCAACCAGGACGGCAACGATTACGGGTAGGTGTTTCATCCCTTCACCTGCAGGAGGGCGGACAGGAGTGCGTTGCATGCAGTGATGACGGCGGCGTCGGCGCTCGCTTCCTTCACTTCTACGATGGCTTCGATCTGCTTTAGGATTGACGGCTTGGCCTTGTTGGCTACCGGCAGTCGCAGCGCATGGAGTGGCAGGTAGGTGAGTGCCACTGCTACCAGCACAGCGACGAGTGCGAGGATCTGAACCGTGGTCATAGGATCTTGGCTCCGGGGATGAAGATGGTTACGCCACCAATGTTGGCTTGCATGCTGTAGTTCATTAGCTTGTGCGGATCGACCAGCCCCCAGCCGTAGACGTTGTCACGGCCTTGCTCGCCAACGTCCTTGCATGTTGTAGCCAGGGCCTTCATCACATCGGCATGGTTGACGGTGCGATCCAGCTTGTGCTGCGCGCTGATGTACAAGGCCAGCACACCGGAGACGAACGGCGCGGCCATGCTTGTGCCGCTCACCGTTGCATAGCCGTCGTTCAACCAGCAGCTGGTTATGTCCTGCCCTGGTGCTGCGACGGCAATCTCTTTGCCCCGGCTGGAGAACTCGCAGGCATTGCCGCGGCTATCCACTGCGCCCACCGCAATCGTCTCTTGGTAGGCGGCGGGGTAGTTGACTGAACCCCCGTCGTTTCCGGCGGCGCACACCACAATGATCCCGGCAGCAGCTGCCTCGCGGATCGCAGAGTGGACACCGTCGTCGGTGCGGCTAGAGCCAAGCGACATGGAGATGATCTGCACCTTGGCTTCGATGGCGTGGCGCACCGCTTGCGTCACCCATTCGTTGCTCCCCATTCCGCTGTGCCCAAGGACTTTGAGGGAAAGTATCTTGGCGGCAGGAGCGATGCCCTTGGCCAGCCCATCACGGGCGGCAATGATCCCGCTCACATGCGTCCCGTGCCCCAGCGTGTCATGCGGGTCCGAGTCGCTGGTGAAGTTGCGATAGTCCACCACCGCGGCGTCCAGCGCAGGGTGCTTGGCTACACCGCTGTCGATCACCGCCACCGTCACGCCTTCGCCCTGTGACTTCTGCCACAGAGAAGGAATCCCATACGAACATACACCCCAATCAACTCCATGTTGGAGTGCCCGCGGTGCGTCTAGGTTAACCCGATAAGGGGGGAGATGTACTACTCCGCTCACTCGTCCTTGCCTGCGGCCAGCGCCTTAAGGATTGAGAGAACGATGGGGATGATCACATCGATCAGCAGCTTCCAGTCCACGCCCAGCGCGGCGAACTCCACGCCAGCCGTGAAGGCGAGAGCTTCGTAGTCAGTCTCTTCGTAGTCATCGTCATGGAAGCGATGCTTCAGCATGGACTTGGGAGACACGGCCTGCGCCTCCAGAACTGGAATGAGAATCTTGGCAACTTGGTTGACTAGCTCCCATTGGTCAACGTAGGACGAATCCTTCCGCCACTTCTTGGCAATCTCCACCAGCGCCAGCAAAGCAGCTTGGTTTGCGAGCAGGAACTTAACTACCTTGACGTTGAGCATGATCCTCTCCAGTAGTGTCATTGATTGCCATGGCCACAATGGCGTGGCCTGCGATGTCTGCGAGTGTTTCCCTAATAGCTAATGTCCGCTCAGAGCCGATCATCCCCCGGAGGCGACGGCACTTCTCCCCGATGCGGGCTAGTTGGTACACCCACGGTTCGATACCCTCCTCCGCAACGCCTAGCGCGTTCTCTAACGGGCTTTCCTCCTGGCACCCGTAGTACCCCCGCTTCCGGCTCAGGAGCCGCCATAGCTCAATACAGATGGGTAGGTAGGGATCGTCGGGGAGGATGGCCATGGCCTCACCAAGCTCGCTCTCGGCATGCTTTAACCAGGCGTCCGTATTCGGCCCAAAATGAAGCGTGGTGGTAGGGGTCATCGCTGTCCATCTCCTCTTCGTCTAAAAGGAATGCGGTGCGGGCATGTGCCCACTCCTCCATGAAAGTCTCAACCATTGCGTCCCGGTCCAGGCTGTCCCGCAGAGCGATCACCCCGCGGTCGCCGTCGTCGTTGAGCAGGAAGTACCCAAGGTTCTCTGGCATTGTGCGTGTCGGTCGGACGCACACCCTGACCGGGAACGTGCAGGGGAACCTGTCCTCTGCCCACCTCTTCAGCTTGCGGGCCAGCGCCCGCCTCCAGCAAGAACTTCGGGGCATCGGACAACTCCATTACCAAGATCCAAGGCTGGTTGTTACGCCGGTGCAGGACGACAGGGCATTTACCCTGCGCGTCCCGGCGGGCCTGCGCCAGCCAGTCGTAGGGGTTGCCGCGCTCACATCTCTTCACCTCAATGTGAATGCCCGGAAAGTCACTGACCACATCCGGGGAGTCGTTTCCCCCGGCAAATTGCTGGCCTCTGCGGGCCTTGCCGCCCATGACATGCGCCCAAACTTTGGACGCCTCCAACTCACCACGGCAACCTTTGGCACGGGACTGGGTCATCGCTGCCACCTCGCCAGCAGGCCATTGGAGTGACGGGATTCCACCAGCGTCAGCGTGGGGAACTGTTCTAACAGCAGCTTAATGGCATCCATGCCAACCTTCAGCTTGTCGATTGACTTCTCGTTCTGGCTGATCCACCGGCCCAGCCTGCCGCCCATGTTCAGATCGGTGGTGGCACCGGCTGGTTCCCAGTAAATGAGGAACGTGTAGCTGGCAGTGCGGATCATTGTGCCTGTGTTCATGGTGATCTTGCCGTCCATGATGTGAGGTTCTGCTGGCGTTCGCGGGTGTAGTAATCCGGCAAAGGTTCCGGGTCGTAGCCCAGATGCTTCTTGTGCTTTAGAGATGCAAGAAACGCTGGGTCATAGTTGTCGGGGTCGCACTCTTGCTTAACCCCTAAGACTATACGCTTGTCTAGGTCGGGCTGTCCACTGAAAATCTTTCCCGAATGTAATACCCCATGGCACCTAGAGCAGAGCCGCAGGTACTGCCTGACATCATGCTTGCGACCGGCACCGCCGATCAGATGGTGAACCTCCAGGCGGCGGCGACCATCGGACTCAGGCCACCAGCACACCGCACAGCAGCGGTGCAGTTCAACCCACGCAAGCAATTCCTTTTGCTCAGCCTTATTCATTTCTCAAAGTATATGGCTGTGCATCTGCCAGCGCAACCGACTCTCGGATCCACAGATCCATGTCGTATCTCTCGGGATGGCAGTGGGTACACAGCTGAGTCATCGGTTCCGCTGTGACCTTGTAAGTCTTCTGGCTTTTATCTAAGCCCGTTGACCACATCCGGCACACGGTATCGGACCCAGTCCACAGGTGCGACTTACCATTCACGCACCCAAGAAAGTTCAGCCTGACCAAGAAGCCCTTATGATTCGGCAGACTACGCTTATTCATAAAACCCCCAGCTTGTTTTCGTACGGAAGACTGCACCGACTCCCTGGAAAATCCCACAATGGAAAATTCCGGGGAGTCAGCAAAAGCCTGTTTTCGTTGGAGCCGACAGACCTCTACCCTAAGTGTGACCTTTGATAACGCAGTTCCCTTAGTTCAACCCTGCCACTGCGCTGCGATTGGCTCATGCCTCGGTAGGATCGGAGTCGTCAGAACCATACCTTTACCGCAGAGAAACACATCGAACCGCGGGATTGCCTGACGGCGCGTCTCCGCGGGGTTGCCCCCTCTTCGCCATTCCATGGCAGCGACTAGCCTTGCACAGCTAGCCTTCGGCGGGGGGCCGATCTTCATACCGTGTGCCCATCCGGGGGCTATGTGTTAACTACTGATGAGTGCCCTGGTTCTCCAGTTCAGCCATCAGTCGGGCGATTATATTCTTCTGAACCTTGGCTCGCCACCGAGTTTGTTCCAGTTCTTTTCTCGCCTCTTGGGCAAGCCTGTCAGGCACTGCCTCCAGACGCATTCCCAAGTTCTCTGGAGACTCTGGCATCCAATGCGTGATGGCGCTATGTCCTTTGCCTACGCTGAACCCGGCCTCGTCATAGTCGCAGAAGTACCAAGGGCTAATGCCATCCCATGCGGGATAGCGTCCAGGCTCGTCAGGCAATCGCTCGGCAACTGATATCCAACCGGCATGTTTCATTGCGTGGGCGAGCAGGTTGTCCAGCAACTCAATGTGATCCGCAGCTTCCAGCACCAGCGGTCTGGCGGCGTCCATCAATGCGAAGCGTGAGGCTTCTCGCAGCCGTTCTGGGAGGTCGCTCACTTCAGCCTCTCCAGTAGCTTGCGGAGGATGGCACCAGGCTTACTGCCAATGAGCAGGTCAGCAGCAGTGAGAATCGCCGCCCGCTCCTCGTCGGTGAGCGTACACCCGCCATGCTCACTACACCGGCTTGGTGTAGCGTCCCGATTCATATTACTGTTCGTCCGCTTAGCGTCGGTTTTCTCATATGATTCGGCGGCGTACTCTCGCGCTTGGGCGTCTCGTTTAGTCATCGTTCCATGTTCCAGAATGAGAGAGCCACCCAGCAGGTTTAGGGCGACACGGTTTATCAGTCCGCTGACCGCCTGCTGGGTGGCTAGGTGTCACCAGTAGCGAACGCAAGCGAACCAGCCGCGGGCACCGCGGGACACGGCGACTTCCTTTACCTTGCGCTGGCCCCAATAGCATGAGGCGCGGCAGGCGGCAGCCCCGCTGACGGTAGAGAAGCCGATCCCTTCGTAGCCGTGGCCACCCCGATGTCGGAGGATGCCAGTGCGAGCCATCTCGTTGGCATCGTCTTGGGCGGAACGGTATACCGTCACGGTCCGCGTACGGGTGTCAGCCTGGGCCACGCTGACCATACACAAGATGAAGCAAAGTGTAAGAAAACGCATAGTCGAATCCTTTCGTTATGAACCAGACCAACACCGTGTTGGTCGTACTATTCGGGAGCCTTCTCCCGTTCAGCAAAGCCCCGGGCAGCATCTGGGTCGAACTGCCCGGGGATTATGAAGTCCACCCAGCTGGGGTAATGCCGCAACAGCCGCCTCGCCTCAGACCTAGCCTCCTCCGGTATCCTCTTCAGCCCGCCGCCGTATGGGGTGGCAAGCCGTAGCAGGAATCGCTGGGCAGACAGGACGCTGCGAGTACGTTCGTAAGGCAGGGTCATCAGTTGTCACTGAACAATGGGCGTACGCGGGCGTTAGCAATCGACACCAAGGTCTGCAGGTAGCCGACAATGCGGCGTCCTTCGACAGCCCGCTCAGCCATTTCCGCCTCGTCGTCGTCGCCGTCTACATCCCCGCAGTCAGCATTGAAGTCCGACTCATTAGTCAGCGTGTCAATGATAAAGTCCAAGTCTTCTTCAGCAAGTTCAATGTTAATAGTCATGTCCACCTCGGGTAAATAATAACACCATTAGTACGACTGCCGTTCATCACTTCCACCGCGACGATGCGGGGGAAGTCTTTGGTCATCATCTCTGCCGTATCGATCATCGCTTGGCTATCAAACACCTGCCGGTTGGCTTGCACGTAGGCGTTGATCTCCCTGTAATCTTCTTGGTCATATGGCCCGTCCTTGTCACGCTCCACCCATGTGCGGATGTTGGTGTGCAGCGTGCGGAACGAGAGGATGTTTTCGTACAATCGCTGCGTCCTGGAGAACAGAGGTAGGAAGCTCATGCCTCACCCCACATTCCGATCAATTTTGCTTGGAGCCTTGCGACCTCGGCCTCTAGCTGCCGGATCCGATCTATCAATTTCTTCACTGTCTCCTCCTCCGTGGGTGAATAGTCCGGTGTCACCAGCGACGAACTCCAATAGTGTATGCGGGTACAGTAGTTCTAGTAATTCTTCAGCCGAACGCAAGTGACTTTTTGGCGCAACTAACGTCCGCATGTTGTGGCTGCGCCCGCGGTCCCATACATCCACTTCAGTCCATGACTCATCCCGATCCAACGCAGAGATCCAAACCCACTTGCCGGTCGGCTTTGACTTAAACACGTAGGCAAAATGCTTCAGCCGCTCCTTTGCCATGCCGTGCATGTCATCAACAAATACCGTGTCATAGGGGTAGTCCTCGGGGCAGGTGAACGAGATCGACCGTTCCTTAATCTCCAAGCTCATCATCACCACTGCGTCTGGCGTCTCGCAGTGGTCGGTGTTTTTGTTATGCCCTTTAATAACTAGCTTGCGACCGTGAGCGGCCGACCGGCCAGCGGAGCGCAGGTCATCGACCCACGCCCGCTCGGCGCGGTGGCCATTAGTCAACGCGGATTTGAACGAACGATGTGGCACGGGGCCTCCATGCAAAAGCTCTGATACCGGAGGAGGTGATCCGTTCCATCCCCCTGTTGCTGCGAGCCTCCAAGGCGCGCTGCAAGATCTCTGTTGGTGTGGGATCGAACGGCTTCAGCCCGTCGTCGTACCACTCCAGGCTGGCTTCCATTGGCTCAGCCTCGCGGATGAGGGCGGTGTGACGGCGCACGCTGGCCGACCATTCCGCACTCTCACCAAAGACCTCGCCAACATCGGCGTCGTCGTAGCCCGGGTCCAGCTGGCAGATGACGGCAAGGCGCTCGCGGCTGGGCACCTTGCCAACAGCCTTCATCATTCGCACCACACCGCGGCAGACCTCGGGACACAGGCCCAACTGCTTGGCCACCCGGGAAACCTGCTCATGGTTGACGATCACGCGGTGCCACAGCTGACCGGCGAAAGCCAATGGGTGTGTTGAGCCAAGACCACAATCGCTGCCAGAAACCAACCTTGCGACGTTCATCCGAACCTCCTTGTGAATAAGCATGCTCCGGTGGGAACGCATGCGGGACATCGAACCTCCAAAGAATCTCCGTGACCGTCTCATCAACTAACAAATCTTTGTTCTCTTCCATGGCGTCTTCCTAGTTCTTTGCGGAACATTGACTTAATCCAGCCGTTCAACTTCTCGTTACCAGCAGCCCAGTGAACGTAGTGGTCGGGCAGCTCGCTGAGTTTGTAACCGGCGTACTTCCCTTTGAGCGGGTTGTTGTAAGTACCAACGGAGCGAACGCCCTTCCATGTAATGTCAACGTCCTTGCCGTGGATCCGGCCCTCTCCACGGCCGTGGGTGTTGCGCCGCATCTCCTCAATGAGCTTGGCGTTGGCAATCTTCTCGGCCTTCTTCGCAGCCTCAGCCGCAGCGAGGTCATCTATCTCTTGCTGCGTGAGTGGTTTTTTCTCGGCCGCTTTCCGTACTTCTTTTTTGACTTCCTCGTCGTCGCTGGTGCAGAACATGTCCACAGCTGTGATGACTGTGTGATCCAGAGTTCCTGCTGTGCAGTCAACAATTTTGAAATGTGGCTTATCGGAGCGAGCGATTGCAGCAATTCTGTCGGCAGCGGTATGAAGGCCGTCCCCGTCAACAACACCGGGGAGAGGGCGAGTGGCTCGTCCAACGCACTGAAGCCAGAAACTTCTGGAGCGTGTTGGTCTGGCGAGGATGAGGGTGGCGGTCGGTGGGTAATCGAATCCCACGGCGACGACTTGGCAGTTGACGAGGACTCTGGCCTGTCTGGATTTAAAGGCTGCAAGTGCATCGGCTCGCTCCTCGTCAGGCATGGTTCCCCAGACACACACGGCGGGGATCCCGTAGTTGCGGGTCAGGTACTCAGTCGCACCCTTGGCTGCGAACACACTGCCGGTGAAGAGGACGGTCTGTCCCTCCATCTCCTCGGCGGTGATCATGCAGGCGCGATGCAAGTTGGCTTCCTTGTTCAGTTCCGCGGCGAGCTTCGTCTGGTTGAAGTCGCCGCCGACAAGATTCACACCGGACAGATCCAGTGACTCAACCCGGGCTAGCTTGCTGATAGGCGAAACTGACCATCCGTTTGCGATGGCCCACAGCAGGTCGTAGTTGCAGACTGACTCTTCGTAGAATTGCATGCTTCACTCCTAAGCATTGGCCGACCGTCCATCCGAAACGGTGTAGCCGTGAACCCAGCAACCATCGCTCCCTGTTGCTGGAAGAACTTCAACATCTCAATGACAGGCTCGCTGCACTGCATGTGTGCTTCGTCCACAATGACGAGCGAGAACCCGTTGAATCTCCGGTATCTCTTCTCGCCCTGGCGGCTGGACAGGAGCGTCTGCTTCGATGCGACCACAACCTTGGCTGGCCAGTAGTCACGCTCCGCAACGAAGTCGGCCATCTCAATGTCGGGGTCAGAGTCTGTGACCTGACGCACCTTGTCGGCCGCTTGCCAGACAAGCTCACGCATCGGAGCGATGATCAGCGTGCGGCCTTCGATGCGGTCGGCAAGTGCGGTGAATATCACCGTTTTCCCCGCGCCGGTGAACAGGCCAACGAGCGTGGACTTCACGCCGCGGCGCATTGCGTCCAGCAGAGATTCGATCACTTCAGTTTGGTAGGCGCGCAGTCTGAGCATGAAACGTCCTTGTGTATGAAGAAGCCCGGGGGAGGGCGGGTCGGAGGTTCCCGCCCTCTACCCCAGGCGGCGCGGAGCAGCGCGCCTCAACGGAACTCTGAAACAAACTCTTCTTCTCGGGTAGCTTCCTTCTTGCCACCAACAAGCTGGATGCCATTGACGTTGAGGACAACCTTGCTCCTCTTCTGGCCGTCACGCTCCCAGACCTGCTGATCCAACTCGCCTTCGACAAGGACTGAAGTGCCCTTGTTGAGATAGTTGACGACAGCGCCACCCTTCCAATACTCGCAATCCATGAACAAGACCTTGCCCTCTCGGTAAGGGTTGTTCACGGCCACGCTGAACTTCACAACATCCTTCTCGCCAACGCGCCGAATGTCGGGGTCAGCAGTGATGTTGCCCATGAGAATCGTCCGGTTGAAACTAGCCATTGGTCACTACCTCCTTGGTTTCCCAGCATCGAACAAACTCAGCCTTGCAGCGGTCATACACATCCCGTGCAATCGCCTTCTCCCGAAGACGCAACTCCACTGTCTTCATCACGTTGACCGCAGTTCCACGGTCTTCAGCGTTAGCAATGGTTTCCTTCCACGCCTGCTCCCACTGCAGGTTCCTCGCAGCGGCGGTCGGCTTCTGCGGGGAGCGTTGCGGAGCGGACTCCACCTTCACACTGTCGCCGTCGTCGTCAGCCTCGCCAGAGAAACCTCCGGTCAGAGCCATCAGCAGGGTCCGCTTGGCGTAGGTCATCGCTGCACCGAAACCCTGCATGTCACCTTTGGGATTCACCAGCGGCGAGATGCCGGTGATGTATTGCCCAGTCTTGTGACGCAATGTTCCAACCAGCACCCACTGGCCATTGACCAGTCCCGGCCGAAAGTCCGGCAGAGCAAGTCCGTTCTTGGTCAGCGGGCCACGCAACGAATCGCAGCAAGTGGCGTAGGACGAGAACCGGCTTTTGAAATGCGGGTTCGCAGCGTCCAACTCAACGTGCTTGTACTCCGCTTGTGCCTTCGCCAGTGCCTCTGTGAGTGCGCTGGTATCGGGCGACGATGACGGCCCCAGAATGTCATGGCTATCAGTCATACTGTGATTACCTCCTCCTCCTGACGCTTCGCCCACTGGGGAAACTGAAGCTCCGTGATCTCACCGGCATCGGCCGATTCGTACACGCCCGTCTCCCTGCGAAGGCGAACCTCCTCCATCACGCGGGTCATACGCAGGCCCGCCTCCTCAACGATCTCTGTCGGCAGATAGAAAACGTGGACACCGTACGGAGCCATCGTCTGAACGAAGACGAACGGCATGCGGAAGCGATCCATTCCGAGAGCCTTGGCACCCTGCACGTACAGCCACTCCTGCTCGGCGTAACCAAAGTCGATGCAGGATCGGTAGACCTTGTCCCACGTAGAAGATGTGGTCTTCAGATCCCACCACAGCGTCGGTGTGCAGCCGTCCGGTCGCACCTTGCATCGGTGGCCGTTCAACTCAAAGAACACCGACACCTGAGTCTCAGTTGTCTGCTCCACCAGGGCCTTGGCGGCAGGGTTCTCCAAGAGATGGTTCAGCATCACCTCCAACTGCCAGCCCTCTTCAGCGTTGCAGTCGATCAGTCCCTTCCGCTCGGCCTCTGCTTTCCACTCTTCGTAGGCTTTGCCCCGGCGGTGGCCGTTGCTGGCCAGCACAGACGCGGGTGGGATAGCCAGGATCTCAGTCAGCGACCTCCCTTCGCAGACACCCGTGACGATGGCGTCGAACTTGCTGCCTGTGCGGGTGCCTGCGTTCCCCCCGAACAGGGAGTAACCCATATCCATCCAGCGTTGTGCCTCGCCGCCGTATCTGGCGCAGGCATGGAGATAGCTGCGACCGACAAAGTCGGTGGCTGCGAAGTAGTCGGCGTTGGTCATGCCGATCTTTTTCAGTGGCAAACTGCTCATCTGTACACCTCCTTAAAAGAAGCCGCCTCCGTGCGGCGAACAGACTCCCTCCGAAGACCGCGGCGGAACAGAACCGCCGCTCGGCCCAACTGTCCAAGAGCGAGGAACGTGAGCAGAGT
>Ga0209085_1000736_pt1 | contig 22980 bp, 19 predicted proteins | sample C_131016_EF_Meta_FD_187310 | JGI IMG/M metagenome (GOLD analysis project Ga0209085, IMG submission 187310) | Freshwater microbial communities from Lake Croche, Canada to study carbon cycling - C_131016_EF_MetaG (SPAdes) (version 2) | ecosystem: Environmental > Aquatic > Freshwater > Lake...
CTGACCACGTCAACCTCCAAGGCCTGCTACGCAGAAACCTCGGCCTTGGTTGCTGCGGCACCTGCTCCTGCACCAGCACCAGCACCAGCACCAGCACCTGCACCTGCACCTACTCCTCTTCCTGCCCCTGCCCCTGCTCAGGCTACGGCGACCACCTCGGTCAGTCCAACTGAGGCATCACGCTTCTTGGTGCAGGCGAGTTTCGGCCCCAATATGAGCAGCATTTCATCGGTTGCTCAGTCTGGCCCAGCCGTGTGGATTGAAAACCAGTTTGCAACCCCTCCGATGGACAGCCACTGGGCTTATGTTGTTCGCAAAGGGCCGCCTGGCTGCAACCCTTGTACTTCCGGGGATATCAACGCAGTAATGGAGAGCTTCTGGCGACAGGCGGTTCGGGGTCCGGACCAGTTGCGCCAACGCTTGACGTTTGCGCTGAGCGAGATTTTTGTTGTCAGTACTGTTAACAGCTCGGTTCAAATTCAGCCTGACGCACATGCCAGTTATCTCGACATGCTCTCTCGTAACTCCTTTGGTAATTTCAGGGATTTATTAGAGCAAGTAGCGAGGCACCCGACGATGGGCAGGTATCTTTCACACATAGGGAACATGAAAGAAGACCCGACCACAGGGCGACTTCCAGATGAGAACTTTGCCCGTGAACTGATGCAATTGTTCACTGTCGGGCTTTGGGAGCTGAACCCAGACGGATCCCGAAAAAAAGATGGGAACGGACAAGATATACCCACCTATTCTCAATCCGACGTGATGGGGATGGCCAAGGTTTTCACAGGTTGGAGTTGGGCTACTGACTGGAATGGTTGGACCGGCGTAACCTATGACAAGCAAATGGTCAACTACGCGGAGTACCACAGTGCCAGCCAAAAAAGCATCCTTAGGGGTGTCGTCATCCCGGCCGGCACCACTGGAGAGCAAAGCCTGAAGATCGCGCTTGACACCCTGTTCAACCACCCCAACGTGGGGCCCTTCATTGGCAGCCAGTTGATCAAGCGCTTCGTCACCAGCAACCCCAGCCCAGCCTACATCTCCAGGGTGACCTCGGCCTTCAACAACAACGGCCAAGGCGTGCGCGGCGACATGAAGGCGGTGATCAAGGCCGTGCTGCTCGACCCAGAGGCTCGCGATGCTTCTAAGGTTTCGGATCCGCTGTGGGGGAAGCTTCGCGAGCCGATGATCAGATATGCCAACTTCATGCGCGCTTTTGACGTCAAGTCGGCCAGTGGGTACTACAAAATATGGAATCTTGAAGATCCCTTGTACAGCATAGGTCAAAATCCTATGCGAGCGCCAAGCGTTTTCAACTGGTTCACGCCAAGTTACGTTCCCACGGGTGACCTCATGAATAAAGGTATGGTTGCACCAGAGTTCGCGATCACTCATGAAACCACAGTAACGGGCTATGCAAACTTCATTATCTGGCAGGCAGAGCGACAGACGAATTGGTGGAGAGATAACGTCGCCATTAAAGATGGCTCGGTTGATCACTATCTAGGTGCAGATTACAGTGAAGAAATGGCCTTGGTCTCAAACCCGGTTGCCTTGGTTGATCGCCTGAACCTGATTCTCGCTGCGGGCCGCATGAGTGGGTCCACCAAGCAAACCATCGTCAATGCCATCAGCGCGATTCCGCTGACTCAAGTTTCTGGCTACTCTGGCCTTAGCCGTGTGGCAGGTGCTGTCGCTCTGACGATGGTGTCGCCTGAATTCATCGTTCAAAAGTAAAGGCTAATCATGAAAAACTCCAACAGTTCATCAAGCCGCCGTAACTTCCTTCGCCATGCATCCAGACTCGGCGCCTTGGCCGGGACGCCGTTCGCAGCCAACCTGCTTGCCATGGGCGCAGCCGGCGCTCAGCAAGCCAGCGACTACAAGGCTCTGGTTTGCATCTACCTCAGTGGTGGCAATGATCAGTCAAACACCATCGTCCCCATCAGCCCTGCAGAGTACGACCTCTACGCAAAAGGCAGAGGCTCGCTCGCCTTGCCCGTCTCCGCGCTCAAGCAGATCAATGCAACGGGTTGGTCTGGGCCTACCCTTGCAATGCACGGATCGCTGAGTGGATTGCAATCGGTCTTTGATCAGGGAAAGCTCGCCGTACTTGCCAATGTGGGAACTCTGTGTGCACCGACGACACAGGCGCAGTACAAAAACGGCAGCGTCGCCTTGCCTTATCAGTTGTTCTCGCACTCGGACCAGACAGGCGCCTGGCAGACGGGCTTACCTGACCATGTCTCCAGTACGGGTTGGATGGGACGCATGGGGGACCTAACTAGCAGCGCATTCAACCCCGGTAGCGGAGTGTCGATCGCGATGTCTATAGGGGGTAATAACACCATACAAGTGGGCAATAGCACCGTTCAATATCAGGTCGCTACCATTGGTGCGGTCAAGGTTGATGCCTTACAAAATGGAGCCTATGGTTCTCCCGGTATTGGACCTGCTATGCGCAGACTGATGACAGAGCCACGTACCAGCACCCTGATGGAAGGCGAGTTGAACAAAGTTTCATCTCGCTCCGTCGCCACCGAATCTCTGGTCACAAATGCTTTGTCTGCCGTATCTCTGAGCACCCCTTTCCCGACAACAGACATCGGCAAGCAATTGAAAATGGTGGCCCGTTTGATCGGCGCCCGTGGCGGCTTGGCACAAAAGCGACAGATCTTTTACGTCCATATGGGCGGTTATGACTTCCATGCGGACCTTTTGAATGGGCAAGCGGCCAAACTCAAGGACCTTTCCGACGCGATGACAGCTTTTTATCAGGCGACGGTTGCCTTGGGCGTTTCTGGAAGCGTGACCAGCTTTACCGCATCAGACTTTGGCCGAGCGCTGCAAAGCAATGGTCAAGGCGCCGATCACGGCTGGGGCGGTCACCACTTCATCATGGGCGATGCGGTCTTGGGAAATCGGATCTACGGCCGCTTTCCGACGGTATCGCTGGGAAGTCCGGATGACGCCGGGCAGGGTCGATTGATCCCCACCACCTCTGTCGATGAATATGCAGCTACGCTGGCTTCATGGTTCGGCGTGCCAGCCTCGGACTTGTCTACCGTCGTGCCCAACATAGGAAGATTCTCGAAACCGAATTTGGGGTTCTTGGCCTGATTTACGTTCTAAAATCGGTGAATTTCACGTGGGGAGCCAAAATGACGTAGGAATTGCTGGGTTTCCGGCATTGCTTTGGATTTCCTGCTCAGCAGAAATACCTCTCGCGAAAGATTTCAAATCGTGCAACTCAAAAACGCCCAGGATCAGACTCGGCGCTACCTAGTGCTAATGGTTTCTGCGGACAGGCCGACAGGAGGGGTGAACGTCCTGCTGTGGTTAATCGAGCGGCTGAATGAGGCGGGTTATCGTGCAGCTGCACTACACGGCAATCGGTCTTACAGGTACGAGTACCGTAACTTCACCGGTAAAAGCCTTTACAGCAGCGAGCTTGACGCGCTCAACCAGAGTTTGTTTCGGCGAGGGTTCCTAGGCCGGCTAAAGAAATCACTGGAAGGTTTGTCCCGGATGCGATGGCGCCGCCGGTTTCATTCGCCACCGCGACTGCCAATCTGGCAGCCAGAGCCCCATGACGTCCTCGTGGTACCCGAATTCATGTACCCCGAAGCAGTCGCAGCTTTCGGTGGCAGGAACTGCATCCTTGCTGTGCAGGGTTTTTTGCCACTTATGTTGGCAAACCTGCGCAGCCAACACCTGCAAGCCGCGCATACCAAGGAATTCAGCGCGATCTTTTCCACCTCACAGGCCAGTTCCCGCGCGGTGAAGGCCGTGTTCAAGGTTGAAGGGGGTGTCTTCCGCCTGCCGGTCTGCCATGATGGCTTGACCTACAACAACGAGAAGAAGCTGCAAATCGCGTTCATGCCCCGCAAGCGGCGCGAAGAGACACTCATCCTTGCCTCCCTGATCGAGAGACATCCGGCTTTGGTCGGAGTTCCATTGGTGGCCATAGATCAATTACCTGACGAAGCCGCCCATCTCATCATTCGTGAAAGCCTCCTATTCCTGTCCCTTTCTGAACGGGAAGGCTTCGGCCTGCCGCCCGCCGAAGCCATGGCCACCGGCTGCCTTGTGATCGGCTACACCGGCGTTGGTGGCGAAGAGTTTTTCACCGAAGAGACTGGCTTCCCGATACCCGACGGCGATATCGTGGCTTTTGTCGACCAAATAGCAAATGTGGTTTCGGCTTGGCGACAAGCGCCTGAGGAGTTGGAGCGCAAGCGACGTCATGCCTCTGATTTCATCTGGGACCGTTACAACGAAACGGCTGCTCGACAGTCACTACTGGAGTTATGGGCGGATATCGATGCTCATCAGAGCAGACAGAACTAAAAATCACTGGCACCTTAGATGCCAGTGATTTTTAGCCCTGACCACATGCCAACGTGCGGGCGTCTGCGCCTAGACTAGTTTGTGGCCACCGCGGTAAACCGCTTTCGCGAAGACGTGCTTCCCGTCGATATCCAGCGAGCTTATTGCCTTCGGCTACCTGGCTCAGGTTGACCACCGTGCCAAGCATCGCGTGTTTCACGCCAAATGCCCGATACGCTTTAGGTAAGAGTCAAGCATAGTGCGCGCCGACTGCAACGGTCGGCAAGTCAGACTTTGATATGGAATAACAAGATATTTCACCAGTCAAAGAATTAACCGGCAGCATATCCTTCAGCTTTTTAGACCATTTTTTCTCCCAGTGCCTTGGAACATCATCGCTCGTTGGCCAATTTACTCTCGAGTAAGTAATCGAATCAACCCTCGCCTCAGTGGTCTGAGCCCAACGCATAACCGCCCATGGAAAAATGGGTGTTACGTGGTAACAACCCCTAAATGACTGCTCACGAAAATATGGTAGGAGTCCATTTTTTAAAAAAAGCAGCCTTGATGGTATATTAATAACATTAGGAGATGTAAAAATTAGTCTCCCATTCGGGCGAAGGGTACGCATAGCCTCCCGAAGAAATCCCCACGGATTTTCTAGGTGCTCAACAACCTCAATGCAAATAACTATATCAAATGTCTCAGATTCGATTGCAAGTGGATGATTAAAATCCGCCTTTTTGCATTCCATACCTTGAGCTACAAAATGCTCGGGGTGGAGATCGAGACTTGTAACTTTAAATCCGCTCTTGTCTAGCAATACTGATATTCCACCCCTCCCCGCTCCGGCAACCAGTACCGAACCTTGACTCGGGAGTTGTGAAAATGCGCACTCCCAAGTTTCAGGTGCAGCCTGAGGCGCAAGATCATCAGATAGTTTAATATTTCTAAAAACATAGCTCATTTCATCCCCTTGAATATAATTTATTCCACGATAATTTGTACCTACTTTAGCCCAACAATTCCATGGCGAAAGTACAAGTACAAAATCGTTACCGTCACAGACATAAAAATTACAGAGATATCTATTCGCGGGTACCAGAATCCAATTCTGGCATGCAGAATAGCAATAAATGGGTAGCTCAACCAACCCGAGACGGCCATCCCGCAAATAACCCCCATGCTACCCCAAAAATAATAGCCAACATAAACAGAGGCCCACAGACTCAAGGCCATGATAGAAACAATGATCACATTTAGGTCGGGGCGCCCAATCGCCGCAACTAAGGCTGAGTACGAAATATTCAATGCAACCAAAAAGTTTCCAATCGCCATTACTTCGATAATAAGGATAGCCTCAGAATACCGATCGTCATACATAATTCCAATCAGCGGCTTTGAAATTAAAAGTAAAATTAAAGAAGAGGTCCATATAAAACTTATCTGTATCATCCGCGCCCTGCGAACGGCAGCATTCAATTTACCGTGATTTACCCCTCTGTGTAATTCGGCATACGCTGGAAATAGTATTTTTCCAGAAAGCATGGTTGACACGCCGATACAGAGGCCGCTCAATGAGGCTGCGATACTGATAATTCCCATCGTCTTCATATCAATAAGTGAACCCATCAACAACTTGCTGCCTTCTCCGCAAGCAAATGTCAATGTCGAACCCACAAGGATGATTCCCCCGAACCTCATGATTTGCCGTGCATGATGCCCATCCAGACGAAGCCGGTTGAGGCGACCAGGATAGTAAAAGTGACTTGTTACGCATGTAAAGATGGCGCTTGCGAAGCCACCCCATGCGAGACTGGATGGGCTCTTGTAAAGAAATGCCAAGCCAACCATCGTTACGAGGCTGACGGTCTGTGAGGCCAGCCCGACCCAGAAAAATTGCCGTTCTTGCAGGTTTCGATGGGCTGTCTGCAGTTTCGTAGAGTTAAATCCTCCAATCAGTGCGGTGGCAGCAATGATAAGAACGATCCCTTGCAGTCGGTCGTCATCATAAAAATCGGCAGCCCACCCTGATCCAAGGACAAGCATCACCGTGATGAGAACGCCTTTTATGATCTGCAATACCCAAGCAGTATCAAGAAATAGATCGTCACCACCATCTTGGTGGACGATGATGCTCTGGCCTATTCCGACATCGGTAAGCATGACAACACCGACGTAGATTGCTGTTGCAATCGCCATGATCCCGAAAGCTTCGGGGAACAAAAGTCGGGCAAGGATCAAGTTGCTTGCCAAACGCAGGACTTGTCCAATGGCATATCCTCCGAGAGCCCAGCTGCCTGCGTTGATTACACGCGCACGGAGTGATTTTTTTACATCGGGGGAATCGGAAGCCAATTAATTTCTCTCAAGCATTACATGGCTGGACACAGGAAAAACTGTAGTACTTAGACCGCAGCGCCTGCGATGAGCTTGAAGCAGCTTTAAATAAGAAAAGCAGGAGTTGTCCATTTCATTCACGCCTGAAAGGTCGATTGTGAGCGGACGATTTGAATCCGCACTCAATTGACATAGCTTTTTGAGTGTCTGCTTTTCGGTGCTGCCCACCGTGCCCGTGAGGGTCATCGTCATGCCGGTTTCCGACTCGCTGATCTTGCAAAGCCTCTGTGCAGGTTCATTCGGGTGTCTTGGAGTGCGCCGCCGAATAGCGCCCGGAACCACATGAAAAGCCAGTAGCCGCAAAAACACCAGGCCGTCCGAGAAATATCTTTTCCACAGATGCGGCTCCTCCTTCACCCGCCACAGCCACTCCAATCCCGACCGGCGCATCCATGGAGGAGCGCGCTTCAATGATCCGGCGACGAAACCAACGACAGCGCCCAAGTGACTGACCACAGGCACCTGCAAACGCGGCAGGTTGTGTTCGATCCATGCCTGCCCCTTGGCTGCGCCGAGCGACACCACGAGAAAGTCCGCCCCGCTGGCGTTGATGCGATCGATGGTGGCGTCGTCGCTAATTTCTTCGACGCTTCCAAAGCCAGCCTCATCGAACCCCACGCAGTTCAAAGGTCCTTGAGCGGCGTTGATGTTGGCCGCCGCCCTAGCGGCAACACCGGGCTGCCCGCCAAAAAAATAGACCGAGATCGGCTGCGATCCGGGTCGGCGCAAAGCTTCAAAGACGTCTGCCCCGCTCACGCGCTCGGGCACGGGGATGCCCATCAATCTGGCGGCCCAGACCAAGGGCTTGCCGTCCATGAGGCTCATGTCGCTGTGAAAGACCGAGTCTCGAAACACGGGGTCGCGGCGTGCCGCCACCACGAAATTGGTGTTGGGCGTCGAGATGAACAGGCGTTGGCGCGAAGCCACATCAGCGTGAATGCGGGCGACTGCGGTGTCGAGGTCGATTACGTCGAAGGGGAGCCCCAGCAAAAAGCAAAGGTCGCGACCGAAGTCCACGGTATACCCGGTGGCTTCATGCGTCGACTTCATCGACGTGGATGGTTCGATGTCAGAACTTGTCGTCATGTCGTTCGGTTCGCACCCACTGCTTTTGGCGGCGGGATATGAACTTCAGATACATCGGGAGTTTCTTGAATAGGTGGATTGGCGCGAGCAGCAGGTCACCGATCGACAACAAGTCGCGCCCCACCATCCACCAGGCCTTGAGGCTCAAGGCGAGCACCAACACCAGACACGTGAATGCGATGCCCATCGGCCAGCCTCCAACGACAAACGCAAGTACTGAACCGAGCAAGAAGTCCAGCAGCACCAAGCCCAGCAACAGCGTCAGAGGCGGAACCATCAGGTCGAGCGCCATCGCGGCCAAGCGCACGTCACGCGCGCTGAGCGCGCTCCGTAAAAGGCTTGGGCCTTCGCTGAGCAAGGTGGACAGATGCCCATGTTCCCAGCGCGAGCGCTGCCTTTGGGCAGCCTTGTTACTCAACGGAAATACGCTGTCGACCCGCGCCTCAGGCACAAACAAAGGGGGATGGCCTTCTCGTGCGAGGTCGATGCCCAGTTTCATGTCCTCAACCAGGTGACCGCTTGCAAGATTCGCCTGGCTGATCAGCCGCCAGGGAAACGCCATGCCCGTACCCATCAAGGGACACGGCGCACCCAGCCGTAAGCCGCCAAGCGGTCGCAGCCAGTTCTTGATTCGCCACGTGAACGCGGCCATGTGCAAACGCGGTGGTGCTTCTGCCGGCGCGTTCATCAAATAGAGCGCCTGCACGGGCCGGCCACTGCGCTCGCAGGCATCGGCCAGATATTGCAAGCAACCCTCACCCAAGGTGCAATCTGCATCGACGACGACCAACACTGAAGGCGGGTCTGCCGCCAAATGGCGCAATCCAAAATCGAGCGCGTAGCCTTTGCCTCGCAGGTCGGCCTGTTGGCGCTCAACCACCTCGGCACCGCAGCGCCGCGCGATATCGGCGGTGGCATCTGTGCAGTTGTCGGCCACCACTAGCAGCCGGTCGGTGGGCTTCAACTGCGACCGAATGCTGGACAGGGCCGCCGAAATCCCTTGCGCTTCATCGTGCGCAGGGACCAGCACAGCAAGTCGCGTAAGCGATGCGCCGCAGTCTGCTGAAGTGGCTGCTGAATCCTTGATTTGAGGCGCATGGGGCTCGCGACGCGGCAGCCTCGCGGCGAACACCTGCAAAGAAAAAACTGCTACCGGGACCAGTAGCAAGACGGACACGGCCGTCAACACCACAGCCGCGGCGAAGCTCAGCAGGCCGTGCATGCAGTGAAAGTGCGAGCCAAAGTCATGGCTGCTTATCGGCCGATGCCTCGGATGGCTGAAACCACCCGGCAAGCTTGGCCGCCTCGGCGTTGACATCGTGGCTCTGCAACACGCGCCGACGGCCATTCAGGCCCATGGCATCCAGCCGCTCGGTGGATGACTCCAGGCAGGCTTGCATGGCATCCGCCAAGGCTTCGACGTCACCGGCCGGAACCAGCCAGCCGTTTTCTCCGGCTTGCACCAGTTCAGGAATGCCCGCCACAAAGGTGCTGATCACAGGTCTGCTCAGTGCCATCGCCTCCATGATGACCACGGGCAGCCCCTCGGCAAAGCTGGGCAGCACCAAAGCACGCGCAGCCTGAAGTTCGTGCAGCACCTGCTCGCCGCTGATCCAGCCGGTGATCCGCACGCTTTCGCCCAAGCCATATTCACGAATCAGCGCTTCAATATCGCCGCGCATCTCACCGTCGCCTGCCAGCACCAGTTCCAGATGAACGGCTCGCCTGAGCAGCAGTTGCGCAGCCTGCAGCAGCACGAGCTGGCCCTTTTGCTCACAGAGTCGGCCAACACAAACCAGCCGAGCTGATGCCGGCACAGGCTGCGGCTGCTGGCCTGCGAACTGGGCGTCCACGCCGCAGTGCACGACCTTGATCTTGGGCCAATCACCGACGACGGCCCAGCGAAAGAGCTGGCTGCGCCCGTAAGAACTGATCGCCACCGTGAAGGCCGATCGTTGAATCTTGCTCTGCAGGTGCAGTGCTTGCGGCTTATCAAACTCTTCCGGCCCATGCACCGTGAAGCTGAACGGCGGCCCACCCAACGCTGCCAACAGCATTGCCACCTCGGAGGGGTTAGTGCCGAAGTGGGCGTGAACGTGGCTCACACGCGCCGTCTCGGCCCATTGAAGTGCGATGCTGGCTTGTGCGAGGTAGGCAAGGTGGACCCACAAGGGGCGGTCGGAACCTTTGCTGCAGCTCCAGGCCAGCTTGGCTGCATCCACAAAGCGCCGAGGTTTGGACGCAGCGACCCATAACAGTGCCAGCGCCATGGCCGTCGCCCCGCTGGCGAGCAGGTACCGCGTACGGCGCTGCTCTGCCTGATCGGCAGGATCCGGGCAGTCGGCGTCCCAGCCGCGAGAAGCCCACCGGTGAACCTCAAGGCCTTGCCGCTCAAGCGCCAGAATCTCACGCCGAATGAAGCTGTGGCTGACCTTGGGGTATTGGTTGATCAGATACGCGATCACGTGGCGCGTCATGCACTACTCCGGCAGGATGTAAGGCAAAACTTACGAATAAGTTCGACAAAGTAAACCCAGATGAGTAGGACCAGCGATCCCATCATTTATATTCGATCAGCCGAGGCTGCTGCCGTACGAGTCGATGCCATAAAAATCGTATTTGCCCCGTAAATTCGGCGAATTTTCCAATGATCAAAAAGGTTGCGCCGACTTGTCTCAGTCTTCGATCGCCACGACCTCGGGTGAAAAGGCGGAGCCATTGAATTAGAAAAATAAAAATTACTGCAAACGCAACGTAAAAATATCCCATAAGCGTACCAACCAACCCCAACGCTGGGATCAAAAATCCCCACACAAACGATCTACGAGACTCGCGAACCCAGTGCCGCTCGGGCGTGGCGCCATGAATTGATGCACCCAACGCATAGGCATAGCCTGCACGTACCGAACGACGCCACCATTGAGAAAACCTTGTCATGGCGGCATCGTGCAAGGTCATATCGACATTGATGCGCCAAACCTGACCACCGGTCTGACACAGACGAATGGCCAGTTCAGGATCCTCTCCTGCGATCAGGTCAGATCGGTATCCGCCCACTTTTTGGAATTCCGCAACGCGGATCATCACATCGCCCCCAAAGGCTCGCGCTTGACCGATTGGCGTGTCCCACTCCAGATCACACAGCCGGTTGTACACAGACAGATCCGGGAAACGCTCGCGGCGCCTGCCGCACACCGCCACGACCTCGGGGCGTGACTCCAGAAATTCCCTGGCTTCAGCCAGCCACCCGTTCACCAGTTCGCAGTCGCCATCTACGAACTGGATGTAGCGGACATGCTGCTTGCCTTCGGCAGCTAAGGCCGCACCCGCGTTGCGCGCCCGTGCTGCGGTAAAGGGCTGAGTCAGATCCAGCGCAACAACTCTTGCCCCCAGTTGAGCAGCCAACTCGAGAGAGCCATCGGTCGACCCGGAGTCAACATAAACGACGTCATTAACCTGCGTGGTCGCTGATTCCAAGCACCGCTTCAGTCGCTGCCCTTCGTTGCGGCCGATGGCCACCATAGCAACGTCCAGCAGGCGGCAACCTTCGTTCAAGTCGATAGCTTCCGGGGCTTGACGACCGCAGGCACGCCGACCGCAATCGAGTTGGCAGGCACATCGCGAATCACCACAGCATTCGCGCCGATCAGGCAGTTATCACCAATCGTGATGCGCCCGAGCAACTTGGCACCAGCGCCGATGTCAACGTTGTTGCCGATGGCTGGCGCACAAGGGTCATCGACACGACTCAAACCAACCACCACGCCATTGCGAATGCGACAGTTGTCTCCGAACTTGGCGTATCCGCTGATCACAATACCCCCCGAATGATCGATGACAAAACCGCGACCCAACTCGACTTCGCAGGGCAGTTCAATACCGCACACGATCTGAACCAACTTGTACGCCACCCGGTAGATCAACGACAGCGCCTTGCGCAAGACCACGGGACGAACACCGTAGCGCCAGCGACCGAATCGATAGACAACGAGCGCCCAGAAACCTTGGGCTGACCAGTTCCCACCATGGGATCGGAGGTCGGCCGAGATATTCTGGAAAATTTTTTTTGCCAATTTTATGTAAGCTCAAAACCCAGAGACTGACACAGACGAATAACTATCACTTCAGAGCGATACGTTTCCTGAGGCATTTCCTCCGAAACTTCTAGCCTTTCGAGATTCGGAAATACTTTCCTTAGCTGGTACCAAACAGGGCCTCAGGAAGCGAGCACAACCGACACACAGCCCGGCCAGAGCCCAGTACAAAGTCGGGATACAAAGAATCGGGCTGACGGTGGCAATGGTTACTAGCATTGCTACAAGCGCGGAAATGAGCGAGCGGCCCAAGAGATGGGCTTCTGGCGGTGATTCGGCACAGTTCCATGCACGAAACAGGCGAGCACCTGCCGCAGCGAACACTCCCACGAAAAGCACCAACCCAACGCAACCTTGGGAAAGGGAAATAGAAAGGTAGGTATTCACAAGATCCACAATACCCTCACCCTGCACCATTCCCATCGAAGCCAGTTCATTGTAATAATTACCACCGCCGAACCATGGCCTTTGGCTGATAACAAGTAAAGAATTTTCAAGAAGCATTTGCCGGTAAGTCACACTACCAGCATCTGTATCACCAATGAACGGCAGGAGATTGATCACGCGATCACGGTAGGGGCTGACCAAAACCATAATCAGCACCAAAAAGGAGCAGGACAGCAGTCTCGAGAAGTCCCTTTTTCTGTTTGCTGACATCAACGTGAAAACCACAACCCCGGCAGCCAATCCTACCCATGGCCCGCGGGAAAGCGCAGCGATGGATCCAGCCAAAAGGACCAAAGATCCAACCGTATTTGATACGGGTCTGCGGTCTCGCGGCTGCACGAATTGATACAGCAACAATGCGATAGCCAAGACATACCCAAGAGCAATACCATGCCCCGCGCTAGCAAGGGCGCGGACGACCCCTAAATCACCGCGGCCAAGATAGTTTCCCATGCCCAACTCCACTCCAAGAGCACCCGGCAAGGATGAATATAGCAACCAAGACTTGAGGAATTCGAATACACCAATTGCCGCCAGAATCAAGCATGATATTACCAAAGACGCCAAGGCGTCTTTGGCTGCTGCAAGGCTTCGAAGACTTCTACTTGCCACGTAGTAGGGTAAAAATATATCCATAAATGGATATATAATCGCAGGCCGCAGTTCGGCCGTGAAGTTTCCGAACCCAAATACTAGAGCGGCGTTTACGAATAAATAGCATAAAATAAATCGGTCAGCCCAGAACCTACCAAGGGGCTCGGTCTCTTTATTTTTTCTAATAAAATACCAAGCAGGAAGCAAAATTGTCAAGCTTAGAAGGCGCAGATGATTAATCTCAAAAAGCTGATTAATAACACCGACGCCAAGAATTTTTGCGGAAAATGGAGGGACGGCAAAAAGTAGAAAAAGAAATAGTGCCAGAGGATTTTTTTCTGCTTTTATCGTCACTAAGAGCAAAACCGCAGCGCCCACGATGTAGATGGAAAAATTGTGCGCCAGAAAGGCCAGCAAGGTGATGCCAAACCAGAGATTTCTTCGTCTGCGCAAGTCTTCGGCAGCGATTGGCATTCCGAATGCCGGGCGTGGAACATACGCAAAAACCAACGAGGCCAAAACCAGAATGACCAATAACGCCCGCAGGTGCTCAGGCATTTTGAGACTCGAAGCGGATCATGTTCAAGTGCTGGTCAAGTGCGTGCAGTTAGCGTCGGCGTTATCTCGCCGATGAGAGACGCAAAAACTGCATCCAGCGCAAAGAACCCCATCAGCGCCACCACCATCAGCACCATACCTGCTGCGCCGTGCAAGAACCCTTGTCCAGCCTCATCACCCAAGTGATAGGTGATCAAGACCAGGAAAGTCACGCGTACCAGATTGGACACAAAGGCGATGGGAAGAATACTCGCCAGCATGAGACCGTTATGCAGTCGGCTCTTGCGGTTCAGGATGAACATGTAGAGCGTGCCCAACGCAGCGAGGCTGAACATGGAGTGCAAACCGGAGCAGGCATCGGCCACCAACATTTGATATTGGCCAATCGTGATGGTGACGCCAGTTCTTGATATGGGATATCCCACCAGATAAAGACCCTCTGTGACGATGCTGGATATCCACCCCTTCAAAGGGCCGGTTGCCATGTCCACAAATATTCCTGGCAATGGAATCATGAACACCGTATAAAGAACAGGGAACCACGCAAATTTCAAGGCATTGGTTCCCTTGAGCAGCAGGAGCAATCCAGTCAGCACGAGTGGTTGGGATGCAAACTCAAGAATGGATATACCAACGATACGACCCATCACATAAATACAAAGGCCGAAAATTAATATCAACCATCCAAGTGCGGGAGCGGGATTGAATTCAGCTTGGTGAATATCGCCCTTGATTGTCCAGAAAAGCCAAAGCACGACTGCCAGCACCAATGCGCCGTGAGCGTGGTTATCGTCTTGCCAGATGCCGCTGGCGGCAGCCACGTATACGGGCACGTAGGCACTAGCGAAGCCCAACAGGACCACCCACCAAATGGCACGCGGGTGAGACTCCCGTGAAAAATCCGCTTGCAGTGCTGGCGCCCCGCTCATTTCGCGGCTTTTTTGTCTGCCACGACCTCGTTCAAGACCGAGCCGACCACCGCCACGCCGGCGTTCATCAGCCCCTGAACCAAGTCGTTGAAGTCGGACATCCGCGTCTGCGTGGCCTGGGCCACGGCCACTGCGGCACCAGCACGTATGGCCACCATGGCACCGTCTTCGCCCTCGGAGAGGCTGGACGTGTCAAGAATGACCACATCAAAAGTGCTGCGCATTCGGCTCATGAAATCGTCGAAAAGCGGCCGTGACAGCAACTCCAGTGGGTTTGGCGGCGTTGGGCCTGCGGGAAGCACGAAGAGACCCACCAGGTCGGTGATGCGCACGATGGCCTCATCACGGGATCTCTCGGACAACACGGTCGACAGACCCACGCTGTTGTCAATCTTGAAAAGCTCGTGCTGCCTGGGGTTACGCAAGTCCGCATCAACCAAAAGCGTGCGCTCACCCAGTTGCGAGAAGACGACCGCCAAATTGGCCGCCAGATAACTGCGGCCCTCGCGCCTGGCGGTGCCGACAACGGCCAGAACCTGGCGCTGTTCGGCTTTGTCAAACCACCGCATCATGAGCTGGCTGCGAATTGCTCGCAACTGATCAACCAGCGGGCTGAACGGCTGATAAGCGGCGATCAGCTCGGCACTCAACGGCTGCTTTTGATCAACCGTGCGCAGGTAGGGGTATGAAAACTGCCGGGACAAAGCGAACTGGATGTCCGACTCGGTCAATATGCCCAAGGCGATGGCCGCGTCGCCGAAACGGAGATTTTTTTCCTTTTGAAGCAGCAAGATGCGCTCAGCATCTTCAGGGGACAAAAGCCCCGCATCCATCAGGATGGCACCAATCGAACGGTTGGCCCTTGAGACGGTGGGCAGGTTGTTGAAGTTGACTTTCATTGACGGGGCGCTCCCGAAAGAAGCGGCGTGGCCACTGTGGGGGAGTTGGTACTTCCAAGCCGCCTGAAAATTCGTCGCTTGGAGCCGGCAGGCGTCAACACACCGATCACTGGCACGCCGTGCAACATGATCAGGTCCTCAGGCCCGCGAACTCGCCTGTCAAGAAACTCCAGAAGCATCGCGACAGCGAACCCTGCCAACAGGCCACCAAGACATGACATCACGATGCCCTTCACAACCACCTTCAATGACGGTGCATTGGGCTCGACCGCCACGCTCAGCACGCGCAGCGGCGATTTGTTGTTCTGCGACTCCAGGTTCAGCTGAGTTGACCGCTGGCTGAGCGCTTCGTAGGCACGATTGGCTGTCTCAACGTCACGATCCAGAATGGCTGCTTGATCCTTGTCCGCCCGCAAACCCAGCACCCTCTTCTTTTGCGCATCAACCAGCGACTGCAGTTCGTTGACCATCTTCGAGTTGGCGCGACTGACCACTGCCGTGCCGCCTGAGACTCGACGAACCTCATCCGCAATCTGCAACTTGAGGCTGTCAATCTGCGCCTGTATCTGCTGCCTTTGCGGGTGATTGGTCCCCATCACGTCGCGAACCTCTGCCAAGCGAAGTTCCGCCGTGGCGAGCTGCGACTTCAAGGACTGAACGGAGCCACTTTGCTGTACGTCGGGAGAGACCTCGGTCCCGCTGTCCCTCTGACGACCCGATGACTCTATTTGTTGAAGCTGAGCGGTTGCCAACTGCGAGGAAAGCGCATCGAGTTTTGCCAACTCATCATCGACGCGTTGGTCCGACACGACAATGCCCTTTGATTGCTGAAAGTCAGACAATTTGGCCTGAGCTTCTTCCAGTGCCTTGCGAGCAGCAGTGAGTTGCGCCTCAACAAACGGCGTCGACTGGCGCGCCGGATCAATTTGAAGTTCGATGGAGGTCTGGATCGCAGCCTGGACGAATGCGTTGGCTGCTGAAGTTGCAAAGGCTGGATCCTGCGCGCTGAATGTCACGTCGATGACGCTGCTTCCCTGACCACTCTCGACAACGAGCCCGCGCCCAAGAAGTTCGGCGAAGTAGCGGTCAAGCGGAATTTTGGCGTTCGTTTCTTCTCGCCATTGCTGAACGGCTTCGGGCGACCGCTCCACGCCAAGAATTTTCACCACGCGCGTTGCGACTCTGTCGCTTTTCAAAATCTGCACCTGGGTGGCCATGCTGGCGGGCAATGCCAAAGCGCCGAGCAATGGATCAGGACGCGCATCGACCACCAGCGACGCGCTCGCCACATAAACCTTGGGTCGAGTCAGGGTGTAGGCTGAACCTGCCAAAGAAACCAACAAAAACAAGCCCAGAAACAACCACTTTCTGGCCAAGAGAACTCTGAGTACCTGACCGACTGTCATGGACAAATGCCTTAAAAGACCGACTCACGAACATAGATGACATCGCCGGACTCCACCAGATCAGACATCTTGATATCAAGCACCTGAACCACACCCTTGGCGTCCCGGCGGTGAACGCGCATCCCGCGCTCGGTGCCCTTGGGGGTCACACCACCGGCCTGGGCGAGGGCTTGCAATACGCTCATGCCGCGAGTCAGCGGAAAGACCCCAGGCTTTTGAACTTCCCCATACATGTAAGCGGTGGGCGCAACCGCCACATAAATAATGTCTCCGTTGACGACATTGACATCCAGTTCGCTTTTTCCAAACTGAAGAATCGCCGGGACGTCAATCTCGAGACGGACGGCTTTCTCGTTGCGTGTTCCGACCAACGTCACCACGTCCGAACCAGTGGGAAGGATTCCGCCTGCCAAGGCGATAATCTCGGAAACCTTGGTCGTTGATGTCTCAATTGGGTAGCGTCCAGGTTTTCCAATCTGACCAAGAATGGAAACCTGGTTACTCTTCACTTGAAGTATCGAGACAATCACCTGCGGCTTCAATACATAGCCACCATCACGCAGAGCCTTGGCAATTTTTTCCTGCGCGCCTGTCACGGTGCTTCCAGCCACGGTGACGCTACCGACCAATGGGAAAGTGATTTGACCCGTCTCAGATATTCTCACCTCTGCGCTCAAATCGGGCACCTGGTAGACAGATACCTTGATCAGATCCCCAGCGCCGAGGACATATTCCGACGTATCCACGGGTTGCGCCAGGGACAATCCACAGAAGGCAAAAAACCCGAGAGCCACTGTAAAAAGACGTCTTGCGATCATGTTTATATTCCTTGTGGGGTCAGAAAATACTCAAACCCATTGCAAATGGGATACCAACACGCCAAGATGGCCTGCGAAAATCATTTGAAGCCCTTGAGACCACTTTCCAATGCGCGCTGACTTGGGCTCGATGCGCTGAAGGACTCTGCTGGGGTGATATCCACGGGGGCCGAGGCCAGAGGCTCGGGCTTGGGAGGCATGTACTCAGTTGGCGACGACGCTGGGGCCGAAACCAAGGGCGAACTGTTTGGAGTGACCTTCAGCTTTTCCTCCATGGTCTTGGCGTGTCCATCGGCGTAGTCACCAACATATTCAATTTTTGCTGCCGCTCTGAGCGACGTCAAATCATCTTCAACGAGTTTGCGCTTACGCTCGTTCAGCAGGAACTGCTCAATCGCCGGTTGGGCACGCGCCTCGTCCACGGGCTGACTGCGAGAACCCGCAAGAACCATTACCTGAGCACCTTCAGGGGTGAGGCTGAACAAGGCTTGGCCGTCCTTCGCTTGCGAGATAGTATCCAGAGCAGACAACGGGAGTTGTTCGGCAGCGCGGTTGTATTGGCGGGCGCTGAACTTGTAATTGTTCGCTTTCAAAAACTCAATGAATGCATTGATGTCTTTTGCAGCCTTCAATTCATCACGCAATTTTTCAATATTTTCTGGCGATGATTCGATACCGACTTCCTGAAACGAGTAAATTTTTCGATTAGCAAACAGCGCGGGCTTGCTCTCATAGTAAGACTTTATCTCCTCGGGAGTGGGTTTGGGCGCACCAGAGCCAATTTTTTCGATGTAAGCGCGGGAAATGATTTCTTTGCGAGCAAACTCAATTTGCTGAACCACGCGGGGATCACGGTCAATCTTCTGTTCCTGCGCTTTTTGCAGCGCCAATTCCTGATCAACCAATCGCTCAAGAACCTGCATGCTTGCCGAGGCAACCATTTCTGGCTTCAATGCCCTTTGCTGCTGAAGGACGTAATTGATCTGATGAACCGTGATTTCTTCCTTGTTGACCTTGGCCGCTGTTTGCGATGCAGCCTTGTCTTTCTTGGCATCACTGCCTTGGCCGCAACCGACAAGCGCCAAACAAGCTACGAGTCCAACCGACAGGATTTTCACCGGGCGAGCAAAAAAATCGAGCGAGCAAAACGATCGCATCATTCCTGTATTCATATTTAAACTCCAAGACCGCGCTGAGGATTGAGCACGAAGCCCACACTTCAGAAAATCCGAATCAAAGTGCACGAAAGTGTAACGGCCGGGCACCCATTGACGATCGCAGAATTACGGCCGCAATGCACACCAATCCATTGAATCTGGCGCGGGGGTCGCCCGTCCTCAGCACTTGATTCCCACATGCAGCGCGACGATCCCCGCGCTCAAGTTGTGGATGTCGACATGGCCAAATCCTGCCTCCTTCATCATTGACTTGAGTTCGGCCTGGGCTGGATGCATGCGGATCGACTCCGCGAGATAGCGGTAGCTCTCGGCGTCTCCAGCCACCCATTGCCCAACTCGAGGCAAAACCTTGAACGAGTACCAGTCGTAAAGCTTTTCCAAGGGTGGCGCCACCCTTGAAAACTCGAGCACAAGCAAGCGACCACCGGTGCGCAACACCCTGTTCATTTCAGCCAGTGCCCGATCCTTGTGGGTCATGTTGCGCAAGCCAAACGCCACGCTCACGACATCAAAGGAAGCCTCGGGAAACGGCAGGGTTTCCGCATCGCAGATGGCAGTGGGAAGCACGGCCCCGCCATCGATGAGCCGGTTTCGGCCCTGGCGCAGCATGGATTCGTTGATGTCGGTATGAACCACCATACCGCCGGGCCCCACCTTCTTGCTGAATGCGCCTGCCAGATCGCCGGTGCCGCCAGCGATGTCCAGCACACGATCGCCAGAGCGCACGTTGGCCACAGCCACCGTGTAGGCCTTCCACGCACGATGCAGGCCCATCGACATGAGATCGTTCATCACGTCGTACTTCGATGCGACCGAGTCGAAGACGCCGCGAACGCGGCTCGCCTTGTGCGTTTCATCTACCGTCTTGAATCCGAAATGGGTGTTGCTCAAGGTGCGCTCACAAATGGAAGGTCAGTGGTTGCTGCATGAAGTACCCGATGCCAGACGCATGGGCTCATCTCGATCAGCGCCAGCGCTGGCAAGGCGATCTGCGTACTGAGCCCATAACTGGGCCTGCTGCGAGCCCAGAAAGTAAAGGTAGTCCCAGGTGAAGATGCCGGTGCTGTGGCCGTCGGAAAACATGGGTTGCACCGCATAGTTGCCTACGCTCTCGAGTGCAACCACATCGATTTCTCGCTTGCCGGTTTGCAATACCTCTTGCCCCGGCCCATGGCCCTTGACCTCGGCTGAAGGCGAATACACACGCATCAACTCAAAGGGGATGCGAAATTCACTGCCATCAGAAAACCCGATTTCAAGGACACGCGACTGCCGACGCACTGTCAGGGCAACGGGTTGTGGAGACTCAGCACTCAGTCCAGCCACGAGACAACCTCCTTGTTTTCAGGTCCGACCAAGTGTATCGACGGGACCGCTCGCCGCTTCAAGCCTGCGGCAGCCATTCGGACAATTCACTGACCACCTCGCGGTCCAGTTCGGTCAGCGAGACAGCAAGCAGCGATGCCGGCGCTTCAACACGCCGCTGCATTCCACCCCAGATCGGCTGAGGGAAGTGGCTGTCGGCGTCGAACCTTGCGATCACATGCCAGTGCAGATGCGGCACCACATTGCCCAACGCTGCGAGGTTGACCTTGGTGGGGCGCAGGCACCTGAGCAAGGTCCGCTCGACAGCACAAACCACGTCCATGCATTCAGCCCGGTCGGCTGCCGACAAAGAGCTGAATTCAGCCACATGCTCGGTCCACACCACTCGGTAAAAAGCAGGAAAAGCGGCGTCTTCGGCGCGAATGACTCGCCAACGCGGGCCAGTTGCCACCAGAACCCCCCCCGTTGAGTGGCACAGGGGGCACTCAACGCGCAAGGGATCGGTCACACGAGCACCCGCTCAATGCCCCCCCGATTGGCAAGCTCCACATACTTCGGCATCCAATCGGCGCCGAGCAATTGGTTGGCCATCTCCACCACGATGTAGTCGGCTTCCAGCAGACCGTTTTGCAGGTCACCGCCGTACCGACTCAACCCTTGAAGGCAACTGGGGCAGGAGGTGAGTATCTTCAGGTTCGCCTTCGCTGCGTCTGGCGAAATGTTCTGCGTGATCTTGCGCAAGGCCTGCTCATCCTTTTGCAACTCTTCTTCCTTGCGGAATCGGATTTGCGTGGAAATGTCTGGCCGGGTCACGCCGAGGGTGCCGCTCTCACCGCAACAGCGTTTGCTCTCGAGCACAGCTTCCGGGTGATCGCCACCGACGAGCGCTTTCACCGTCTTCATCGGCTCTTGCAGCTTCATCGGGGTGTGGCAAGGGTCGTGGTAGAGGTAGCCACCCTGCCCTTTCAGGGTGATGTTCTTCTCGAGCAGGTACTCGTGGATGTCGATGATGCGGCAGCCCGGGAAGATCTTGTCGAACTGATAGCCCTGAAGCTGGTCGTAGCACGTGCCGCAACTGACCACCACCGTCTTGATGTCGAGGTAGTTCAACGTGTTGGCCACGCGGTGAAACAGCACCCGGTTGTCGGTGATGATTTTGTCGGCCTTGTCAAATTGGCCGCTGCCACGCTGCGGATAGCCACAGCACAGGTAACCGGGTGGCAGCACCGTCTGAACGCCGGCGTGCCAGAGCATGGCCTGCGTGGCCAGACCCACCTGAGAGAACAAGCGCTCCGAGCCACATCCAGGGAAGTAAAACACTGCCTCGGTATCGGCCGTGGTGGTTTGCGGATTGCGGATGATGGGGACGTAATTCTTGTCCTCGATGTCCAGCAGGGCCCGCGCCGTCTTCTTGGGCAGGCCACCTGGCAACTTCTTGTTGATGAAGTGGATCACCTGCTCTTTGATGGGAGCCGTGCCCACCGAGGCGGGTGGCGCTGAAGTCTGCTTGCGTGCCAGACGGCCCAGCAGGTCATGGGCCAGACGCTGGGCCTTGAAGCCGACGCCGACCATGGCACTGCGCATCAGGTTGATCTTGTCGGGACTGGTGGCGTTCAAGAAAGCCATCGACACCGCATTGCCGGGTCGGAAGCTCTTCTGGCCCATCTTGCGCAACAGGTTGCGCATGTTCATCGACACTTCGCCGAAGTCGATCTTGACCGGGCACGGACTCAGGCACTTGTGGCACACGGTGCAGTGGTCGGCCACGTCCTCGAATTCCTGCCAATGCTTGAGGCTCACACCACGGCGGGTCTGCTCTTCGTACAGGAATGCTTCCACCAGCAGCGACGTTGCCAGAATCTTGTTGCGCGGGCTGTAGAGCAGATTGGCTCGCGGCACATGGGTAGCGCACACGGGCTTGCACTTGCCGCAACGCATGCAGTCCTTGATGCTGTCGGCGATGGCTCCGATGTCGCTTTGCTGCATGATGAGCGACTCATGCCCCATCAGGCCGAAGCTCGGCGTGTAGGCTTGGCTCAGATCGGAAGGATGGGTTTCGCTGGATGCGACATCGGTTGCCGCGCCAACTGCGGCCATTCCACCACGCAGCAACTTACCCTTGTTGAAGCGCCCGTGCGGGTCCACACGCTGCTTGTAGGCGGCGAAGTCAGCCAACTCCTCGTCGGTGACGAACTCGAGCTTGGTGATGCCAATGCCGTGCTCGCCCGAGATCACCCCGTCCAGACGACGCGCCAGGCCCATGATGCGTGCCACTGCCTCATGGGCGGTTTGCAGCATGTCGTAGTCATCGCTGTTGACCGGGATGTTGGTGTGCACGTTGCCATCGCCCGCGTGCATGTGCAGCGCGATCCAGACCCGGCCGTGCAGCACGTCCTTGTGAATCTGCTGACAGGCATCCAGGATGGGCGAAAGCGAGGTTCCAGAAAAGATGGCTTGCAAGGGCGCGCGAACCTGCAACTTCCACGACGCGCGCAAGGTGCGGTCCTGCAACTGTGCAAAGTAGCTGCGAGCGTCTTCCAGGTCATCGGTCAAGCCACCGGGGCCAGCGGCTGGACGCTGCGACGCAGGCGCGTCCAGAAAAGTCATCCAGCGTTGCCACAACGAACGCACCTGGTCGATCAGTGCCAAAGCTTGTTGAACCCGGTCCTCGAGCAATTCGGCCGAAGCGATCTCAACGGCGTCATCGGTCTTGCCCAGCGGCAACGAGCCCTTGCGGAAAAACGCTTCCAGCGCATCGAGCAGCGCCAGCTTGTTGCGCAGGCTCAGTTCGATGTTGATGCGTTCAATGCCTTCGGTGTATTCACCCATGCGCGGCAGCGGGATCACCACATCCTCATTTACCTTGAAGGCGTTGGTGTGCTTACTGATGGCGGCCGTGCGCTTGCGATCGAG
>Ga0209085_1000738_pt1 | contig 22920 bp, 22 predicted proteins | sample C_131016_EF_Meta_FD_187310 | JGI IMG/M metagenome (GOLD analysis project Ga0209085, IMG submission 187310) | Freshwater microbial communities from Lake Croche, Canada to study carbon cycling - C_131016_EF_MetaG (SPAdes) (version 2) | ecosystem: Environmental > Aquatic > Freshwater > Lake...
AAATGACAAGTTTTATATTAGAGATGTTTTTAAAGAAACTAAAAATCTAGTGATTTCAGATAATCCAGCAGAAATTGATTTTGCTATAATGACAATGTGTTCTCATGGTATTTTATCAGCAAGCTCTTTTGCTTGGTGGGGGGCTTTTTTTTCTAGAACTCAAAAATCAAATAATTTTAATTCATACTTTTTGGCGCCAAAATTTTGGATGGGACATCGGTTAAAAAAATGGTATCCATCAAATTTCTTTTCAAAGTGGATTACTTATTTAGAATAAAGAACATATAAAAATAAAAAAATAAATAATTATTAAAAGTTTATATAAGTATTTAATATAAAGCATGTATAATCAGTTAAACACTGCAATTCTTTTTTTAGTATTTAATCGCCCAGAAACTACTTCAAGAGTTTTCGAAGTAATAAAAAAAATTAGACCAAAGCGGTTATATGTAGCATCTGATGGACCAAGGTTAGGTAAAATTAATGAGGTAGAAAAAGTAAATTTAGTACGCAAGATCGCAACTGCAGTTAATTGGCCTTGTGAAGTAAAAACTTTATTCAGAAAACAAAACTTAGGATGCAAATCAGCAGTTAGCAGTGGCATACAGTGGTTTTTTGAAAATGAAGAGCAGGGAATTATTCTCGAAGATGATTGCTTGCCACATTTAGATTTTTTTTATTTTTGTGAAAAACTTTTAGAAAAATACCGTAATGATGAAAAAATTTTGACTATTACAGGAGATAATTTTCAGAATGGTATAATGCGTGGTTCAAATTCTTATTATTTTTCAAAGTATTTTCATTGCTGGGGATGGGCTACCTGGAGGAGGACTTGGGACTGTTATGATGGAGAAATTAAATTTTGGCCAAAATGGAAACAATCTGTAGATTGGATAAATAAATTTCCAGATAAAATAGAAAGAAAATATTGGAGTAGTATATTTGATAAAGTTTATTTTAATCAAATTGATACTTGGGATTATCCTTTTATGGCAAGCCTTTGGAATAAAGGCGGACTTAATTTAATTCCTAATGTTAATTTAGTTAGCAATATAGGATTTGGTCCAGATGCAACCCATACAATTTCTATTAATGATAAAAATAGCAACCTTTCGGTTGGTGTTATTGGAAAGTTAAAACACCCAGCAGAAATAGAGCAATGTCAAATAGCAGACAAATATACCTTCAACATTACTTTTGGAGGAAAAAATTTACGTATGCCATGGATTTTATTAAATTTACCAACTAGAATATTAAAATATTTTTTAAATAAATTAAAAAAAATTAGAATATAAATATTGAAGCATAAAAATTTAAACTCAACTGTTTTTATTGTCCATCACGGTGATCAGAAGCATCTATCAAGCATTATATTATCAGCCAAATTATCTGGTAATAAAGTTTATTATATCGGAGATCAAAGCATTTCAGACAATTTACTCTCCAAACATCAAATAATTAAACCAAATTTTAAGAAAATACCTTTACTGGATAAGTTCACCAAAGTATGGAAACACCAATCCATAGATGATGTTAAATGGAGTTTAGGATGTTTTGCAAGACATTTTTTTGTATTAGAGGCCGCATCTCGTCTAAAACTATCTCACTTTTGGATTATAGATAGTGATTTTATGCTTCTTGAAAATTTACATAATATAAGTGTAACTTTAAAACAGAAGGGATTTGAAGGAGCTCTGTCCTCGCCTAATTGTAAAAATAAATATTATATGGCAAGTGCTCCGCATTGTTCATTTTGGAACATTGATTCTTTAAAAGAATTTATTTTATTTACCGTTGACCAATATAAAAATAATTCAAAAAAGTTAATGGAAAAATATTTATATCATAAAGACAAAAGATTAGGAGGAGGTGTTTGCGACATGACTCTTTTATATTTATGGAAGAATAAGACTAGAAGAAAAATATATAATTCTGTAAATTTAATAAACACGAATCTTTTAATAGATCATAATATAAATTTCCCAAGCGACTTTTATGAGTTAGCTGATTATTCTGAAAGTAAAGATAAAAGTATTATAAAAAAAAATTTGCACTTTGTTATGGAGGATTTTTTAGGAATAAAAAAAATTCGTAAGGATAAAGATTCTTTTTATGCTGTTCGTAGCGATGGATCAAAAACTAAAGTAATTGGCCTACATTTTCAAGGTGGAGCAAAAATACTTATAAAAAGATTTATGTTTTTTAAATCTACTTATTTTATTTTTTTTGTAGATATTATTTTAATTAAACTGTTAAAGAGAATAATACGAAAATTATTAACTTACATTAAATTTTTTTATAATGATAAAATCTAATAATAAATTTTAAATTTATTTCATAAAAAATTATGAATTATATCTCAATCCTTGTTCCACCAGCTCTTCTTAAGAGTCTTAGTAAAAAAGAGGTTAATTACCTAAAAAAAATTTTTATACGTTTTAAAGGTCTGCCTGATCTCAATGAACTTTGGCGACTGATGGATGAGACTTGGGTGCAGCTTGGTTGCGATTCAAAAAGAATAGATAATAGTGTAAAAAAATTTTACAAACATCCTATTTGGTTAGTTAATGGTTTATTTAGCAGTATAGATCCCCAAAGCGTTGAGTTTCGTAAAATTTTTACTCGTTGGATTAAAACAAAAGCTCCAAAAAGAGTAGCAGATTTTGGAGGGGGGTTTGGTACTTTGGCATTTTTTATTGGAAAAGCATTGCCAAATACGCAGATCGAAATTATTGATCCACACCCAAATCCAGCGGTAAAAAAATATAGATCATTTAAAAATGTAAAATTTTCTAAACGATTCATAGGAAAATATGATTTAATAATTGCTACAGATGTTTTTGAGCATCTATCTGACCCGATTACTGATTTAAAAAAAACAGGAAAATATCTTCATGACGGAGGTTGTTATTTGATAGCAAATTGTTTCGAGCCCGTTATTATGTGTCATTTGCCTCAGCATTTTCATTTAAGAGCAACCTGGGATTATATAATGAAAGCAATGGGTTATGAAATTGGTGAAAAAGTTGCATATGGCCGCGCCTATCGTCTAATTGCAAAATCCAATGAGGTTCTTGCCCGTCAAATTTCTAAACGTGGAAAAAAAATTGATTTAGTTATTAAATCTTTTCCAACAAAAAAGTTTGGAAGACTAAATAATATATTAAACAGATTATATCATTTTATTTGTTATTGTGTATTTCGTTAAATAATGAAAGTTATTCATTTAAATTATTCTGATATTATAGGAGGAGCTGCACGCGCAGTTTATCGTATTCACTCCTCTTTGCGTGCTTCGGAAGTAGATTCTCGTATCTGGGTTAATAAATCAGTTTCCGGAGATTGGACAGTTGAAACACCCATAAGTAAATTTGACAGAATTATTGCTAAAATTTATTCATATTTAGTTAGGCCTTTTATTAAATTTTTAAAAACAACAAATCCCACTTTACATTCGCCACAAGTTTTTTCGTCACGGTGGGTAAAAAGGATTAACAATTGTGACGCTGATATTATTCATTTGCATTGGACTCAGAACGAGATGCTCTCGGTGTCTGATATTAGCTCCATTAAAAAACCTATCGTTTGGACTTTATATGATATGTGGGCTTTTTGTGGGGCAGAACATTATACAGATGAATATCGATGGAAATACGGTTATCAGAGAAATAATCGTCCTGCTTATGAGTCTGGATTTGATCTTAACTTTTGGACTTGGAAAAGAAAAATTAAAAATTGGAAAAAACCAATTCACATTATTGCCCCAAGTTATTGGCTTGGAAATTGTGTTAAAGAAAGTAAGTTAATGCATGAGTGGCCTATAGAGGTAATTCCCTACCCAATTGATACTAATTTTTGGAAGCCTTTAAAAAAAAATCTAGCTAGAGAATTATTAGATTTGCCAAAGGACATTCCGTTAGTACTTTTTGGCGCTGTAGGTGGTGGGCATGATCCACGCAAAGGTTTTGATTTATTATTAGAATCTCTAAAGTTTCTTAATAATGATCAACGCGCTAAAAATCTAGAAGTAGTCGTATTTGGCCAAAGAGAGCCTAAAGTATTGCCAAAAATTAATTTTCCTATTCATTATAAAGGATATTTACATGACGATATAAGCTTACGTGCACTTTATAACGCTGCTGACGTAATGATAGTTCCATCCAGATTAGAGGCTTTTGGTCAAACTGCATCAGAAGCTCAGGCTTGTGGAACACCTGTAGTCGCTTTTAATATTGGAGGTATTAAAGATATTATTTTACACCTTAAAACAGGATATCTTGCAAAAGCTTTCGATACTCAAGATTTAGCTAATGGGATAATATGGACTTTCGAACAATGCAAAAAAAATATTATTAACACGCAATCAAGAAATGAAGCAGTCAAAAGATTTAATTACGAAATTGTAGCTAAACAGTATAAAAAAATATACGAAAAATTATCTTTAAAGTAGTTTAATCAATAATGTAAATTGTTTTACAAAAAATAAAAAATACTATTAGTTTTTAAAAAATATCTAAACATATGGAATCAGATTATTTTTCACATAATTTTTTACATAAAATTAACTTAAGTAATAAGTTTAAATCAGCAGACAGTTTGCCAAAAATTTCTATTGTGATGCCATGCTTAAATCATGAAAAATATATCGAGAAAAGCATTCTGTCTGTATTAAATCAAAATTATTATAATCTTGAACTTATAATTATTGATGGTGGATCAATTGATAGGTCTTTGGAAATTATTAAAAAATATGAAAAAAATATAACATTTTGGATTTCAGAAAAGGATCAAGGACAGTCTGACGCTTTAAATAAAGGTTTTTCTTATGCTACAGGAGATATTTATGGTTGGTTAAATTCAGATGATTTATATTTACCAGGTGCTTTTATGTTAGCAAAAGAATTTTTTTTAAAGAATAAAAATAAAAAAATCATTTTTGGAGATTGGCTGTCAATTGATGAGAATGATAAAGTTATAGATTTAAATCATGCCTTTGATTTCAATTTAAATCATTTTAAATATGAAGGTTTTCATTTAAATTCGCAAGCGATGTTTTGGCGATCAAATATTCATCAAGAATTTAATGGTTTTGACATCAACTTATATAACACTATGGATTATCAAATGATACTTGAATTTGGTTTGAGACACGGTCAAAATACTTTTCTTAGAATTCCTTATGTTTTGGGGGCATTTCGAAGACACAAAGAGCAAAAAACTTTAGAGATAAATTCTTATGTCTTAGCTCAGCATAAAATTATAGCAGAAAAATATGGTTACCTAGATAAATATTCATTTGTAGGCAAGCTTAAAAGAATTTATTTTAGATTTAGACGTGGCTTGTGGTATTTTCGACGTGGTGGTTTTTATAATTTATTTAAAAGGTTAAAAGTATTTTTTGTTAAAAGAAAATAAAAATTTTAAGAATATTTTTGGAATTAATATTTCATGGTTATTTTTATTTTTTATTATTTTTTTAAATTTTTTTAATTTTACTTTAGAAATTAATTATTTTTTATTATCCATTTATGCATTGTTTGGGAATGTATATGCAGTAGAATCTTTATTAATATGCTTTATTTTTAAAAATCTAAGTTCTTACTTTTTTAGTTCTCAATCTTATATGTATTATTTAGTTTTGACATTTGCTATTTTTTCTATTTTTTTACATTCTAAGTTATCCAAATTAAAGAACTTATTCTCATCTTACTATTTTTTATTTACAATTATTTTTGCTTTTTTTATTTTTGTTCATAGCATTTTTATTAGCGAATATTCAATTATTTCAATTGTAAAATCCTCGTTATGGACAGTATTTTCAGTTTCATTGCTAATAGTTTTTCATTCTTTAAATTCATATGAGTATTTAAGGCTTAGAACATTTTCACTCTGGTTATGCTTTTTAATAATACTAACAAATTATTTAATTTATTTAAATTCAAATATTGGTTATTTACATGATTTAAGAAGTTTCCAAGGTATTTTTAATCATTCGCAGTTGTTTGGAATTGTTTTATCTATAATTTCATCATTTATTACAATTATTTTATTAGGTATGGAAAAATTTTTATTAAAAAAAATTATTTTAATAGTTTTCTTATCAATTTGTTTATTCTTAATATTTGTAAGCACTTCACGTACAGCATTATTTAGTTATTTTTTTTCTTTATTAGTATTTCTATTTATTTCAATATTTTTTACTAAAAAAAATTTTTTTAATAGTTATCAAATATTTCATATTCGAAATTCTTATATTTTAAAAAAATTTAAAAAAAATGTTATTTTAATTTTTTCAATTATATTAATTTTTTCTTTTTCATTTATTTTTAAAAAAGAATTGTTTAATTTTTTAAAAAAAAATGATGATAATTATTTCAATATATTTGCTGCTTATTTAGAGTCGCGTTCAATTGCATTTCAACCTTCATTAGAAAATATAAAAAATAAAACTTTAATGGGTATAGGATTTGGTTTGCCTAACTCTTTAGACGAGTTAAACAGTTCCAGTGATAAAATTTCAAATATATATATTGGGTACCATTATGAAAAGGGAAATATATTTGTACAAGTATTAGAAGAATTAGGAATTATTGGTTTGTCAATTTTTATTTTATGGTTTTTTTTTTTAATAAGAAGAGTAATTCAATCAAATAATAATGTTGCGTTGATTATTATTATAAATATTTTTTTTATAAATTTATCAGAAGCAGTTTTATTTTCACTGGGTGGCTTAGGTTTATTAATTTTAATTCTCTTATTTTGGTCAGTTTCAAGGCCGATATCGTATGATAACTAAAAAATGAGGAATTTAAAAAAAGTTAATCAAGTATGGTTTTGGCAAAATATGCTTACACCTCATATGAGTGAACTTGCAGTTGAGTATGCAAAATTAGGAAACGACGTAATTTTTGTCTGTAATCAAATTTTATCTAAAGATCGCATAGACCTTGGTTGGCAAACTTTAAAACTTACTAAAGTAAAATTTAAATTAGCTAAAAATAAGAAAGATATTATTAAAATTGCAAGGCAAGTTCCAAATAAATCTATACATCTTATACAAGGGATAAGAGGCAATGGAATTATAAAATATGCGCAAAAAATTTTTAGAAAAAGGAATCTTAATCAATGGTTTATGATGGAAACGATAAATAATAATGGTTTTAAAGGAGTTTTAAGAAATATTTTATATTGCATTATTTTTTTTTATTGGCGCAAAAGTATTAAGGGTGTACTTGCGATTGGAAGAGAAACGTCAGCATGGGTTGTTAAAAAAGGTGTAAGCCAAAAATATGTGTTTCCTTTTGCATATTTTATTAAACAAACAAATTCTAAATTTTTGCAAAATATTAGAAAAAATATATTTAGATTTATTTTTGTAGGAAGATTAATTAAACGTAAGAGAATTGATATGTTAATAAAAGCTTTATCTACATTTAAAGAATCGAATTTTGAATTATGGATTGTTGGCGTTGGTGAGCAAAAGACTTATTTGAAAAAATTAGCTGATGAATTGATAAGTAATAAAGTTACTTGGTTTGATAGTCAGCCTATGAATTTAATTCCTAAATTAATAAAACAAGCTGATTGTCTAGTGCTGCCTAGTGCACATGATGGTTGGGGTGTCGTTGTCTCTGAATCATTAATGGTTGGAACCCCAGTAATTTGTAGCGATTCTTGTGGGTCATCAATAGTTGTAAAAGCGAGCAATCATGGTTGTGTTTTTTCTAAAAATAATCAAAGCGCTTTTATTGAAGCATTGAATAGACAATTAAATGGTGGTTTGTGGAGTACATCAAAAAGAAAAAAACTTGCGCAGTGGGCAAATTGTTTAAGTGCAAAAAAAGGAGCATTATATCTTGAAAAAATTTTAAGTTGTAATGAAAGTAATTATAAGCTTATCGCTCCGCCGTGGAGTAAAAATTAATGAATTCAAAAAAAGTCATTTTATGCTTACTTTCAGAGTATCTTCCAGGTTTTAAAAGCGGAGGACCAATTAAAACAATTTCTAATTTAGTTAATCAGTTAGGGGACGAATTTGAATTTAGAATCATTTGTAGAGATAGAGATCTTGGTGATTCATTTTCTTATTCTGGCGTTATAATGGATAATTGGAATAAAGTAGGTAAAGCAAAAGTGTTTTATGCTTCAAGTAAAACGATTAGTTTTTTTGGTATAATTAAAATATTAAGAAAAACAAAATATGATATACTTTATTTAAATAGCTTTTTTAATTTTTATTTTACTATTCTTCCTTTATTTTTAAGGTATTTTTTTGTAGTTACGAAAAAACCATGTGCAATTGCACCAAGAGGTGAGCTTGCAAAAAATGCCATTGAATTAAAAAAAAAAAAAAAATTTTTGTTTTTATGGTTAGTTAAAGTCTTCGGCTTATACAATAATCTTTACTGGCAAGCATCTAGTCAATTTGAATTAAATGATATTCGCAGAGAATTAGGTCTAATTGCAAAAAAAATTAAAATTGCACCTGATTTAATTTCAATCCCAAATTTAGTAATAAATAAAAATTTTAAAAGAAAACCTGGTCTTTTTCGTATAATATTTTTATCAAGGATCTCTCCAATAAAAAATTTGGATTATTTAATTAAAGTTTTTGCAAAAGTAAAAACGCCATTTGAATTTTCAATTTTTGGCCCAAAATTAGACTTTGATTATTGGGTTCAATGTAAAAAATTAATTGATAAATTACCATCCCATATAAAAGTGAATATTGGTGAGCAGATTTTTCCTTCAAAAGTTAAAGAAGTTTTTTCACAATATGACCTTTTTGCATTTCCTACGAAAGGAGAGAATTTTGGTCACGTAATACTAGAGTCCTTAAGCGCCGGAACACCAGTGCTATTAAGTGACCAAACTTTTTGGCAAACAGATAAATTATTAGGTTTGCAGACACTTTCACTGAATAAAAAAATTTGGGTGAATGCTGTAGATAAATGGGCTAATTTAAGTAAAGAAAAACTTTTAGTACGCAGGAGAGCTGCACTGGCTTATGCAAATAAAATTAATATTAAAAACAAAAAAGCATTAATTATGAATAAATATTTTTTTTTTGGCATGGTTAAAAGTATTTAAAAAATTAGAGTATGTAATAGTATTTTGAAGCAACAATTGTTTAAAAAATATTTTAGAAAACTATTTTATGGTTTATATTTTAGGTATTAATTCTTTTCATGGAGATTCATCAGCGTGTCTTTTGTATTCTGGTAAACTAATTGCAGCTGCTGAAGAAGAGCGTTTTCGCCGAATTAAACATTGGGCTGGGTTTCCATCGCTAGCTATTAAATACTGTTTGAAGGAAACTGGAGTTCAAATTTCTGAAATTGATCATATTGCTATTAATACAGATCCTACAGCAAATTTTTTTAAAAAAATTATTTTTACTTTAAAAAATGAACCTAATTTAAAGCTAATATTAGAACGTATAAAAAATAAGAAAGCTCAATTAAATATTCATAAAGAAATTGCAAAAACTTTTCCAGGAAAACATACTAAAGCCAAAATACATCATGTAGAACATCACCTAGCTCATTTAGCTTCTTGCCATTTGATTTCACCTTTCGAAAAATCTGTAACAATATCAGTTGATGGCTTTGGTGATTTCTCAAGTGGCGCATGGGGTGTTGGTCATAGGAATAATATTAGTATAGATGGTAGAGTTTTTTTTCCTCATTCTCTTGGTGTTTTTTATCAAGCATTAACTCAATTTATTGGTTTTCCAAATTATGGTGATGAGTACAAGGTGATGGGATTAGCTCCATATGGAAAACCTACTTTTATAGAAAAGATGCGTCAGATAGTTTATACAAAAATTGATGGAACTTATTCTCTTAATCTTAATTTATTTCGCCATCATAAAGAAAAAATTGATTATAAATGGAAGGAAGGATTGCCAAGTGTTGGAGAATTATTTAATTCAAATTTAGAAAAACTTTTTGATGTTCCCCCTCGTAGAAAAGATGATCCTTTAAAACAAGTGCATTTTGATTTAGCGTATTCCACTCAAGCCATGTATGAAGAAGCTTTTTTCAATTTACTCAACGCGACCTATGCTAAATATGGCATTGATAACTTAACCCTAGCCGGAGGCTGTGCAATGAATTCGGTTGCAAATGGCAAGATATATGAGCGTTCTCCCTATAAAAATCTTTATATTCAACCGGCGCCAGGTGATGCAGGAGGAGCAATCGGAAGTGCTTTTATTGTAGCAAATAATTTAGGTATTTTAAAAAAACGTTTTGAGATGGAGCATGCCTATTGGGGGCCGTCTTTTACAGATGACTATCATGAGATTTTATTAAAAAAGCATAAAATTAAAATTGATAATTTCAATTGTATTTTAGAATATGTCGCAGAGGAAGATGTTCTGTGCGATTTAACTGCAGAGGCTATAAGCCAAGGTAAAGTTGTTGGATGGTTCCAAGGAAGAATGGAATGGGGTCCAAGAGCTTTGGGAAATCGTTCAATTGTTTGCGATCCTCGACGTCCTGATATGAAAGATATTTTAAATCTTAAAATCAAACGCCGAGAATCTTTTAGACCTTTCGCCCCATCTATCTTAAGAGAAGATGTTGATAGTTGGTTTGAAGAGAACGATGACGTACCATTTATGACACAGGTTTTTCAGATTAGAAAAGAAAAAAGAAATCAGATACCTGCAGTAACACATATTGATGGTTCAGGACGCCTTCAAACAGTTCATATAAAAACAAACCCGAGATATTATAAGTTAATTAATAAGTTTAAAAAAAAAACTGGAATACCAATTATTTTAAATACTTCATTCAATGAAAATGAGCCTGTTGTTTGTTTGCCCGAAGAAGCATTAGAAACTTTTTTTCGAACAAAAATGGATTGGCTAGTGCTTGGCAATTGGATTGTTAAAAGAAAGCTTTAGCCGTGAAAATTTCAATTGTCACTGTAACCTACAACTCTATTAGCACAATAGAAAATTGCCTATCTTCAATTATTAAGCAGACCTTCAAAGACATAGACTATGTTGTTGTTGATGGGTCAAGTACTGATGGCACCCTAGATTTACTGAAAAGAAATTCTAAGTATATATCAACATTAGTTAGCCAACCAGATAATGGAATTTACGATGCCATGAATAAAGGGATTAGCCTAGCAAAGGGTGATATTATTGGTTTTTTAAACTCCGACGATCTTTACGTTAACAATAAAATAATTGATAGGGTAGCAAAAGTTTTTAGCGAAGATCCCTTGATAGAATCTTGTTATGCAGATTTAATTTATGTTGATCAAAAAAATACGTCTAAAATTATACGTTACTGGCAATCAAATAAATTTAAGTCTGGCGCTTTTTTAAAAGGATGGAGTCCTCCACACCCAACTTTTTTTGTTAGAAGCTCCATATATAAACGTTATGGTAGCTTTAACTTAAATTATAAGTTTGCTTCAGATGTAGAGTTGATGATGCGCTTAATAGAAGTTAATAAAATTCGAGTCAAGTATATACCTGAGATTTGGGTCAAGATGAGAACAGGAGGGGTAAGCAATAAAAGTCTTAAAAATATTTTAATTCAGAATAAGGAAGTTTTACATGCTTTGCGAGAACACAAACTTCCAGTAAATTTAATTATCTTTTTCATTAATAAAATAATTTTACGATTTAAACAATTTTTAAAAAAACCAAATTATTTATAAATTTTTTACCTAAATATTAAAAATGAATATGAATACTTTTTGATATGTTTTAGATTTTTATCAACAAAAGACGGTGCGCATGGAGATTTGCTATACATGCACAAACTGTCATTATTAGAGGAAAGATAATAAAAAAATTTATCATCAATTTCAACTTTTTTGCTTTCTTTAATTATATTGTCCTGACTTAAAGTGTAGATATTTGGCCAGCGTTCATTGCCTGCATTTGTGTAAATTCTTTGAAATTGTTGTGTCATTACTAAAAAAATACAAATTATAAAAAAGAATTTAAAAATAAATATATTTTTTTTATTGTTAATTTTATTTTTAATTATAAATATAAAAAAAAGCGATAAAAAAGTAACAATATAAGAGTAGCCATATCTATAAAGTGGAAATAATAATAAAAAAGAGAAAATACCAATTAAACTTACAATAATAGATATTAGGAATCTTGTTTTTGAATCTTGATTGTAATTAATTATAATTTTTTTTTGTCTAGTCTGAACATAAAATGTAATAAAAACTAAAATTACTATGAAAGGAGCAATTGTATCTAGTATGTATTTTAAATGTTTATTACTCCATGCGTTTATCCAATTAAAATTTTTGATAAAATCTTTTGTAGATAAATTAGAATCCTCACCTCTTTTATCTGGCCAACCTTTAGACCAAGCCTCGCCTTCAACATTAGCAGTTATAACTTGTTCTATGTTTACCCATGGAAGTTTTTCAATGCATGTAATTTTTATCGGGTAAATAGCGCATCCACTTGTAATAATATTTTTAATAAACCATAAGTACAAAAGAATTGCAGGCATTGAACAAAAAGAATTTAATATCTTTTTAAATTGAAGATTATTTTTAAGAAAAAATATTGATAGAGGTATTAAAAAAGAAAATACTAACATCGATTTATTTAGAAATGCAAAAACTGATATTAATAAGATCTTATTAAAATTAATTATTTTTAAATTATTTTTTAAAAGATATGAAATTAAATAAAAAAAAGATAAATGACCAACTGCGTCATTACCAAATTTACTATAATTAGTAATTTTGTAAGAAATGTATATTAAAATAAATAAAGAAAAAAAATTGCTTTCGTTCAGACTTTTATTTTTTTTGATAACTTCCCAAATGTCATAAAAAAAATAAAGATAAAAAAAAGAAACAATGCTTGCCAAAGGAATGCTGATCCCATTTGCTGAGAATATGAGATTGTTATTTATAGCCGATAAATATTGCAATATTGAGACATGACCAAATCTAATGTGAATATTATTGATACCAAAGATTATTTTATTTTCATTAATTATGGAAATGTAAGGCAGATGATATAGACCAGCGTCAGGCCGATTTATATTGCTATAAATTATTAATAAAAAAGTAATTAGTGAAGATACAAAAAGAAAATTTAAAAAATTAGTATCAAGTTTAAATTTTTTCTTAATTAAAAATGAAATAAATATTATAAAATAAATTATAGAATTTATTCTAGAATTTAATGGAACAAAAAAATTTAATACTAAAGAAATAAATGATAAAGATATTACTCCAATAAAATATATATAAAACTGGCTGTGGAGGTCATTTTTCTTTTCTGATACAAAAAGACTTCCAGAGCAGAAATATATAAAGTTTGTAAGTAGTGAAAATATTAATATATCCATTTAATGACTAAATTTAGTATAAAATTATCAATTATCATACCAGTATATAATGAAAAAAATACAATTGAAAAAGTTTTAGATAAAATTACTAAAATAACAGATGTAAAAAAAGAAATTATAGTTGTGGATGATTTTTCAGATGATGGTTCTTATGAGATCTTAAAAATTAATAAAAAAAAAATTACTAAACTAATTCATCATACAAGAAATCTTGGAAAGGGAGCTGCTATAAAATCAGCAAAGAAATTTATTACTGGCAACATTGTAATTATTCAAGATGCAGATTTAGAGTATGATCCTAGTGATTATCGAAAACTTTTAACTCAAATTCAAAAAGGATATAAAGTGGTTTATGGTTCTCGAGTTCTTAAAAAAAATAGATATTTATCAAAAAATTTTTCCTCATTTATTAGAATATTTTTTAATCATGCACTAACTATAATATCTAACCTTTTAAATAATCAGAAATTAACAGATGCGCATACCTGTTATAAAATGTTTTCAAGTGACGTATTTATGTCTATTAAATTAAGAGAGAATGATTTTAGTTTTTGTCCAGAAATCACAACAAAAATAGCAAAAAAAAATATTTTTATTAAAGAAATTCCAATTAAATATTATGGTAGAAGTTATAATGATGGAAAAAAAATTAAATTTATGGATGGTATTAAAGCGATTATAACCCTTTTTAAGTATAGATTTTTCGAATAATTTAGAAAATTATTATTTTTGATGTATATCTTCAATTTATTATATGAGTAAAATCGCATTAATTTTTGGTCTTACGGGACAGGACGGAGCATATCTTGCAAGACTGCTATTAAAAAAAAATTATATAGTGCATGGTGTTAAAAGAAGAAGCTCATCTTTAAATACTGATCGAATAGATGGTATTTATTTAGATCCTCATCAAAAAACAAATTTTTATATTCACTACGGAGACCTTACAGATTCTTTATCTGTTTTAAAATTAATTCAAAAAGTAAAACCAAATGAAATTTATAATTTAGGAGCACAATCTCACGTAGGAGTTTCTTTTGAAGTACCAGAGTATACAGCTAACGTAGATGCTATAGGTACCCTTAGGATATTAGATTCAATATTAACTTTGCAACTATCTAAAAGAATAAAATTTTATCAGGCTGGAACATCTGAAATGTTTGGCGCATCAAAACCTCCGCAAAATGAAAAAACAAACTTTTATCCCAGAAGTCCATATGCAGTCGCAAAACTTTACGCTCATTGGATTACTATTAATTATAGAGAAGCATATAATATATTTGCTTGTAATGGTATTTTATTTAATCATGAAAGCCCAATAAGGGGCGAGACTTTTGTTACTAAAAAAATTGTTAGTGGCCTTTGCAAAATAGCTCTGACTGGCACCGGTAAACTGTATCTTGGAAATTTATATTCAAAAAGGGATTGGGGTCATGCAAAAGACTATGTTGTAGCTATGTGGAAAATGCTTCAGAAAAAAAAGGCTAAAGACTATGTTATTTCATCAGGTAAACAATATACAGTAAAATATTTTATAAATTTAGTTGGTCAAAAATTAGGAATGAAAATTATATGGAAAGGTAATGGTTTGAAAGAAAAAGGTTATTTAAATAATAAAGTAATTATTTCTATAGATCAAAAATATTTTAGACCAACGGAGGTTAATTCTTTGTTAGGAAATTCTAACAAAGCCAAAAGAGAACTTAAATGGAAACCAACTTATAATATCCATTCATTAATAGAAGAGATGGTGAGTGAAGAGATTAAAAAGTATAAATGATACTGAAAAAAAGTAAAATATTTGTAACTGGACATAAAGGATTAGTAGGGTCATCAGTTGTTAGAAGGTTAAAACATTTTGGATATAAAAATATTATAACTGTAGAAAAAAAAAAATTAGACTTAAGAAATCAAACTCAGGTATTAAATTTTTTTCGCAAAAAAAAAATTGATGCAGTCATTAATGCAGCAGCAAAAGTGGGCGGCATTTATGCTAACAATAATTATAAAGCTGATTTTATCTACGATAATCTTACCATGCAAACTAATATTATTCATGCATGTTATTTGAATAGCACTAAGTCATTAATCTTTTTAGGATCAAGTTGCATTTATCCAAGAAATTCTAAACAACCAATCAAAGAAAAATATCTATTAACTGGAAATTTAGAAAAAACTAATGAGCCATATGCCATAGCTAAAATTGCAGGTATAAAAATGTGCGAAAGTTACAATTATCAATACAAAACTAATTTTAAATGTCTAATGCCGTGTAATTTATATGGTCCAAATGATAATTATAATCTTAAAACATCTCATTTTTTTTCAGCCTTAATTGTTAAAGCAATAGCTGTAAAAAGAAAAAAATTAAAAAAAATAACGCTATGGGGATCTGGAAAACCAAAAAGAGAGTTAATGTATGTAGATGATTTGGCAGACGCATGTATTTATTTTTTGAATAAAAAAACAAAAGAAACATTGATTAATATAGGGTCGGGATGGGATATGAGTATTTTGGGTTATTTAAAATTTATACTAAAGAAGCTAGATGTAAATTGTAAAATTATTTTTGATAAGTCAAAACCGGACGGTACACCAAGAAAAATTATCGACAGTACAGTAGCTCGAAATTATGGGTGGCAGCCTAAAATTGATCTTGATAAGGGCTTCGAATTAATTCTTGAAGATTATCTTTCTTTGATTAAAAAAGGTATGAAAGTGAATTAAAATAATTTTTTCAAATGATAAAGATTATAAAAAAAAATAACAATAGGTACAATAGCTTATAATTATAAGGCAAGATTTTTTTATTTAGTAGCTATGTTAATATTCCTATTTCCCGTTTTTCCTTCTGGGAATTTTTTTAATAATTGGATTGGAATAATTTCATTTTTAAGTTTAGGCATGTACTTATCAACTAAAAAAATTTCTTCAAAATGTTAGGAATTCTTTTTTTTATATTAGTCTTAAATATAATATTTTTAATATTTTTTGATAAGATTTCTAGGAAAATAAATGTTTTTGACATACCAATAAATCCTCTAAAAAATCATAAAAAAAAAACATCAGCAATTGGCGGATTATTATTTTTAGCAAATATAGTTTCTTATTTTATTTCGAATAATTTTGGAATTGACAATAATTATTTATCTTTCAAAGAAAATTTATCTATAATTATTTTTGTCACCTTATTTTTTTTTATAGGACTTTACGATGACAAATTTCATATAAAAGCTAATACAAAATTAATATTAAGTATTGTAATCATTTTAATTTTTTTATTAATTAATGAAAATTTTATTATCAACAATTTAAAATTTAGTTTTTTAGATTATTATATTAATCTTAAAAATATAAAAATTGTATTTACAATACTCTGCTTCATACTTTTAATTAATGCTTGTAATATGTTTGATGGAATTAATTTGCAATTCGGTTTTTATATTTTGATATTAAGTATTTTATTGTTTAGCAAAAATGTCATTCCAAATTTGTTTATAATAATAATCATAACCTGTTTATTTTTTTTATACTTAAATTATAAAAATAAATTATTTATAGGTAATAACGGAACTTTATTTTTTGGTGCTTTATTTTCTATTTTATTTATTTATTATTACAACTTTATACAAAAAAAAATTACAGCTGCTGATGAAATATTTGTATATCTGTCTATCCCTGGATTTGACTTTCTTAGAGTCAGTTTTAGTAGGCTTTACAGAAACAAAAATATTTTTTTAGGCGATAGAAATCATTTACATCACTTGTTAATTAAAAAACATAACTTTGTTATTTCAGTTTTTTTAATCCAGGCTATTATTATAGTACCAATAATTTATGTTTATTTAACAAATAAATTTCTTTACGGTTGTTTAATTTCATTAGGTTTATACATTTCTTTAATCTTTTATTGTAAGAACATTACAAAAATTAATACTAAGTATTTTTAGAAAAAATAATTTTTATTTGACAAATAGTAAACAAAGGCAATGATCATGTAATGATACATGATAATGAAATAACACTATTAATTCCAGCCAAAAATGAAAAAGATAGCATATTTTATGTTTTAAATGAGCTAAAAAAATATAAATTTAAAATTTTCGTAATTTTAGAAAAAAGTGATGTCGAAACTTTAAAAGTTGTAAAAAAATTTAAAAATCAAATTATTTTTCAACAAAAAAAAGAAAAAGGTTATGGATCGGCAATTCTCAAAGGTTTAAAAAACGTAAAAACAAAATATTTTTCTATTTTTAATGCAGACTATTCTTTTAACCCTAAAGAGATCAAAAATATGAAAATAATTCTAAAAAAAAAAGACTTAGATATTATTTTTGCAAGCAGATATTCAGGTTTTAGTAGCGGCAGTGATGATGATACAATGTTAACCTTTATAGGAAATAAAATTTTTAGTATTATTGGCAAAACATTATTTCAATTAAACATTAATGATATTTTATATAATTTTATCCTAGCAAAAACAGAAAAAGTAAAAAGCTTAAACTTAAAATGTTCCGATTTCAGTTTGTGTGTTGAAATTCCACTAAAAGCTAAACAAAAAAAATTAAAATTTACAGATTGCCCTTCTTACGAAAGAAAAAGATATTCAGGAAAAAAAAAAGTTAATGAATTTAAAGATGGTTTTTTAATATTATCTTACGTTTTAAAATTTTTTTTAAAAAATTTACTTATAATCTTTTTTTTTATATAATATAATAGTTGTATAAACTAATAAGCAAAAACCAAAAAAGTTAGTTACATTTTCATTAAAAAAACTATTAAATATTGTTAAGTTCATTTTTATAAAATAAAAAAAATATAGAATAGTTAAATAAAAAAAAAATTTTTGTTTAAAATCTAATTTTTCTTTTATAGTGTAGGCTAGCAAAGGAATTAAAAAGATAAAATCATATATTGCATGATAAAAAATTAATAAATTTAAATTGTTTAAAATTAAAAAATTTTCTGAATTGTAATTATTAAATTTTTTTTTTAGTAAAAAATAACTTGTTACTATTATACATGCTAATGATATGAAATTATAATATTGTTGAATATCAAAAATTTTTAGAATAACCCTTAAATTCGCTACGCCATTATAGGCAATATTTTCATTCGCTAAGTTATTTACTTTGAGTAATACCTGTATTTGATTTGTGAAATTATAAAAGCTAAAATTATTTAAATAATAGCAATAAGAAATTATTCCAATTAAATATATAATAACAAAATATATAAAATTTACTTCTTTTTTTAAAAAAGAGTACAAAACAAAAAATGCTGAACAAGTAATTTTTATGGACATAAATCCCAAAACAAATTTTTTGTTAGAGTGCCAATAAATTAATAATAACAATAATAGTAACAATCCAAATTGACCATTGCCAAAAGTATTTGTAATGGGCGTAGAGGAAATAATAATTATGGAGAAAATTAATAATTGATTAAATGATAATTTGTAATTTTTTTTAATTATTTTTACAATGAAATATAAAAGTATTAGATTTGTAATAAACCAAACTATTGAAGAAATTTTGAAGGGTAAAAGCGTATAGGGAAATAAAAAAAAATATAATATGTGACCCCACTGAGGTGGTGGTATTTCATAATCAAGAATGAAAGTTTGATTCCACACACCCCAAATGGGATTTGCTTTTTGTTGAATTAAATACATTTTAAAGATATCATTTTTTTCATATAAGAGCTTAGATAAATCGTACAGATATCTAAAGTCCACGCTGTTATGTAGATTTGCATTATAGAGCGATCTTCCTATAAAAATTATTGCTGTTATACAAAGTATCAAAATACCTAATTTTTTTTTTTTCATTCTCTATTGCTGGAATTATAATTTATTACTTGTAATTTTTATTTTCTAAAACTATTAACATTCTTCCACTAAAAATTCTTATGCTTAGAAAAGTGAGTATTTTATCAATGTAATTTATAAATGGATAAAAAGTTTGGGGATAAAGACTTCTATAAGAATATCCACCAGATAACAAAAAGGCAAAATCTGAAAATGGTTTAATTATTTTTATTCTAAATTTTTTTAAATTTAGTTCCTTTAAAAAAAAAGCTCTCCAAGGTAAAGATTGTGCTGCAAAATATTCTTTAGGTTTTGGTATTTTTGAAGGAATTTTATTCCATTTGACGTTTAAATTAAAACCGTTTGGCTCATAATGAAATATCTTGTAAATAATTCTTGGTATTAAACCCATAGCCGGCTCTATCATTATCAATCTTCCATTTTTGATTAACACTCTATTAATTTCACTTAATGCTAAACTTGGAAACTCAAGGTGATGAAAGACATCAATTAATATTATATTTGAAATTGAATTATTCTTACAATTAATTTTATAAATGTTTTCTATTCTATCTATGTTTCTTGTTTTAAAATTTTCTGTAACAATGCAGTTTGGTATAATTTTTTTAATATTATTACTACCACTTCCAAATTCAAAAATGGGTAAACTTTTTTTATTGTAAATATTTTTTTTAATTATTTTATAATAATTTTCATAAATTAACTGAATTAATTCTTTTTTTAAATATGTTAGATTATTTTTATTTAATATTTTTTTATGAGAAAGCATCAGACTTACACTATTTTTTTTTAGTAAAATTTGTACGATATTTTTTTCTTATTAATTCAATTTTGTTATACAAATATATATTTAGAATTAACGCAAATAATATGCTTAAAACTACGTTTATTATAACAAAAATGGTTATATTAGGATCATAAAACTTATAATCAAAAATTTTTCTAATAAAAACAGCATATATATTTTCAGATAAATTTAAGCCTCTTATTAATGATAGCATAATATTAATTATCAAAAAATGACCAATATAAATTGGATAGCTAAGATCCCCTATATATTTATCCCATTTATTATTAGCGCTAAAAAAAAAAGTTAGAGGCAGGAGTAATGTAATAAGTGTAAATAATACAAATGAATTAAAGTATTTTGCTATAGGTATTTTAAACCAAATAAGCGAAACTATTATTAAAAAATACGTTGATAATTTTGATGCTAAATAAATATTATGTTGTAAAATTTTTTTATAAAAAGGATAAAGTATCTGATGCGAAAGCGCTCCAATTAAAAAAAATGCAAGTTCGGTTGGAAAAAAACGATAAGTCCATGGGTCTTTCAACCCTATACCGATTTTTATTAAATATATTCTTAATAATATTGAAAAAATAAGCAAAGTAGAAATAATTTTTCGATTAAATAAAATAAAAGGGGCAATTAAATAAAAAGTAACTTCTAATCCAAGTGTCCAGGCTTGTTGAATAAATAAACCTTCAAATAATATAATTTCACTTTTATAAAAGTCTGTAACAAAGATAAGAATGTTGTTTTTGATTCCAGAAAACATAATCCAGTCTTGACCAATTATAAAAATATTAGAAAAAATTAAGAAAATATTTGCAATTATGGGAGTTTGTTTAATAATGTAAAAAAATTTAATATTTAAAATAGGGTAAATAAGTAAACTGATAAATACTATAAAATAATATATAGGGTAGATTCTTAAAATCCTATTATAGTAAAAATTTTTTACATTAGAGTAATTTTTTGCCTCAACTAATATGTATGAAATTAAAAAACCTGATATAATATAAAAAATCTGAACCGCATTTCTTGCTCCAACAAAAGTATAAATTCCTAAGTGTGAAAAAACTACACTTAGTGCAAAAATAGTTCTTAATAATCCCATGATATACTTAAATATTTTATTATGTTAAAATTTATTAAAAAATTTAATATAACGCATTTGTTTTTACATAAATTTTTAAAAATTATAAAATTCATTTTAACAGAAGAAAAAAGAAATTATATTCTTAGATATTTTTGGCAATTTAATTTATTAAAATTCTATTCAACTATAGATGCTTTGTATGTAAAAAAATCAAAAAAATTACTAATATTTGATCTGGGTTCCAATATAGGGCAAGGTTTTAAATTTCTCTATAAAAATTTTAATGCTAAAAATGTTTATTTCGAAATTTTTGAACCTAATCCAAATTGTAAAAAACATCTTTTGAAGATTCCTCAAATAAGAAAAAATTTAGGAAAAAATATATTTATAAAAAATTTTGGAGTATATGGGGGTAGGGGACCGAGAGATAAAAAATTAAAGTTTTATGGTCTTGATAAAAATTTAAGGAATAACCCGACACAGGATGGATCTTTTGTGAACGGTAATCGGTTTGCGAGACAAATTAAATACGTAAAAGTAATAAATTTTTCTGACTATTTATCAAAAAAATTAAATTGTTATAAAAAAAACGAAGTTAAAGTTTTAGTAAAGATGGATATTGAAGGTAGCGAAATTCTCTTATTAAAAGATATGATTAAGCGCAAAACAATAAATCTGATAAATATTTTGTATGTTGAGTTTCATAATTTTAATAAAAATTCTGAGAAAGAAATAAATTTAATTAAAAATTTTATAAAAAAAAATACAAATGTAAAATTAAGACCTTGGTTTTAGAAAATTTTATGTAAGAAGAATTTCTCTATAAGTTTTGTAATATTCAGATTCAATAAATATAAAATTACTTAAGTAGTTAAGATTTGATAATGGATCCAAAGGATCTACTAATCTTAATTTTCCATCTAACAGATTAAGTTGAAATACTTTATAATTAGTTAGTTTTTGAGAATACATATAAATTGTAGAACTGGTAATAAGTTGATGCAAATTATATTCCAATTGTATTATTTTTATTTTTTTTTTTTAATATAAAATTAATTGACCCATCCAAAACTGACATTTCGTGTCCCTCAACATCAATTTTAATAAAATCGATATTTTGAAATTTTTTTTCATTTCTAAAATCATCTAATTTTTTTGTTAAAACTTCAATTTTATTTATATTTGAGTTTGCTACATACGATATTTCATTAATTTTTGTCTCTAATGAGCTTAAACCTGATTTCTCCAAACTATAATTTATTATTGCTCTTCCATTTTTATTAGATAATGCAATTTCATGATATGAAAAACGATCGGGATAATTTTTTAAAATAGAAGAAAGCATAGTGCAGCACATTGGCAATGGTTCAAATGCAATTACTTTAGAATTATTATGATTTTTCAAAATTTCTAAACTGTATTCACCTATATTTGCACCAACATCTATACAATTTAAAATATTTAATTCTTTAAATTTTTTTATAAAGATAATCTCCCCTAAAAATAAACTATTTTTACTTTTGCCAATAATATATTGAAAATGGGTGCAGTATCCAATTTTTGCTAAATAAACATCTAATAGTATTCTATTTAAAGAATTAAATAATTTAAATTTATTTAAATATAAAAAAAAAGAAAACAATACATAAGATATTAAATATTTAAATCTATTCATTTTTTGGAGACGTTATATTATTCTTTAAGTGCCTAAAATTTTCCTAAAAAAATCTTAATTCTTGATTATTTATTAGTTAATAGAGTTTGGTTGCGGGGCTTGGATTTGAACCAAGGACCTTCAGGTTATGAGCCTGACGAGCTACCAGACTGCTCCACCCCGCGATTAGAATGG
>Ga0209085_1000741_pt1 | contig 22893 bp, 16 predicted proteins | sample C_131016_EF_Meta_FD_187310 | JGI IMG/M metagenome (GOLD analysis project Ga0209085, IMG submission 187310) | Freshwater microbial communities from Lake Croche, Canada to study carbon cycling - C_131016_EF_MetaG (SPAdes) (version 2) | ecosystem: Environmental > Aquatic > Freshwater > Lake...
TTGTTTTATTTTCATATACATATAATATACACTGTATTTTTACTTAAAACAAGCGAAAAATTCACTTTTTTAAAAGAAATAAGGCAACAAAATCAGCAACTTAGTTGAATGTTGCAAAAATACAACAAAAAAATTCATTATAAATAGTAAATATATGATTGATTTTGACAAAATTGATGATTTATCATTTATGATTGATGATATTGATTCTAAAAAACTAAAAAAGGTGAAAAAAAATGGCAAAAAAATTTGCAAACAACGCAAACTCATTAAAAAACGCAGGCAAACCAAAAAGAACTAGTATTGGTCGTGGATTTCATAGCAAATCTATGATGAATAAACATAAAAGAAGAAGTTATAAGGCTTATAGAGGCCAAGGAAGATAATCTTTACAATTATTCTAGTATTTCTAAATCATTTTCATAAATTCGTATAAATATTAGAGTTATGGCAAATTACGATTCAGGTTCTACAACTAAATTAAACAATAGTAATCGTGCTACAGTTAGATATAGTGATTTAGATTTAGATTTTGGACGTAATCCTGTAACAAATGATGTTAATGAATTAACTAATGTTGAGGCTGTAAAAAGATCAGTTAGAAATCTGATTAATACAACACACTTTGATAGGCCTTTTCATCCAGAAATTGGTGGAGATGTTAGAACATTATTATTTGAACCAATGACACCATTAACAGCATTAAATCTACAAAGAAAAGTAGAAGAGGTGTTGGTAAATTTTGAACCAAGGATTAGTTTAGTTCAAGTAGCTGCAAATCCTAATCCTGACGCAAACTCTTATGATTTGTCTATTTATTTTTATGTTATAGGCACAACTGAGTTGGTTCAAGTACAAACATTTTTAGAAAGACTAAGATAATATGGCAAGTAACAAATTAACAGTATCAGATTTTGATTTTGATAATATAAAATCCAATTTAAAAACATTTTTACAAAGTCAAACAGAATTTCAAGATTATAATTTTGAAGGTTCGGGTTTTGCTATTCTTTTAGATATACTAGCATACAATACACACTATCTTGGTTTTAACGCCAACATGTTAACAAATGAAATGTATTTGGATAGTGCTGATATACGACAAAATATTGTTTCGTTGGCAAAAATGTTAGGTTATACTCCAAGTTCTGTTACTGCGCCTATAGCAAATCTTTCAATAACGGTAAATACTGGTAATAATGAGCCTGCAACAGTAACAATGTTAAAAGGAACAGCATTTACAACTTCAATTAATGGAACAACTTATCAATATATTACAAATCAAGATTATACAATTTCTCCTGTTAATGGTGTTTATAATTTTTCATCAGTAGATGTTTATGAAGGAACATTAGTTACTTACAGATATACTGTTGATGTAAATGACCCAGATCAAAAATTTATTATACCAAGTAATATGACCGATATTAATAATACTTTGACAGTTACAGTTCAAAATAGTGCTACAGATACAACACAAACTGTTTACAATTTATTAGATGTTGCCGTTCCATCTTATGGTACTAGTTTTACGGTAAATAATACTTCACCAGTTTATTTGTTACAAGAAGTTGAAAATGGAAATTTTCAAGTATATTTTGGAGATGATATTATTGGTAAAAAATTAAGTGATGGTAATATTGTTATACTTCAATATATTGTAACTAATGCAGACGCATCTAATGGAGCATCTAGTTTTAATTTGTCAACTACAATTGATGGATACTCTAATGTTACTATTGCAACAAATTCAATATCTCAAGGAGGTTCACCAGCTGAAACAAAAGAATCAATTAGATTTAACGCTCCTTTATCTTATGCAGCTCAAAATCGTGCAGTAACAACATCAGATTATGAAGTATTAGTTCGTCAATTATATCCAAATGCAAAGGCAGTAAGCGCATGGGGCGGAGAAAATAATGAATCTCCAGTTTATGGTACGGTAAATATTGCTGTGGTTCCTTATTCAGGAACTTCATTAACAACTTCAACAAAACAATATATTGTAAATTTATTAAAACCTTATAATATTGCTTCTATAAAACCTGTAATTTTGGATGCTGAAGTTACAACAATATTAATTACGAGTGATATTAAATATAACTCACGATTGACTTCAAATACATCAGATACTATTAAAACAAATATTATTAATAACATTTCAAATTATAATTCCAATACTTTACAAGTATTTGATGGCATCTTTAGATATTCAAAACTAGTAACTTTAATTGATAGTACAGACACTAGCATTACTTCAAACATAACTACAATAAAAATAAAAAAATCTTTTACTCCAATATTATCTACAAAAGAACAATACAACATTTATTTTAGAAATTCTTTATATAATCCTGTATCTGGTTATAATGCTTCACAAGGCGGTATTTTATCTTCTAGTGGTTTTAAAATTAATGGCGATACAACAAATGTTTATTACTTAGATGATGATGGTGCAGGCAATGTTAGAAGATATTATTTAAATGGTTCTACAAGAGTTTATTCAGCAATTTCTCAAGGAACAATTAATTATTCAACAGGCCAAATTATTTTAAATTCTTTAAATATTACTCAAATAGAAAATATTGGAGGTAATAATTCTAGCGTTATTGAATTAACTGTTGTTCCTAATTCAAACGATATCGTTCCAGTAAGAGACCAAATATTAAATATTGATTTGATTAATTCTTTTTTCACTGTTGAAGTAGATACTTACGCTTCAGGTTCATCTGACGCAGGAATAGGTTATACAACAGCATCAAGTAGATAATAATGTCTAAATTCAATAACAAGATTTCTAATCTTATAAACTCTCAGGTTCCAGAGTTTGTTTTAGAAGATCACCCAAAGTTTATAGAGTTTTTAAAAGCATATTATGCTTTTATGGAATCTGCTGAATTAAATGTTACAAGCGTAGAAACAACTGATGGTTTACAATTAGAATCAGAAACAAATCAAACAAATGAATTATTGTTAGATGCAACAAAAATTGCTACAGATAGAACATCATTAGATGTAAATAGTAAAGTATTACTAGAAAGTTCTTTTTATGGTAAGTTTACACGAGGAGAAATAGTAACAGGTCAAACATCAAAAGCAATAGCAACTGTTTTAACTGAAGATTTAATTAACGACCGTTTATTCATATCTGCTCAAGATAAATTTATTATAGGAGAAACTATAGTAGGTTCTTCTTCAAACGCAAGTGCTATTGTAAATAATTATAAACCAAATCCTGTTGAAAATATACAAGACTTATTAAATTTTAGAGACGCTGATAAAGTTATAGATAATTTTTTAACTCATTTTAAATTTGAGTTTTTGAATACATTACCTGATATTTTAGCATCAGGATTAAATAAAAGAAATTTAATTAAAAATATAAAATATCTTTATGGTCTAAAAGGTACAAGAGAAGGTAACAATTTATTTTTTAGATTATTATTTAATGAAAGTGCTGAAACAATATATCCTAGAGACCAAATTTTAAGAGTATCTGATGGTAAATGGACAACAAATACAATTATTAGAGTTATTGCAACTATAGGTGATACAGCAAATTTAATAGGCAGAACAATAACAGGAGAATCATCAGGCGCAACAGCAATTGTTGAAAATGTTTCTAAGTTTCAAATAGAAGAAGATGAAATATCTGAAATTATATTAAATGTAAATTCTATAACTGGAAATTTTTTAACAGGAGAACAAATTATAGGAACTAAAACAAACACAGATGATTATTATATTAAAGCAAATATTACAGGATTACTAAACGTACCTGTAATTACAAATGGTGGAAGTTTATATAATGTAAATGATAATATTGTAATTAATGGAGGAGGTCAAGGAGCATTAATAAAAATTGACGCAGTAGGTCATGGAGGAATTAGTTCATTTTTTATTGATAATCCAGGAACTGGTTACAAAATTGGCGATGATTTATTTTTTAATAATGCAAATACTAATGGTGGTGCGGCAGTTGCAAAAGTGCAAATCGTAAATGGCGGTTTATTAATAGAAGATTCTTTAGGTGATATTGTTTTAGAAGATGCAACAACTAAAGGCGACCCCTATACAGGAAATATTTTGGTTCAAGAATCAGCAACAGGCGCAGGTGATATTACAAAAATCAGATTAATTAATTCAGGAACAAATTATACTTCTTTGCCAACGGTTACCGTTACAAGTTCTACAGGAACAAATGCAACAATAAAAGCATATGGTAATACTATAGGAAGAGTTCAATCAATTAAAATTATAGAATCAGGAAAAGGATATGAAAATTCTCCATCACCTACTTTAACTTTACCTTTAAATATTTTATTTACTCAACGTTCAGGAAATTTTGCTGTTGGAGAAAATATTACAGGTTTGGCTTCTGATAATTTAACTATAGTTACAGCAAAAATAATTAATTTCAATTATAATACAAACATTATAAATCTTTCTAATGCAACAGGAATTTTCGGTGTAGGAAATACAATTACGGGTTCATTAACAAATGCTACAGCAAAAGTTGAAATATTAGACCAAGCTACGGCTACAACTAATGTTACTTCTTTATTAAATACTTCAGGTTCATATATTAATCAAGATGGTTGGTTAGATGAAAACAGTATGTTAATAGAAGATGATTTGATTTATCAAGATTTTTCATATATTATAAAAGTAGGCAGAGCAATTAGAGATTGGAGAGATAGTTTTAAAAAGACTATGCACCCGGCAGGATTTTATATATCAAGCCAAGTTAGTATTAATTCACAAATTAATGCACGTTTAAGAAATGTCACAGGCGTAAATTCAGGTACTGAATATAATCCTATACAAGAAGTTATTAATTCTGGTATATTTGGTACAGTATTTGGAAGAAGATTAGGCACAACTGTCGATGGTACTTCATTAAATGCAACACCAAATGTTGGTGTAGTTCCTTTTGCTAAAGCAGGAACACATAAATTCTTTACATCAAATACTAGAGATACTACTTTAAGAAGCAGTATTACTTTTAATTTCCAAAAAACGCCTTATTTAAATGTAAGAGGAACAAATAGTTTTTATGGTTATGCAAACGCAGGACCTCGTATGAGAAATATAAATCGTTTTGCTTTTACAATGTTTAGTGGAAGTGGTCATCCTCAAAATTCGTTAGTAGGCAATGACCATAACACTTCAACATACATTAACCCTATGTTAATCTCTAATTTTGAAGATTTTTCTATAATAGGAACAAAAAAGAACGGTACCGATGGTACAACTGTGGAAATGGGAGATATTAGTAATGTTAATTTAAAAACTTATGTTGCTTTACCAACAGAAATAACTGTAAGTCAGCCATAAGATGCAATTATCGTGTATAAATATAAATAGAAATTTAAGGAAATAACATGCCAGCAATTATAACAAACAAATTTAGAGTAATCAATAGTCAAAATTTTTACAATTCATTTACGGGTAATTATTATTATCTAGGTGTTGGTCGACCAGAGGCATGGGCAACATCTACAAGAGGTGATGCAAGAACTGTAAACGAAGGAACAGATTCTTCTCCTATATTGCCAGCTGATTCATTACAATCACAACTTTATACTTACAATGATTTATTAGCCGTTAAACGAGTTACAAGTTCAAATGTTTCTTATGTTGTACCTAGAATTAATTGGGTTACAGGAACTGTTTATGATTATTACAGACATGATTATGGTGATTATATTACAGGCACAACAACTCCATTAACATCAACAAGTGGTGCTTCAAATCTATTTGATGCAAATTTTTATGTTATAAGTTCTTCGAACAATGTTTATAAATGTTTAGATAATAATGGTGGTACAGCTTCTACAATTGAACCAACCGGAACATCAACAACTATTTCAACTACAGGTGATGGTTACAAGTGGAAATATATGTACACGCTATCAGCCTCACAACAAATTAATTTTCTATCTACAGATTTTATGGCAGTTTCTACAGATGGAACTGTATCAGCAGCAGCAGTTAATGGTGGCATTCATATAGTAAAAATTAAAACACCAGGAGCTGGTGGAACAAACGGAACTTATACAGGAATTCCTATTAGAGGAGATGGTTCTTCAGCTACAGTTACAATTACAGTTTCAACAGGCATAGTTTCAAATGTTACTGTTACAAATCCAGGTTCAGGTTACAGTTACGGATATATTAAAGTGTCTGATATAGTTTCAGCAGGCGCTACAGGTCTATCAGGAACAGAATTAGATGTTATAATTGAACCACAAGGCGGTCATGGTTATAATGCTGTTGAAGAATTGGGTGGCTTTTTTGTAATGTTAAATGTAAATTTACAAGGTGCTGAAACAGCAAATAGTGGTGATTTTGATGTTAATGCTTCATTTAGAAAAACTTTATTAATACAAAATCCTTATTCAAATGGTTCTCCAGCAACTTCTTCAACTCTTAGAGGAACAAAAGCAGTTTTATTAAATTCAACACCTACACCAGGAACTTTTCAAATTGGTGAAAATATTACTCAATCAACCACTGGTGCTACAGGTATAGTGGTAGATTGGGATGCAACAAATAAAATATTATATTATGTACAAACTAGATTTACAAATCAAGGTATAGATAGTAATGGAAATAAAACATCACTTTCAGGTCTTAATATAATTACAGGTGGAACTTCAGGTGCAACAGGCACTCCTATAGCAACAACTGCAACAGTAAACAATGTTTCATTCACGAGTGGTTATTCTGCACCAGAAATTGATGCACATTCAGGTAATGTTATTTACATAGAGAATCGTTCACCAATAAAAAGAGCTTCAGACCAGACAGAAAATATTAAGTTAATAGTGGAGTTTTAAGGTATCATGCCAAGTCCAACAGACTTTAATTTAAAGCCATATTATGACGATTATGATCCTGAAAAAAAGTTTCATAGGATTCTTTTTAGACCTTCGTATGCGGTTCAAGCTAGAGAATTAACACAATCTCAATCAATACTTCAAAATCAAATAGAACGTTTATCAGACCATTTATTTGATAAAGGTGCCATGATTATTCCTGGAGATATTTCTTTTGATTTAAATTATTCTGCTGTAAAACTTACTTCAAAATCTTATTCATCAATTTCAGATTATATTGGTAAAAAATTAACAGGGTTAACATCAGGAGTTGTTGCTACGTGTGTTAACGCTATTGCAACTACTGGAACTGACCCTGATACTTTATATGTAAAATATACACAAGCGGGAACAAATAACAGTTCTACTACTTTTACATCAGGCGAAACAATTAATGCTACAGCAATAGGAGGAGGTCCTACACTTGCAACGGCCATTGTTAATTCAACAGCAATTGGTTCTTCGGCTAACATAAATGCTGGTGTTTATTATATAAATGGTTTTCAAGTTTCTGTAACTCAACAAACAATCATATTAGACAAATATACAAATACACCAAGTTATAGAGTTGGTTTACAAATTGTTGAAAGTTTTGTAACGCCAAATGATGACGCTTCTTTAAATGATAATGCACAAGGTTCTTCAAACGTAAATGCGCCAGGAGCGCACAGATTTAAAATAGATTTAATATTATCTAAATTGAGTTTAACATCCACAAATGACCAAAACTTTGTAGAACTATTAAGATTAAATAATGGTATTCGTTCTAATCAAGTTACTTCTACAGCATATAATGTATTAGAAGATACTTTGGCAAGAAGAACTTATGACCAAGCTGGCGACTATACAGTTTCTGATTTTAAAATAGATATGAGAGAAAATCTTTTATCAGGAAATAATAGAGGTATCTATGCTGATGGTGATGCAACTAAACTTGCAGCAGGTATATCACCAGGTAAAGCATACGTTAAAGGTTATGAAATTCAAAAACTTGCAACATCTTATGTTAATTTAGATAAAGCAAGAGACTATTCAACATCAAATAATTATAAAACAAATTTTAATTTACAAAACTATGTAAATGTTACTAACGTTTATGGTTCACCTGATATTACTTCTGTTTCTGGTGAGGTATCACCTTATAAAGATGTGCAATTATTCGATACACCAACAAATTCAAGAGGTACTGCTAAATCAACTGTTGGTGTAACTGTACCACAAATTGGTAGAGCAAAATCAAAAGGTTTTGAATATAATTATGGTTCTTCAGCATCTGGCATATTTTCAAGTTCAGGATTAACAACTTCAGTCTTTAAACATTATCTATTTGATATAGAAATGTTTACTCATCTTAATATTTTAACTGCACAAGCATTTACAAGTGGAGAAAAAGTAACAGGTGGCACTTCAAGTGCTTTTGGTTACGTTCAATCCATATCTGCTACAAAATCAGCAGCAGTTTCAAGTATTTCAGTTGCAAGTCCTGGAGTTGTAACATTAAACGCACATTCATTTTTAGAAGGCCAACAAATTACATTAACAGGTGGAACATATTCAGTTAATTCTGCTGCTGTTTCTTCACCTACTGTTTATACTGTTAAAAATCCTTCAACAAACACATTTGAATTATGGGATTCTACAGGAATTAATTCTATAAATGTAACAGCATTTAGTTCTGGACCAACTGCAACTCATGGTGTTGTAGTATTAAATGATATAACAGGAACATTTATTTCTGGTGAAACAATTACAGGCGCAACTTCAAGTAACACTGCCATTATTCAACAAGATAGATATGGATTTTTAGGTGCTGATGCAAAAGATTTTACGGAAACTAGACAAATTTCTATGTCAGGTTCTCCAACTTATACAGCTGACACTTCAATAGATTCTGTTTATGGTGATAATTATCAAATATATGGTCAATTATCAGTTGCAAATAATGGTGGTGCAACTTCTGCTACAGCAGTTCAAGGTTTTGGTACACTGTTTACACAAGAATTGAGAATAGGTGATACTATTACTTTTACAACAGATGCAGGTTCTTTAATAACAAGAACAATTCATGCAATTTATTCAGACACATCTTTAACTTTAAACACCGCTGTGGGTGCATCAGATGTATCAACAAAAACTACTGCAATTAGAAAAAGACCTAAAATTCAAGGTTCAAATTTAAATACTTCAATATTTAAATTACCTTACAACAGAATTAAAACACTAAAAACAACTCTTAATAGTGGCTTATCAAATACAAGTTTTTATGTAAGAAGAAATTTTACCGCAACATTATCTAACGGTTCGGCTACTATAACAGCAGGAACAAATGAACAATTTGTTGGATTATCAGATAGTGATTATACAGTATCTGTAATGGTTGCAAATTCAGGTTCAACTACAGCAGGAAACGTTTTAAGTTTAGATGGTAACAATCCTCAATCTACACCTATTTTCACATTAAGTGGTTCGCCTGTAGGTTCAGCTTTAACATTAAATTTTGGAACAGCATATTCAAATGCAAAAATTAAAATACTTGCTACATTATCGGTTAATGTTGCAAATGCAAAAACAAAAACATTAAATACAGGAACACAAGTTTCAATTTCAAACCAATCTATTATACAATCAGGTATTATTGGTTTAAGTAAAGCTGACATTTATCAATTAAGCAATGTTTACATGTCTCCAAATTTTAGTACGCCTGCTACGACAAGTCATACGGATATTACTTCAAGATTTACTTTAGATAATGGACAAAGAGATAATTATTATGACATAGGTAGATTGGTATTAAATTCTGGCGAATTAAAACCAACAGGGCAATTATTGGTTGTTTTCAGTTATTTTTCTCACGGTTCAGGAGATTTCTTTTCAGTAGATTCTTATACAGGTCAAATATCATATGAAAACATTCCTAGTTATACTTCTGATACTACAGGTTTTGTATATGATTTAAGAGATAGTTTAGATTTTAGACCAAGAGTTGCTGATAATTCTACAATAAACAGTTCTACAGTAGATAGAAATTATACAAGTACTGGAGCTTCTTCATTTGATGTTGTAAAATTTAATTCAGATGTAAGTAACGATATAGAATATTATTTACCTAGAGTTGATAAAATTTTCTTAGATAATTTAGGTAATTTTCAAGTTGTAAAAGGTTCAAGCTCTTTAAATCCACAATTACCTAGTGCTATTGACAATGCAATGCAAATTGCTACTGTTTATTTAAATGCTTATACATTAAGTACAACAGATTTGGTTGTAGAAAAAGTTGATAATAGAAGATATACGATGAGAGATATTGGCCGTTTAGAAACTAGAATTTCAAACGTAGAATATTACACTCAATTATCTTTATTAGAAACACAAACTCAAAATCAACAAATACAAGATGCACAAGGATTTGACCGTTATAAAAACGGATTTATAGTTGATAATTTTACAGGTCACGGAGTAGGTGATGTAACAAATTCTGATTATCAATGTTCTATGGATATGGCCAATGGTTTATTAAGACCAATGTGTACGGCTAGAAATGTTGGTTTTTTAGAAACAAATACAGACGGTACTGCAACTTCTAATATAGTTAGAGCAAATAATAATTATCAAAAAACTGGAGATTTAATTACTTTACCTTATACAGAAGTAACTTCAATACAACAACCTTATGCAAGTCACGATGAGAGTGTAAATCCATTTAGTATTTTCACTTGGGTTGGTGGTGTAAATCTTGATCCTCCTACTGATGACTGGACAGAAACGAACAGAGTTCCTGATCTTGTTGTTAATATACAAGGTTCTTATGATACATTAGTTCAAAATTTAGGTAATCCAAATTTACAAAGTGTAGAAATTGATACTGTTTGGAATTCATGGCAAGATACATGGTATGGTACTCCTACGGAAGCAACAACTACTAATTCAGGCGCATATAGAACTACAAATCAACAAACATCAACAGCTGTTGGTGGAAGATTTAATGGACAAACTAGAGGAGCTGGTGGTTGGACTGTTGAAGCGGTTGATACGGTTACTACAACTTCTCAACAAATTAGTCAAACAAGAACAGGTATTAGAACAGCAATCGTTCCAAATATTGTTCAAACATCATTAGGAGATAAAGTATTAAGTGTTGCTTTTATTCCTTATATAAGAAGTAAAACTATTAATTTTACAGGAACAAGATTAAAACCAAATACAAGAGTTTATCCTTTCTTTGATGGTATTGCAATTAGTTCTTATGTAACTCCAACAGGAGGAATATTAGGTGGTAGTTTAATTACAGATGTTAATGGTGCTGTATCTGGTACATTTACAATTCCTAGTCCAATATCAGATTCAAATCCAAGATGGCAAACAGGTAGTAAAGTATTTCGTTTAACAAGCAATTCAACAAATTCTTTAACAGATGTTAATACATCAGCTGAAGGTGATTATATTGCACAAGGTTTATTAGATACTGTTCAAAATACGGTTATCTCTACAAGACAAGCTCAAACAGTTAGACAAGATGTTAGTGACACTCAAAATATTGTAAGAACATCTACAAGAACAACACAAAATATTATAGAATGGATTGACCCAATTGCACAATCATTCTTAGTAGATGATACTGGTGGAGTATTTGTAACTTCTGTTGATTTATTCTTTAGTTCTAAAGATAATAATATTCCAGTAACAGTTCAATTAAGAGAAATGCAAAATGGTTATCCAACAAGAACATCAATACCTTTTGGTGAAGTAGTTAAAAATCCAGCAAATGTAAATGTTAGTGATGATGCCACTGTTGCTACAAAATTTACTTTTCCTTCACCAGTTTATTTACAAGAAAAAACAGAATATTGTTTTGCAGTAATATCTAATAGTAATGATTACAGGGTTTATGTAGGAACAATAGGTGAAAATCAATTGGTTTCTAATAGAAAGATATCTAGTAATCCTTATGCTGGTTCTTTCTTTAAATCACAAAATGGTTCAACATGGACAGCAGACCAAACAACTGATATCATGTTTAATATTAATAAAGCCAAATTTGAAAATACAACAGGTACGGCAACATTTGCTAACAAAGAATTGGCATCTACATTATTAAATACAAATCCTATAAGAACAACAAATACCTCAAGTGTTGTAACGGTTTATCACAGAGGTCATGGTATGCACAGTTCAAATGACTATGTAACTATTTCAGGTATTCCTGCAGGAACATATAATGGTATTGCACATACAGCATTGAATGGAACATTTACAAATTTAACAAACATAACTTTAGATAGTTATGATATCACTACAACAGGTACAGCAACTTCAAGTGGTGATGTAGGTGGTTCTGCTGTTTATGCTTCTCAAAATTATATTATGGATACAGCAAACATTAATATACAAAATTTAACTGTATCAGGAACAAATATTTCTTATTCTTTAAAAACTACAAGTGGTAAATCTATAAATGGTTCAGAATCAGAATTTTTATTGTCAGACACAGCAAGCAATTTTGCTCCAGGAAATAATATTTACTTTAATAATCCACAAATGATTGCAAGTGCAATTAATCAAACATCAAAAATGAATGGCAGTAAATCATTATTCTTAACTTGTAATTTAACAACAACAAATGTGAATGTGTCTCCGGTTATTGATACATCAAGAACAAGTATTGTTGCTGTTCAAAATAGATTAAATAATCCTACAAATGGAAATACACCAAATTTTATAGATGATATTTCTTCTACAGGAACTTCTACATCAGCTGTTTATGTAACTAAACCAATTACATTAACAAATACTTCAACAGCACTTAACATTATTTTAACTTCAAACGTAAGACCAAGTGCAACCGTAAAAGTTTATTATCGTACAACAGATTCTACACAAGTTAAAAATATTAATACATTATCTTGGACTCCAGTAAATGGTACAGGTTCAGAAGATGTGACAGTTACTCCTTCTTCAAACTCAGTAACATTTAATGATTATACATATTCAGATAGTAATATTACAGGATTTACTGCATTTCAAATTAAAGTGGTATTGAAAGGAACTAATTCTTCTCAACCACCAGTTATATCAGCGTTAAGAGGAATTGCATTAGCATTATAAGGAATTTATGAAATTAAAAGTTCAAGGTTATGAATCGTTAATAAGAGACTCTAATTCAAAAGCAATTGTAAATGTTGCTACAACTGATTATCAGTTATATATGAACAGAGTAAAAATTAGAGAACAACAAAGTGATGAAATTAGAAATGCTGTTAAAGAAATCAATTGTTTAAAAACAGAATTAGAAGAAATTAAATGTTTATTAAAAGAGGTAATTAAAAAATAATCATGTCTATTAGAAGTGTACAATCAACCAATACGTTAGATAATTTTAGAACTACCTTTAATAGTTTAGGTACTGATGTAGGTGATGTTTCTACTTTAAGTACAACTGCAAAAACGGTTGTTGGCGCTGTTAATGAATTGGTGAGTAGTTTAGGCGAAGTAAATTCAATAACTTTAGGTTCTAGTAGTGTTTCTTTAGGTGGTACTTTATCAAGTATAGTTGGATTAACAAACATATCTGGCAGCGGAACAGTTAATTTTACTACAGATGTACAAGTAAATAGTGTATCTGTAGCTACAAAACCTTTTGCAATTGCATATTCTATAGCATTAGGTTAATTAAATAATGAAGTGTTGATGAAAAGAAGTGTTAAAAATAATATAAATAGGTGTATTATAATATTAGAAACAAAAGTATTATAAATATAATAAATTAATTAATTAATTTTAGGAATTAAAAATGGCAAGCACATTCAAAAGAGTTGCAAAAGCAAGTGTCACAGCATCTCAAAACGCAGGATCAGCTGATGCAATATACACAGTACCAGCAGGAGCCAGCTCTACAGCTTTAAACTCAATTATTATTGGTATTTCACTTTGTAATAAAACAAGTTCAGATATAACAGCTGGAGTTTACTTATCAAATTATGACGGTACTAACAATGCTTATATAGCAAAAGGTGTTACCGTACCTGCTAATACAACTTTAGAAATTATGCAAGGTAATAAGTTAGTGGTTATGAACTCAGGTTCTGCAGGAGATGTAATTAGAGTTGAAACTAATACATCAACATCACTTGATGTAGTATTATCAGTTTTAGAAAACGTTTAATAATTAGTTAAGGAATTAAAATGTCGAGATATATACCGGATTTTAAAAAACCAACGCAAGTTAAAATTAGAACATATGCCGGCGATGGATCAACTTCAACCTTTACTGTTAGTGGTTCTTTAAGCGCAAAAAAAGTATTAGTAAGTTTAAATGGATTGCAACAAATACCTGATACTAATTATCAAATTGTAAATACTACTTTAACTTTTTTAACAGGTGCGCCTGCCGCAACAGATACAATACAAATAGTAGAACTTCCAATATAAAATATATTTTATGTTAAATGTTGAAAAAAATGTAATACCTGGTTTTAATCCAGTAGGAAATAAGAATAATACTGGTAAAATAAATAGTAATGTATCAGGTGAAGATTTAGATAGAGATTTTGAATATGGTGAGTTAGATACTAAAAATGGTGTTTTAGTTAAAAAAGTAGCCGAAGAAATAATACGTTTAATAAAAGAAAGTCCAAATAAAAATCATTTAGAATTAATAGAGTACATACAAGAAAAATTTAAATTAATTGAAATTCCTACAATTGATTTAAAAGATACATTATGGTATAAATTGACTGATGGTGAACATTTAGGTCAAAATATTCAAGGTTTTAAAATAGTTACGGATGGTAAAGGAAATAAAAAAAAAATACATCACATAGGATTTTCTTCCGATGTTGATTATCTTGATGGTCTTATAAATAGGATGATACAAAAACTTAAGCAATTAGGATATTTTGATATTATAAATAGTAAAGGTAACAACAAATAAATTTATTCAAATGGTAAATATTAAAGTTAGAGATCAAAATACAAATTTCGGTTCAGATACTGATGGGTTAGTTATACCAACAGGTACTACAGGTGAACGTGTTGCGAGCACAGGCGCTATCAGATATAATACTTCTTATGGTTGTTTAGAATATTACACAGGTACTACTTGGGTTTTATTAGAAGCTCAACCTACAGTTACATCTATTTCTCCAGATTCTATTACAGTAGATGGTGTTACTACAACTCCTGTTACAGTTACAGGTACAAATTTTAACGCAGGTGATACTATTACTCTTACTTCAGATGATGCTTTATCTACTATTACTCCTTCTACAATTAGTTACGTTAATGGCACTACTTTATCTTTTACAACAGGTGCTACACAATTAAGTAATTTACAAGGAACAGGAGTTTCAAATTTAACAGCTGTAAAAATTTTAGGTACTGTTGGTACATTTAGTTGTGCAACCGCTTCAAATACATTAGCTGTTGATCAATTAATTACATTTACAGGAAATTTAAGCGACTCTTATACAATGAGTAGTATTGCTACTACAGGAACTGCAGGTCAATTTTCATGTTCTTCAGCAATTCCAGCTATAACTGCAGGTCAAACAGTTACAATTTCAGGAACTCAAAGCACTACATTATCAAGCGTTAATATTACAGGTCCAGATACAGGTACTATAACAGGTGTTTCAATTACAGGAACTTCTGGTCAGTTTTCATGTACTTCAACTACTTTAGTAGTTGGTCAAGCTATTACAATTACTGGTACATTTGGTGGTACAGGAAGTATTTCAGGTTACACAACAGGAACAACATATTATGTAATTGCAACTAATGGTACTCCTACTGGAGCTACAACATTTACACTATCTACAACAAGAAATGGTACAGGTGTTGCAACAACTACTGGTACTCCTACAGGATTAACTTATACAAAAAACAATTTAACAGGAACAATTGCATTTGACCCTACAACAAATAGTTCAGGCCCTACTTTAGCTGTAGGTAATATTGTTATAATTTCTGGTACATTAGGTGGCACAGGTACTATTACAGGATATTCAGATCCTACAACTTATTATATTATTGCAACTGATGGTTCAAACTATGCACAATTATCAACAACTTCAGGTGGTACGGCAGTTACAACAACTGTTGGTACTCCTACAGGATTAACTTATACAGCTTCAGGTGGTGGAACTATTTCTGGTTATTCAAATCCAACTACTTATTATGTAATAGGAACTCCTACTCAAACATCATTTACTTTATCTGCATCATCAGGTGGTTCTGCAATTACAACTACAAATTATGGTAATGGACAGTTTTTATCTAATATGAGTTTTAGTTTAGGAGGAGGAACGACAGGAAGTATTTCTGGTTATTCATCTGGTAATATCTATTATATTACAACAACTAACGGTTCAACAACATTTACTTTATCAGCAACTAAAAGAGGAAGTGCTATTACAACTACAGCAGGTAGTCCTACAGGATGGACAACTTATCAATCTGATTATATACCAGCAAAATCTCCATGGGACGTTACAGTAACTTCAGCTGGAGGAAAAACAGCAACTTTATTAAACGCATTAAACACAAATTCAGGCCCTTATTGGATAACTCAAGCAGGAACTGTTACAAATAGTTTTAGTGCAAATAGATCATTAAGTTATCAATTGTTAGCGGAAAGCCCTCAATCTTTAACTCTAACATATTCATTAGCATCAGGAAGTTTACCAACTGGTGTTACTTTAAGCTCATCAGGTTTATTATCTGGAACAATAACTCCACCAGGAGTTCAAACAACATACAATTTTTCAGTAACTGCTACAGATACAAATGGTCTTACTGCAACAAGGTCATTTAGTATTGCTGTATATCTTTCAGCAATTCAAACATTTACCTCAAGCGGAACATTTACAGTTCCTACTGGACTTACCGCAGTAGATGTATTAGTCGTTGCTGGAGGTGGTGGCGGTTCAGGACAATGTAATATTGGTGGTGGAGGTGGTGCAGGTGGTTTAATTTATAGACCAGGTTATCCAATTACACCAGGTACTCCAATAGCTGTTACAGTAGGTCAAGCAGGTTATCCAGGCGGTAATTCAATATTTGGCGGATTAACTGCAATTGGTGGAGGTCAAGGAGGATTCTTCGCAGCTCCTTATCCAGGCGGTTCAGGCGGCGGTGGTGGTGGTAATGTTTTCCATCAAGGTGGTTTTGGCGGCGGTACTGGTACTCAACCAAGTCAACCAGGAGATTCAGGTACTTATGGATTTGGTAATCCAGGAGGTCAGGCTGCTTACAACAACGGCCCAGGTGCTGCTGGTGCTGGCGGTGGTGGTGCTGGTGGTGGTGGAGGTAGTGCTGGTAGTCCTACATCAGGTGGTGGAGGAGGAGCTGGACGAACTTATTCCATTTCAGGAAGTTCTGTAGAATATGCTGCAGGAGGCGGAGGTTCTCCTGGAGGTGGTGCTGGTGGCCCAAGCACAAATGCAACAAATAAAGGTGGCGGTGGAGGTGCCGGTGGTACTCCTAACACAGGTGGTGGTGGACCAGGTGTTGTTATAGTAAGTTACTAAACAACATATTGTTTCAGTACAATACTAATTTATTTTAAAAAATAAAAAAATGTATGGCCGATCAAATAGCAAATTTATTTTTAGACGCAGGCGCAACATTTTCATCTGATGTAAATGTTACTGATAACGAAGAAAATCCATTAGATTTAACTGATTGGACTGCAAAAGCCAACTTATCAAAAAGTTATTCTCCTACTCAACCTAAAATACCTTTTAATATTGTAAAATATAATGCTGAAGGTATTGTTGCTATTAGTTTAACTCCTGAACAAACAATTCTTTTAGAAGAAGGTCGTTATGTTTATAATTTGGATATAGTTAACAATATTGACAATTCTGTTATAAGAGTGCTTGAAGGAATAATTACTGTTACACCGGCAGTTTAATTTATAAATAATTAAACAACAAAGGACTTAAATGACACAAGCAAGTTTAACTAAAACACAAGTAAATGTACAAATACCATCAAGAACACAGTTAAATAATTCATCATTAAAATTGAGATTGTTGAATGATGTTAATGCGGCGTCTTTACAAAATGGAGATGTAGTTCAATATAATTCTACTACAGACCAATTCACGACAGCTCCTGTTAATATAACTAGAGTAAACGGCGGTTCTTTTTAACTTTTTAAATTCTTATTAAAAGAATCTATAGTTTTTAAATTAAAAGGAAATGCGTTTCCCCATATTGTAGATTTTCTTACCCAACCTAATGCGGCAATAGGACTTGTAATAGCCAAAGGTATATCAGAGTGGCCGCTATCTTTATTTTCTCTGGAAAAATAATAATTATCTAAGTCGTGTACAACGCCTTTTTCTTTTAATTCATTTAATAACTTTTTTGCTGTTTTATAAGTAATTGCATAAGCGTGCCCACCATATAGATTTTCTATATCTATAATCTCTTTAGGGCCACCTGCTGTTTGACTATCATATTTACTTGGGTCTGTAAGTTTATATCCTAACGAAACTATTTTATTGTGAGGTATTTCTATATTTATTTTATGTAACATAATAGCATCATGTTCAAGTATTATAGCACATTCTTTATTTTTTACAATTTTTTTCCATATATTAAAATGACTTGCAGTACAACAAGCACAAGCATCTGTCCAATCGTTCCAAGAATTATAAGATACTTTGTAATCAAAGTTCTTCCATACTTCTTCTTTAGTTATGTTTTCATAACCTTCAAAACTTTCCCATTCAAGACCAATTGCATCACAAGATTTAGCACAACCTCTTGCATAATCAATAGATATAGGATTTTTAGTTGTTAGAATATAGGCTTTTGTTGGTATCATACTTTTAGTATCAGAGTTTTTTTTATTAACAATTTCTGTTTTTTGTTCTATTATTTTTTTAATAGGTTGAGGGTTAGAATCTACTATAAATGTCTTTGAACCTGTATGTGAACATTGAATTGTTACGTCTGCATATATTTTAAAACCTTTGGCTTTTGCTTTACGGCAAAAATCGACATCTTCAGATACTGTATGTTTATGGTCAAGTGCTGAATGATAAACAAATTGAGGATAACCTACATCTTTTAATACTTTAGATTTAATAAGAACACAACCCATACCACAAGCGGCTATTTCTAAAAACGTAAGATGTTTAATTTTTTCATAAGGTATATTACTATTACCACCATGAGCATTTTTTTCATAAATTTCTAATGTATGTTCATGTTCTTTTCTTTGTATATACAAACCAGATACCATATCAACATCATGTTTTAATAATTTTATAAGTGTATCTTTTGGAAATGCAATATCACTATCTACAGAAAACAAATAATCATAATGAATTGCCCAATGAGATATTAAATTTCTTATTTGGTCAATTTGATAACCATAAAAAAATTGAAATTCGGTTTTATATCCTTCAGGAACTTCTAAATCGTATATTGCTTTAAACGTTGTAGGTTCAATATTTTTATTTGTTGGTACAGCAATTAATATAGTTTTCATTGTGCCAATATTTTGTTTGCGTTTTTAGTCTGTTCTTCTGAATTAACTTTGTAATCATTTAATGGACTAATATCATTATAATTATAAACAATATCTGATACAACTTTTATTTTACTAGGGTCGGCCTTTTCTATAACAGTATAAAATATAGAACCATCGCCGCCTGCTTTATACCAATTCTCATTTTCGTCTTTAAAATTACTATCACTAACACCGTTTAAAAGATAACATTTAAATGTTCTTAAATGTGTATAAGGCATATTCCAATTAAACTTGTGTTGTCTATATTTTTTTTGTAGTTTGATTTCTTCAGGATAATGTTGAGATACTAAAGGTATATTATCTACCATTGACCAACAAGAACCATAAGTAAACTCTGTTGTACCGTCATATAGATTATTATAAAAATGAAATATTTGATTATCGTTTACTAAAGAATCATCACCATCTAAAAGCATTACAATATCATCTCCTTCACAAAATTCAACCATTGCTTCTATTTGATTTCTTACTGCTCCTTTATTTTCTGTATTTTTTATTACTTTTACTTTATTACTTTCAAATTGTTTTGCAATTCTATAACTGTTGTCTGTAGAACAATCATCTATAACAATCATTAAATAATTATCATAATCTTGTGTGATTACTGATTGAATACATTTTGCAATATATGATTCTGCATTATACATTGGAGTTATAATTATCATTCTTTGTTGTGTATTTCTTGGTATATAATTTTCTTCTTGATTGCTAAATTTTCTACCAAATATTGTTTTAATTCTTGAATTGATATAACTTACTTGTTTATAATCTTCCTTTAATAGATATAAACCTAATTTTTTATAGATATGTTGTTTCCATTGTAATGCAACACTATCCCAACCTACAACATCTTTTATAATATTACAAGCATACATTTTTTGTTGATGTAAATAACGGTCTTTGTTTGCTTTTAATACTGTTTCTACAAAACGATCTTCTTGATATTTTTTATTGATATGAGGAAATAATCCATTTGGTTCTATAGGGTGGTCTATTAGATAACAAGCTGATTCTATTGCTGTTTCTTCTAATGCACCAAAACGATTTGTAATTAAAGGAGTGTTATAAGCAATAGATTCTAAAGTTGAAATGCCAAATGTTTCTGGGAAAACACAAGGGAACAACATGAAACTTGCTTGTGACATAATATCAGCAATCTCAGATTGTTTTATGATACCAGTAAACTCTACATCTAATTTTTTATATTTTTCATCTGCAATTAATTTTCTGTATTTTATTTCTTGTATATCAGGTTCATTGTTTTTAAACTTATAAAATCCACCAATAACTTTTAATTTAGCTTGTGGTATTTCTTTTTTAATTCTTTCCCATATATTTTCTACTAAAGGAACCATACCTTTAGATAAGGCCGCATTAAAAACACATAAGAAAGGGTCTTTTGCTTTTATATCTATGTCATCTTTATATTTTACAATACCATTACGAGTCATAAAAACATGTTTTTTTATTACTTCAAACATTCTTTTATTACCATGAGCACAATTGGTAACATAAGAAGTATGAAAATCGGAAAGAGTAAATATTTCATCTAAGTCTTTATGAATTAACATATCTTCTAATAGATGATCTCCGTACATAGAAAATGTATCGTGCATCCACATTGCTTTTAATTTAGCAAATTTTTTTATTGAAGCGTATCGTTTTGGTTTGAATCTTGTAAATTGGCCGTATAATTGTTCTGGTAAAAATGGTATAACTGTTCTTGATGAAATAACAACATCAAATTTAAAATCGTGTGGAAAATCTAATCTTGTATGGTCAAAATATTTAACATTATCAAAAGTGCCTTCATTTGAATTTGTATCAATACAGTTGTTAAAAACAGTAACATCAAAGTTCTTTTTAGCAAGTTCTCTAGCTAATAAAATAACTGCGGATTCTGAACCTCCTAAACCTCTTTTGTTAAGAGTATCACCATCATAAGACAGTCCAATAATGTCAATAATTGCAATAGATATCATTTAAAAAAACATTTATATAAAGTTATAATTATTTATAAATATACTATAACACAATATACCAGTATTGTCAATAACTTATAGAATTTAACATTTAGAGAGAAATGTCAGATACCATTATAATAATAAAGAATAGTAACGTTCCAGGTAAAGTACCTCAAACTACAGATTTACAACCAGGAGAATTGGCTGCAAATACCTACGATGGTAAACTCTATTTATTACGAGATACAACAAGTACTGGTGGTACACAACAAGTAGTTCAAGTAGGTGGAACTGGTAATGGTTATACAGGTTCAGTAGGATATTCCGGTTCAAAAGGTATTGATGGTTACACAGGCTCAAAAGGTATTGATGGTTATACAGGTTCAAAAGGTACTGATGGTTATACAGGTTCTATAGGATATACAGGAAGTTCTGGTGACAAATATGTTACATCTTCATCAACATCTTTTACTTTAGGAAATTCAGGAACACAAACAATAACAGTTGGAACAGGATTAAGTTATACAATAGGCCAAGATATAGTTATTGCATTTGACATTTCAAATATTCAATATGCTACGGTTACTTCTTATACTTCAGGAACAGGTTCTTTAACATTTACAAAAAATAGTTTTGTAGGTTCAGGTAGTCATAATACATGGACAATTAATTTAGATGGAGCTGCAGGCACTCAAGGTTATACTGGTTCTGCTGGAACAGCTGGAACAGGTTACAATGGTTCTGTTGGATTTACAGGTTCTGTCGGTATAGGATATACAGGTTCAAAAGGTTATACTGGTTCACAAGGTTATAATGGTTCACAAGGTTATACTGGTTCTGCTGGAATAGGTTACAATGGCTCTGTTGGATATTCCGGTTCTATTGGTTATTCTGGTTCACAAGGTTTACAAGGTTATTTCGGTTCTTCTGGATATACAGGTTCAGCCGGTCAAGATGGTTATGATGGTTACACAGGTTCGGCCGGTGCAGGTTATACAGGTTCAAAAGGAGATACTGGTCAAGGATTTAATATCGCTAAGATATATTCTTCTGTTGCTGCCTTAAACGCTGATACTAATCCAACAGGAATTAATATAGGTGAATTTGCTATTATCAATACAAATGATACATCAAATCCTGATGATGGAAAATTATATCTATGGAACGGTACTAGTTATAGTTTTATTGTTGACCTTTCAGGTACAACAGGTTATACAGGTTCTGCCGGTATAGGATATGTTGGTTCACAAGGATATGCCGGCTCAGTAGGATATTCCGGTTCAAAAGGTATTGATGGTTACACAGGCTCAAAAGGTATTGATGGTTATTCAGGTTCACAAGGAAATTTAGGATATACAGGATCATCAGGCACTGGTTACACAGGATCAGCAGGAGCTGGTTATACAGGTTCAACAGGATTTACAGGTTCACAAGGTATTGTAGGATTTACAGGATCAGGAGCAGATAGTCCTTTAGTTTTTACAACATCGGGAATTTATAGAACACT
>Ga0209085_1000742_pt1 | contig 22879 bp, 16 predicted proteins | sample C_131016_EF_Meta_FD_187310 | JGI IMG/M metagenome (GOLD analysis project Ga0209085, IMG submission 187310) | Freshwater microbial communities from Lake Croche, Canada to study carbon cycling - C_131016_EF_MetaG (SPAdes) (version 2) | ecosystem: Environmental > Aquatic > Freshwater > Lake...
GACGCTGATTTTGTGAGCGGTTAGCGTGGAGAGTCGCACAGGGGATTCTGAGGGATTCAAGACGACGGGCAATGCGGTCGGCTCCGTGTTTCGTTCGGGAAAAGACGAGCACGGTCTTCATGGCTTCATTTTTGAGAAGATGGGAAAGGAGGGCGGATTTGGCGTGGTGGGAGACTTCGAAAAGGTACTGGGTCACCGTTTCCGCCGGGTTCGACCGGCGACCGATCTCAATTAGTTTCGGGTTATGCATGAATTCTCGGGTTAACCGCTCGATTTCCCGAGAAAGAGTGGCAGAAAAGAGCAACGTCTGTCGCTGACGGGGGAGCAGTCGGACGATCTGGCGGATGGCCGGCACGAATCCCATATCGAGCATTCGGTCGGCTTCGTCCAGAACCAGAAACTCGAGAGTCCGAAGGCTTTGTTCCCGTCCACGAATCAGATCGAGAAGCCTTCCCGGAGTGGCCACAACAAGATCAACGCCCTGTTGAAGAGCTCGGATTTGAGGGCGTTCACTGACGCCACCAAAGATCGTGGCAATCCGGAGGGGTAGATGACGGGCGTAATTATGGATGTTTTCATCGACCTGAACGACCAGTTCGCGGGTGGGAACCATGATCAGGCCGCGGATTCCGCGATGTTGGGGTGGATTCGCCGCCATCAGAGAAAGCAGTGGGAGAACGAATGCGGCAGTCTTTCCTGTACCTGTCTGGGCAATGCCCATCAAATCGTGTCTTTGGAGAATGACCGGGATTGCAGCTGCCTGAATGGGGGTTGGTTCCGTGTAGCCGGATTCCTTCACCGCTTGCTGAATGGGGGCTGCGAGGCCGAGCTGTTGAAAAGGCATCACTTATCCTGCCCGAATGATTGCACAAAAGCACGAGGGGAATTCGTTTGATCCAGTTCGAGCCCAGGACAGGTCTCCGACGGGTAGGGATCAACGATCTTCGCGAGGACGTTTTTTCGTATTTGGATCGTAGTTGGGGTTTGGTCCGGAGGGTAAGGCGGCGCCTGTTTCCTTTTGCCACTCATGCAACGTTTTGAGGAGCAGAGTGGTTTTTTCTGTGTTGGCAACTGACAGGTCTTTGCTTTCGGAGGGATCGGATGAAAGATCATAAAGTTCGGGTTTTCCTGTTTCGAAAAACTCGATCAACTTCCAGTTCCCCTGCCGGATGGCGCTACTGGGCTTGGCATTGCCCGTATAGCAAGGGAAGTGCCAGAAGAGGTTCGTGCGTTCCAAGCCTTTGCCTTCGCGAGTTGGGACGAGACTTCGGCCATCGACAATTTGGCTTGTGGGTGAGGGAACTGATGCGAGTTCAAGAAGGGTGGGGAGAAAGTCGATCGTCGATACAGGTTCTTCACTTAAGGAACCGGCTCTCACTCCTGGGCCATTCCAAAATGCGGGGACTCGGATTCCTCCTTCATAAAGGGATCCTTTCCCATCCCGAAGGGGGACATTGAACTGGCGGGTTCCACCGTTATCCGAGGTGAAAAAGATGTGGGTATTGTTCGCTAGCCCGAGTTTCTCCAGTTCCGCATAGAGTTTTCCAATGTTTTGATCCAAACATTCGATCGTGGCGGAGTATTCCGCCGCCATCCTATCCTTCTTTTCGGCAAATTTCGCGAGAAGCTCTGGCTTCGGCTCGAAGGGGGCATGAACAGCGTGGGGTGCAAAGTACAGGAAAAAGGGGCCATCTTTGTGTTCTGTCATCCACTTGATAGCATCATCGGTCATGACGTCGGTAAGTTCAGATCCGTCTTTTCGAAGGTAGGTGTCCTTATCAAAACCAAGGGTTTTGGGTTCCGTGAAATACTGGAAGCCACGTCCGATAGGGCTTGCGGGGCCTGTCTTACCGCGACCGAGATTCCACATCCCCACCATGCCGGTGGAGTAGCCGTTGGATTTGAGAATATCGGCCAGAGTCACGGTGTTGGAGGGAAGTTCTGATTTACTTTCAGCGGCCATAATTTTCTGTTGAGGAGAGCCTGGCGTATGACGGTCATCGATCACGGTGTAGATCCCGTGTCGGGGAGTATATTGACCTGTCATTAGGCAAGCCCGCGTGGGTGCACAATTGGGGGCACTGGCGTACGCCTGTTTAAAAATCAGGCCTTTTTTGGCTAGTGCGTCGATATTGGGGGTCGGTGCCAGATTACTTCCGGCAAATCCGACATCTCTCCAGCCCAAGTCATCGACCAGGATGAAAATGAAATTCGGTCGATCCGAGGCGTGGAGGCAAAATGGAATGATAAGGAAAATGAGAAACTTCCTTAACATCATGATAGGTATCCCAAAACTGGGAGACTTGATTGAATCCTAGTTAAGCTTTGGGTCCAAGCATGTCTTCCGGTCGGACAAGTTTATCGAATTCGCCGGCCTTCAGATACCCGAGCGCGAGACAGGCTTCTTTCAGAGTGGAATTCTCATGGTGAGCTTTTTTGGCCACTTCAGCTGCCTTGTCGTAACCGATCTTGGGGGAAAGGGCGGTGACCAGCATGAGGGAACGGTTGGTGTAGTCCTTCAGCTTGGCGGCGTCGGCCTTAATTCCGTCTATGCAGAATTCACGGAAGCAGCGGCAAGAATCAGCCAAGAGCTGTACCGAGTGCAGGAAGTTATGAATGATGACCGGCTTGAAAACGTTGAGCTCGAAGTTGCCTTGAGATCCCGCGAATCCGATAGCCGAATCGTTCCCGTGAACTTGTGCGCACACCATCGTCATGGCTTCCGATTGGGTCGGGTTCACTTTCCCAGGCATGATGGAGGAGCCGGGTTCGTTTTCGGGGAGTTGAAGTTCGGCAAGGCCAGCTCGAGGCCCTGATCCGAGCCATCGGATATCATTCGCGATTTTCATCAAGGCGACCGAAAGCGAGCGAAGGGCTCCGCTGGCTGCCACGAGAGGATCGTGGGTGGCCAAAGCATAAAACTTGTTTTTGGCTGAAACGAAGGGGAATCCCGTGGACTTGGCCAAGTGAAAAGCGGCTTTTCCGGGGAATTGGGCATGGGTATTGAGGCCGGTTCCCACGGCCGTTCCGCCGAGAGCCAATTCATAAAGTTCCGGAAGGGATGCTTCGATTCGGGTTATTGCGGCATCTAGTTGGGCGACGTAACCAGAAAACTCCTGACCCAAGGTCATGGGGACAGCATCCATGAGGTGGGTTCGGCCGATTTTGATCAGATCCTTAAACTCCTTTGATTTTTTATCTATGGCATCACGGAGTTTTTGGACTGAGGGAAGAAGTGTCTTTTTGAGTTCTGATACAGCCGCCAGGTGCATCGCAGTGGGGAAGGTGTCATTCGAGGATTGGGACATGTTGACGTCGTCGTTGGGATGGACGGGCTTTTTCGAGCCCAGCACTCCTCCGGCCATTTCAATCGCCCGGTTGGAGATCACCTCATTGACGTTCATATTGGTCTGGGTACCGCTTCCGGTCTGCCAAATGCGAAGCGGGAAGTGGTCGTCCAATTTTCCCTCGGCGACTTCGGTGGCGGCTTTCACGATGAGGTCGGCTTTTTCCTTCGTGAGGAAGCCGAGCTCCTGATTGGCCAAAGCGCAGGCTCGTTTCAGGTGACCAAAGGCGTGGATGAGCGGGGCAGGCATCTTGTCATGGGCGATATCGAAATGATGCAAGGATCGTTCGGTTTGGGCTGCATAGTAGCAATCTGCAGGAACCTCGACGGTACCCATCGAATCGGACTCATTTCTTTTCTGACCAGATTTCGAGCCAGCGGGAGTCATCAAGAGACACTTATGGACGAAAAGCGGAGGGTGTAGCAAGAGGGATATTTTCTATATGTAGATACATAACAATGTATTCACACCAGATCTTGGATTTCCTTGCCTCAAGGAGTCCTGAGACTAGGCATAGAAGGCAATGAAGTTGAAACGCCTTGAGATGGAAGGATTCAAATCCTTTTGTGATCGAACCGTTTTAGACTTTCATAAGGGAATTACTGCGATCGTTGGTCCGAACGGTACAGGGAAAAGTAATATTTTGGATTCGATCCGGTGGGTTTTAGGGGAGCAGTCGGCCAAAGCGTTGCGCGGACAGGAGATGGCGGACTGTATTTTTCACGGTGCAGCAGGAAGGAAGGCGAGCGGAATGGCGGAGGTAACGCTGACCTTCAGTGATTGTGAGACAGTTTTAGGGACCGATTATCATGAAGTTCAGATCACACGACGTGTATTTCGCGATGGGGTAGGGGAATACGCTTTAAATGGGGTGGATTGCCGATTGAAGGACATTCAGAGGCTGTTTTTGGATACTGGAATAGGTCGTGCCGCTTACTCGATCATGGAGCAAGGCAAGATCGACCAGATCCTGTCATCGAAACCGGAAGATCGTCGGGCAATTTTTGAGGAAGCCGCAGGAGTCATGCGTTTTAAGGTTCAGAAACGCGAGGCGGAGAGGAAATTGGAAGGGACGGAAGCGAATCTATTGCGTTTGGCCGACATCCTGAGAGAAGTCCGTAGGCAAATTGGATCACTGCAGAGACAGGCCGGAAAGGCTCGGAGACACCGCGAAATCTTCGACAAGTTGAAGCGGTTCGACTTGGCCCTTTCCGCACGTCAACGGGACCAACTTCTCCTAAAAATCGACGAGCTTTCGAGCAACCAGGCGAAAACCAAGGCCGATCTGGAAAGGGCTCAGTTGGCCGAGAGCACCTGCGAGCAGGCTGTCCGGGGACAGAGAGTGAAGCTGGAGGATGCGGATCGGACTTGGCGTGAGGCGGAGCGGGATGTGGTGGCAGCTCGTGCTGAGGAGGTTCGCTGCGGGGAACGCGCCAGTATGCAGGCCCAGCGTGCGGATGAGTTGGCGGCCGCAATGGAAAGGGCCCGAGGCGAGATTGCCCTCGCAGAAAGGCAGACCTCGGCTCAGGAGGATTTGATTCGCTCATTAACGGCAGAGATGGAAGAGGTTTCCACCGCTTTCCAACAGGCCGAACAGATTTGTCAGGAAGCCCAAGAGAAGGCTGCTCTCGCCCGAAAGAAGAGGGAAGAAGCAGTCGCAGTTATGGAGTCGATTCGTTCCAGGCGGGAAGCGGCACGCCGGGAAGCCGAAGGCGCGAGAGCCAGGGGGAGTGCGGAGGAGATGACCATTCGTCAAAGAAGCGAGTCCCTGGAGCGTCTCAGACAAGAGATCACAGGAAAAGAATCCGAGGAGCAGAGAGAGAAATCTGTCCTAGAGGAATTATTTCGAAGACTGCAGGAGGCGGAAACTCTTTTCCCAGAAGCGAGAGAAAGATTGCAGAAAGCGGAAGAAGCTCTGCGCCGGGCTGAAGCAGATCTGGTAGATGCAGACAAAAAGCTATCGGAAGCAGATGCTGAAAAGATGCTTGCACGATCCCGTGAAGAGGCTCTTCGTGAGCGTTCTGCTGGGGAGGCGGAAGCATGTCTCAAGGTCTGGATGGAAAATGGGCAGATGGGGGGAGAAGCTTTGTGGCCAGCCTTGAAAGTGCGCCCTGGCTATGAGGCGGCGATATCGCTCGCGTTAGGGCCGGTTTTGGACGGAGTCCTGGTGGACGATTTGGATAAAATGGCTGAATCCCTGGAGACAGGAGAGGGTGGACCATCGGGAATCCTCCTTTCTCGTCAAATATCTGGGGTGGTAGCAACGGATTGGCCTGAGGGAGCATGGAATTTCGTGGAAGGAGGGGCAGGTTGGGAGACTCTTTTGCCGAATCTTTTAGCCGGAATTTGCATTGTTGATTCTTGGGAGGAGGCCCTAGCCCTTCGTTCTTCACGACCTGAGGCCATGATTATCTGTCGTGACGGCAGAATGATTAGTCCCCGGGGTTGGCAACGACGTGGCAAGGCACGACTCACCCGACCTGGACGGGCGGAGATTGAGGCAGCTCGCGATACGGCGATCCGGGCAGAGCAAGCAGCTTCCGATCTTTCTGTAAAAGTATCCCACGCGAAAGGTCAGATCGAAAGTGCCCGAGATGATCTTGAGAAATCCCGGGATCACGAAAAAGCAGTGCGCCAAGGATTAGATGAGGTTCGAAGGGAGCATGATCGCAAAGAGGCTCTGGTTCGTGCTTTTTCGGCTGAAACTTCCCGCCGTAAAGAAGAGATTCAGAGATTTGAACAAGAGATTCTCCTTCATCAAAAGATTGCTGCCGAAAAGAGTTCCGAGGTGGAGAAGTTTATGGCCTTGGAGCAAGGTCTTGAATTAGAAGCTCGGCAGTCGGAGGAAGTGCGGCTTCAGGCTGAGGCGGAAGAAGCGCGCTTAAACGAACTCCTGACAGAGCGAAGGGTCGAGAGGTCGGCTCAACAGCAGAAAAGGGACTCTTGTAATTCCCAGCTTCAACCCGCAGAAGCCCGTCGGAAAGAGTTGGTTGAACTGGTGAACAAACGCCGGGAGGAAATCGGCGCAGATACGGCAAGGATGGAGAGTGCGCGCGCGGAGACTCATGCATCGCTCGAAGCACAGAAGGCCGCAAGTCAGCGTGCCCAAGATATCGAGGGATCGACCGCAGGCCTCAAGCAGGCACGAGATACCGAGGTGACCTTGTTGGCTGAGAAAGAGTCGGAAGTTGTCCGCTGGCGTCAGGATGGGGAAAAGGCAAAGGACAGACTTGCGGAACTGGCTGTCAAAGGTTCCCAACTTGATTTTCAGCGGCAGGCACTTGCGGAGCGTTTGCAACGGGACTACTCCACCCCATTGATGGATGCAAAGGTCGAGGGGGAGGGGATGCCTCAATCGGAAGAAGAGTGGGCGAAACTTGAGGAGGAGGCAAAAGGGTTGAAGGAGAAGATGGATGAAATGGGCCCGGTGAATACGGAGGCCATTTCCGAGTACGAAGAATTGGAAAACCGACTCAAATTCCTCGAGACCGAAGAGAAGGATCTGACTACCGCAAAAGCACAGTTGGAAGAGGCAATTCGAAAAATCAACCAGACGACCCGTCTATTATTTGAGGAAACTTTCGACAAGGTTCGAATCAATTTTGGCACGCTCTTTGGAGAGCTTTTTGGGGGTGGACGTGCAACCGTGAAAATGACGGAAGGAGACGACGCACTCGAGGGTGGCATTGATATTGAGGCTCAACCTCCTGGGAAGCAGCCAAAGAATATTTCCCAACTTTCGGGTGGAGAGAAAGCGATGACGGCTCTGGCTCTCCTTCTTGCAATCTACTCGGTGAAGCCGAGTCCATTCTGTGTTCTGGACGAAATGGATGCCCCTTTGGATGAGACAAACACGGTCCGTTTCGTTCAAATCATCGAGCGCTTTGTCGAAAAATCCCAGTTCTTGGTGATCACTCATAATAAGAGGACAATGTCTTCGGCGGATCTGCTTTATGGGGTGACGGCAACGGAACCTGGAGTTTCCCGAATGATGTCGATCAAGTTAACCAGTGATGAGGAGACTCCCTTATTTGCACCCGCGGAGGCCTGATTGAGCCTTAGTCCCATGCTGTTGAGGGAGACGTCGGAGCGTGTCGCGCGCAAAGCGGGCCTTTCTCTTCGAAAGGCGAAAGCAGAAGTTCTTGCGGTAGATTCAGCAGAGCAGCATGACATCAAGCTCGAGTTGGATCGAAGAGTGCAAGAGCAGATTCGAAATGAGATTCTGAAGGCCTGTCCTCAAGACGGTTTTTTGGGTGAGGAAGGCGGGGAGGGTGCAAAGCCTGGGCAACGCGAATGGGTCGTGGATCCAATCGATGGAACAGTAAATTTGTTTCACGGAATACCTCACTACGCAGTTTCAATTGCTTGTCGACTGGATGGACAAACGTTGGCGGGAGCGATCTATGACCCAAACCGGGACGAAATGTTTTCTGCATATCGAGGAGGTGGATCGACCTGTAACGGAGTAAAGATTCAGGTGTCCCAGCGGAAACTCCTGGATGAATCGATCCTTGCGTTGGGCTTTTCGAAGGGGAAAAAGACGATTGAGAAGTGTTTGGAGTTGTATCAGTACTACGGAGATAAGGTTCGTAAATTGAGGGCGATGGGGTCTGCGGCGTTGGATCTGGCCTATGTAGCCTCTGGGAGATTGGATGCTTATGTTGAGCAAGGGGTGAGTATTTGGGATGTGGCCGCGGGAGTCTTAATGGTGGAGGAGGCAGGAGGGAAGGTGCAGATGAGTCCGGTAGAATCGAGCGGGAAGATTCACTTAGTGGCGAGTAGCGGACAGATCCCCTTGAATTTTGTCTAGGTATCAATCTTCGATCATTGAAGCGGCGACAAAAGATGGGCAGAAAGGGAAGATGAACAACGTCAGAGTTCGTTTTGCCCCATCCCCCACGGGCCTTCTTCATATTGGGGGTGCGAGAACAGCTCTTTTTAACTGGCTCTATGCCCGCCACATGGGCGGAACATTCGTGCTTCGCGTAGAGGATACCGATCAGTCTCGCAATACCCAGGAGGCGGTGGACGTAATTTTCCGGGGGATGCGCTGGTTGGGGTTGGATTGGGATGAGGGTCCAGACGGGAACGGAGGTGTGAAGGGTGACAAAGGGCCGTATTTTCAAAGTCAGCGTGGCTCGATTTACGCGAAGTATTTGGAGAAATTGCAGGCAACAGGGAAGACCTATGAAGACGGTGGCGCTCTTAAGTTTAAGATGCCGAAAACTCCTGGGGTTGTGAAGGATCTGGTATGTGGCGATGTCACCTTTGACCGCACGATGGAGCCTGATCTTGTGATTCGAAGGAAAGACGGAAGCCCCGTTTTTCACTTCGTCAATGTGGTGGACGATCTGGAAATGGGGATCACTCATGTGATTCGCGGAGAGGATCATCTTAGCAATACCCATAAGCACATTGCCTTGTACGAAGCCCTCGGGGTGACGCCCCCACAATTTGCCCATATCCCTCTCATTCTGAATCAAGGTGGATCCAAGATGAGCAAGCGAGATGACGGCGCCGCCTTGGGATTTTACGAGGAAGCAGGGTATTTGCCTGCCGCAGTCAGAAATTACCTTTGTCTGTTGGGTTGGTCTCCGGGTGCAAACGAGGAGATTCTTTCGATTGAGGAGATTGTGCGGCGCTTTGATCTTAAGGATCTAAATCGGAGCAATGCACGATTCGATGGGGCGAAGCTCTTTTGGATCAACGGGGAGTATTGGAGGGCGATGAAGGATGATGAGTTCGCGAAATTTGCCGAAACTTCACTCGCAAAAAGCCGTCCCACCGTGGCGTCACTTCCCGCAGATTTTCGAAATGGGCTTCTCGGAGTGATCCGGGAGAAGATTCGAACAGGGAAAGAGTTGGCTGAATGGCTTGACCCTTATCTAACCGAAGATTATCCCTACTCAGAAGAGGCCAGAAAAAAACAGTTTTCGAACCCTGAGGCAGGAAAATGGCTCACAGCGTTGGAAAAGGGGTTTTCATCAGAAGAGGAACCCCTTAGTGAGCTTGCAGCTGAAGCGGTTTGCAAAAAAGTGGCTGAAGAGGCGGGGCTTCCTAAGCCAGCCAAGGTGATTCATCTTCTTCGCTCCGCTGTTTCCGGGCATACGGTCGGACCTTCTCTTTTCCATCTTCTGGTAGTTTTAGGGAAAACGAAAGTTGTCGCACGATTGATGCGCACCCGCATCCTTTGGGAGGAGGGGAAACTAGGAGGTTCGGCTTGACCTTTGCCACCAGTCTTACGCTTTTAAGAATTCTCATGGTTCCGCTTTTTGCGGGGGCCTTGCTTTATCATCGGGAATATTATGAAGAAGGTTACACAGGGAATGGGTGGTACTATGCGGCGATATGTTTCTTTGCTTTGGCAGCTCTGACGGACGGAGTGGATGGCTGGATCGCGCGTCATTTCCATCAGCAGAGTCATTTAGGGCGAATCCTAGATCCGATCGCTGATAAGCTGCTATTGGTGACAGGGATAGTCCTTCTGGGGACAGTTGGAGTAGCCGGAAAAGGCCGTTTACCACTCTGGTTTCCCATCCTAGTAGTCAGTCGGGACTTCATCTTGGTTACGGGAACCCTTTTCCTCGGAACCCTTTTACATAACTATCATTTTGTGAAGCCACACTGGACTGGCAAAGTTTGCACTTTTTTCCAGATTGCGGTGGTGCTGCTCGGGCTTTTGCTGCCTGGGCATTCGTCTACCTGGCCTATTCTTTGGGCAGCAGGAGCTATGACTTCCTTATCGATGGTCATCTACTTGAAGCAGGGATGGGATCTCCTCCATCAGTCCAACTATGGCAAACCCACCCAGCACTAAATCGACTCGTCCCGTGGTTGCGATTGTTGGTCGTCCCAACGTGGGGAAGAGTGCGATTTTTAACAGAATTTGCCGTCGTCGTATTGCCTTGGTTTTTGATCGCCCTGGGGTTACTCGCGATCGTTTGGTTGCTGACGCTGATTGGGAGGGGCGCCCCTTTGTTTTGATTGATACGGGGGGGCTCGGGCTCGAGGACGGTGCTGGGCTGCAGGAAGCAGTCGAGCGGGAAGCTGATTTGGCCATTGCTTCGGCGGATCGCGTCCTATTGGTAGTGGACGGCAAAGAAGGGCTTCATGTCCTCGACACGGAAGTTGCCAAACGACTTCGCAAGGCGGGTCAGAAGGTCACTCTTGTGATAAACAAAATGGATCCTGGATACGGCAAAGGAGTGCTTTCGGAGTTTAAGAAATTGGGTTTCGGTGATGGTTTTCAGGTTTCTGCTGAGCATGGTCTTGGATTTGGTGACTTGATGAGTGAGATAGGTCAGAAATGGCCTGAAGAGGATCGCCAAAAAGATGAGCGAACTCGGATCGCTGTAGTGGGGCGACCCAATGCGGGCAAATCCTCCTTGGTGAATGCTTGGGTGGGGACGGATCGAACGATGGTTGCTCCCATCGCAGGAACAACGCGAGATGCGATCGATGTACCAGCTGAGATTGACGGGGAAGAAGTGCTTTTTATTGATACTGCGGGTCTACGCCAAAAACGCCGTGTGGAGGATCCGTTGGAGAAGATTATGGGGGGCAGAACCGCGCATGCGATTGATCGATGTCATTTGGCCATCCTGGCGGTGGATTCCGTGTTGGGGGTTGGTTTGGTTGAAAAAAAGGTCGCTGGACTTATCCAGAAGGCACAACGCCCATGCATTGTTGCGATTACAAAATGGGATTTAGCATCGCAAGGGGGAGAGAAAACACAGGGGCCAGGTTTTCGTAAAGAGTATGAAGCCGCCTTGCGCAAAGCCCTTTTCTTTCTTCCTGACGTGCCGATGGTTTTTGTTAGCTCTGTAAAGAAGAGTGGTCTCGAGCAGTTGAGTGAAGCCGTCACCATGATGAGAAAAGCCCGCTCGATTAAGATAGGAACAGGGGAACTAAACCGGATCTTATCTCGTGCAACCGAAACTCGTAGCACCCCGGTCAAAGGCGGAAAAAAACTACGGATTTATTATGCGACTCAGATTGAGGGGCCTTTGCCTACATTGGTGGGTTTTGTGAATCACCCAGGTGTGATGTCTGAAGCGTACGAACGCTTTCTCAGTAACCGAATCCGGGAGCATTTTCAACTGGGTGGCTGCCCCTTGCGTTGGCGTTGGCGGGGACGGGATAAAAAGAGTGCGGGTTGAGCCCGTTTTTCTTACTTAACAATGTCCGCCGAAATTCTATCGATCCCCTCACGAGCAATCTCACTGTTGGGGTAGTCTTGGTAAGCACGGAGGTACCAAGCGAGGCTTGACCCTACTTGCCGTTTTCGCTCCATTTCTTGAGCGGTGCGGATGGAGCGAACGAACTCTGCAGCTTGGGTGGTGTAATCGGCTCGAGCTTGGTTCAACTTAGGGTCGTCGGGGTAATCGGAAAATCCCTGTTCCACGCTTTCCCAGGCACCCGCAGGATCACCTCGTTTGGCAAGTTCAAAGGATCGCATAAGTGCAGCTTCCGCACTTTGAACACGATCGAGAACAGATTTGAGCTTCTCTTGGCGATCTGGAAACATAGCTGTCGCGGCAATATATCGGACTTTATCATCAAAGATCTGGCGATAGTTCTTCTGGGCAAGGAGGCGATCGAAATCATTCAATGATTGTTGTTGAACATCTGTCTGACTGAAAATTGCGCCCGAAACTTCGGCGAGAGCTGGATTCCGTGGCCAAATCTCCGTCGCGGCTCGCAGTTCGGTTTCCAGTGTGTTTTTATCTCCGGATGCGGCAGCTGCTTTGGCTTTTGCAAGATGCATGGAGCTTACGGTTTTTGCGGTCTCCACGACTGCAAGGGGTTTTGAGGTGTCAAAGTCACGGGCTGTCAGGCTCAGTTCACGAATTAGTTCCTCGGCTCGGGTGAGGTCGTTGACTTCCAGTGCAGCCAGTAACTCGTTGGTTTTTCGGGTAAACTCCAAAGCACGACGTTTGTCATCTCTTGATAGTTTTCGGACAGAAGGGAGGTATTCTCCCATCATAAATGTCTCAAAAAGGCGTTCGGTTGCGCCTTTTAGTTCATTCTTTTCCAAAAGAAACTTATACGCTTCGACGCCTTCATCCACATCTCGAATTGCTTCGTTGGCTAAGGAGTCGAGTTGACCCAAGGAGTTTATCATTTTCCCTAAAGCCTTGAGTCCACTTGCGCCAGCGCTGATTAGGCTTTCGACCCCAAGATTTTCGACTCCAAACTGCATTCCCTCAGCACTGAAAGCGCCGCCGGAAGAAGACGTATCGGCCCCCGCGCCGCTGTATTTTCGGTTGCCGTCAGTTGTTGTTCCGCTTCCTGCGCCAACATAAGCGCCTGAACCACCTTTCCCAGATACTTTGGGATCCAGCTTTGCCTTCATTTTTACTTGGCCAGCGTCCTTGTCGACAGGCAGGGAAGAGGAAATCTGATCCAAGGCACTAATTCGATTGTCGCCATCACCAAAAAGGGCTCGGTAAAAGCGAGTCCCAATCAGAACGTGCCGAAAACGTCGCTGGGCAAAATATTGAATAATCATGGTTTGAAAATCGATTTTTGCCTGAACGATAGAAGCTTCTTTCTTTAGCTTGTTGTTTGCCATAGTGCTTCTGACGTCGGAAAGGGCTTCTTTGATTGGTTCGACTCGGGCTTCATCTTCAGGGGAAAGGATGGAGCTTGGAGTGGTTGGATTGGTTCCCGTTTGGATAGCTGTTTTTGTGCCTGGGCCAATGTTCATCCGATAATTCCATTCCAATGCCGACTTTTCTTTTTGAAGGGTGCGGTTTGCCATCTCAAGTCGGGATACTTCGTTTTTTGCCAACCACACGCTGTAGACCACATCGGCCATGGCGTTACAAAGATTAGCGTCGCTACGGTATTCCGAAGCCTTCGGCAATAGTCTCCATGCAGTATCAATGTTTTCTGTATTCACCTTTCCTGGGCTGAGTAAGGTCAGGATTTCATTCATGACTTTTTCATACTGCTGGTCGGCTTCCGAAGTCTCGGCAGGGGCATTCAGATACTTCTCAAAGCGAGATCGAAAGAGACGATTGTTATTCAGGTTCCATAATTTCCCATCGAAGGTGGAGTTGTCGGATCCAGGATCGACGACAGGAACATCTCGACCTAGGAAGCCCTGATTCATCTGTGGAGGGCGTGCCCCTCCGGTCGCTGCTTTGGAGTCACCCTCTTGCGCGATTAGGGCGGCCGGTAGGACCCATCCGAGAAATAGGATCAAGGAAGTAAAACAATTCATGACTTTTGAATCTCTTCAGCGACCAGGATACCTGCATCGTCGACTTTAACCTTAGCGCGGTAAGATTGATTCTTTTGAAGATTGATCTGCCGTAACTTCGCAGGAATGAGGATGGGCATAGGCCACTTTTTGGATTCACTTGTTACAGAAATACTGAAGAGGCGTCCTTTCTCGGGATTTTGGGCGAGGGCGTTTAGAATAACACCTTCCACCTGATAAACATTGCCCCGAAGGCTATTCGCATTTTCAAAATAATCAGATGGCTTAAGGAGTTCCGTCGTTCGGTAGGGGTTCGACCCTTTTTGAAGGAAATATGCGCCTGCTGCTGCAAGTAGAAAAAAACCTGCGATTAGGGCAAAGAAAAGATTATGAGGTGTCTTTTGGTGGGCCCGTCGGGACATACCCTATCCTAAGGTGAAAGAGTAGGTGGGGGCAACTACCGCCATTGGCTTCGACGAATTCCAAAATATGCCAAAACAGTGCCGAGCAGAAGGTGAACTAGTAAAATCCAAAGGGATAAATTAGCTGCAGCCAAGGGAGTTTCCGTTATAAAGCGCACCAAATCGTAAAAGCGGGTGTCTCGAAGGGTCTGAATATAGCCTGACCAAGCCCAGTATGCACTGATGAATGGTCGGGTTATAAACCCAAGAAAATCGGGCAAAGCAAGAATCGCCCCTGAGAGGGGAAGCTGAAATCCCACAAGGTAAAGGCTTCCCAAGGAGGCTTGTTCAGAAGAAGAGGACCAACTTGAGATAGCGAGACATAATGAGGTGACTGCGCCTGTGACAAAAAGAAATGGGAGAAACTGCTGAAATAAATCTCCCGGAAACTGGCATACGGCTCGAACAAACAGAGTCATCCAGATCGATTGGGCGATGACCAAAATGGACAAGAATAGCCCCATCCCCAAAAGGGCAGATCCTGGGCGAAGCCCGGCGAGTTTTTCTTTCTCTATAATGGCCCGGTCACCAATTACTTCACGTGCGGAATTATTCGATCCCATCAAGGCGAGGAGAATGACCTGAAACATAGCCAGTCCGCTCACCAGCGTCCCGACTCGGCTTGACTGGATAGTGAAAGCGAGAGATTCGCGAAGTTGCTCGACGACCCCCGTGTCTGAGGACATCGCCATATTTCGAACTTCAGGTAATCCGCGATACGCAAAAAGAGTCACGACAATAGGAAAGATCAGTAGAAGGGATAGCTGAAGAAAAACCTGCGCAGGATCGCGAAAGAAGATTTTGATCCGTCGATCTAGCCAAGTGGCAGATTGAGAGAGGAAACTTGGTAGGTATAATGTGTTCTCTTTTTCTTCTGATATTTCGAGGGATTCCAACTCACCCAAAATATTTTCTGGTGTAATAACCTCTGGCTTAGTTTGGGTCTGCCAAGCTGAGGCCCAATCCTTTGAATCCCGCAGACCTAGGATCGGATAAAGAGCCTCCGGACTATTGACCTGAAAATATTCTGTTAAATCCCGAGGATCGGCGGAGTAAGCCAAGCGTCCCCCGGTTAAAACCGTAATGGAGTCATAGATCTGACTTTGCCGGAGGCTATGGGTTACAATCAGAACAAGGCGGCCCTGCTCTTTTGCGAGAGAAGCAAGAAGTTCTGTGATCTCCTCCTCTGATTTAGGGTCAAGACCACTCGTCACTTCATCGGCCAGCAGGAGACTTGGTTGGGTGGTTAATTCCATCGCAAGGGCGAGGCGACGGAGTTGACCTCCTGAAAGTACGCCCGCTCGACGGTCCAGTAATTCGGTTAGACCAGTTTCTTCGGTGACTTGATCTACTCGAGAAGCAATTTCTGAGGCGGACCCCCGTTGACGAAGGCGAGCGCCGTACATCAGATTTTCACGAACCGTCAAACGGGGTTGAGTGCAACTAAACTGCGGGACGTATCCGAGCTGATTCGATGGGAGATCTTCTGTTTCCAGATTCTTTCCCTGCCAATAAATCGTTCCTGAGGTATGAGGAATAATCCCTGCAATTACCTTCAGTAGTGTGCTTTTTCCGCATCCGGATGGCCCAATAATTGCCCCAAAATGAGATGCGGGATACCATACCGATACGTCCGACAGAAGGGGGGTAGCTTCTGCTGCCGTCAGAAGGTCGATGGATTGGAGAACTAGCATCACACAAGAGAAAGCCGACCGAGTGGGAAAGGCAACGTAGAAAAGATCTCCCGCCCTGAGTTCTTTCTGTTACAAGAAATGGGATGACGCAATCCTCTGAATCAACCAAAAAGTTTTCGACTCGATGGATTCTGATTAGCCTTCTGGGAGGGGGAGTAGTATTAGGAGTCGCGTTAGCTGCCTTCCTCCCAATCTGGGTTGTGCAGTGGCTTGGCGGAAAAGAGTTTCAGCGGTTGGCTTCCCAGCAGGTGTCCTCCTTGTTACAGACGGAAGGAGATTTTGAGCCGTTCGAATGGTCTTCCTTTTCAGTCTATACCGCTGGTTTCCAGAGTCGTTCAGGAGCTCCTGGACCTTGCCTTTGGAGTATTCGGGAGATCCGGACGGAAATATCTCCTAGGCTTCTGCTGGATCGCATTCTTCGGTTTCCAGAGATTACGATTGGCAAACTAAACCTCCAGACGGGCATCAATACCCCTCTTATTCGAGAGTTAACACCCCCTAGTGCCTCAGGGGCAGTTCCTAGTGCAGAGATCTTTCGGGATGTGCAAATCGGTAGAGTCGTAGTCCGTGACTTTCAAATCGCCCCTTCCGCAAAAACGGGGGGGTGGGGTGCTGGTGGGATTACGGCACTTATTCAGCCCAGCAAGCAAACAACCACATTTTCTTTGGCTGAAGGCGAGATACAGACTCCACTTTCTTGGCTGGGGCGGGTCAACCTAATTGAGGCGAAGGGTCGATATGTTGATCCAACTATTTTCCTGACCTCTCTTTCCGTTAAGGCCAAGTCAGGTGGAACCCTAGAGATGTCAGGGGAGTTTGTCCCGGGATCTGTGCCTCAAGCGAAGGGAAGGATCTCGTGGGATCGGTGGGCCGTTCCTGGCGGAAAGATTGGCGTCGGCCTTTTCGAAATTCGTGCATTCATGTCGGGCGATTTCGCGTTGCAGGAACTGCGAAAAGGAGGTCCTGTCGGCAATGGACGAGTTCAACTTGTCGATGCTCGTCTCGAACCAGGTCGTGGCTCGGAGACAATCCTAGGTATTCTTGGACTTCTCACTGGTGAACCGCGTCTGCGGGGTTGCCCTTTAACTACCGCAAAAGCCTCATGGGCTTTGCAACCCGGACTTTATGATGTGAATCAGATTGTAGCGGAAGCGCCAGGCCTTTTGAGGGCGGTCGGTCAGATTCAGGTTCGTGGAGAATCCTTGAGCGGTAGAATTGAATTGGGCCTCGAAGGGGATTTGGGTCGAAAGGTAAATACGTTAACCGGGGGGGAGTGTTTCGCCCGATTGGAAAATGGCTACTCCGTTCAAACCATCCAGCTTTCCGGTACTCTTTCTTCTCCCCAAAACGATTTAGAGCCGAAATTAAAAGGAGCCCTCGCTCGAACTGCAATTCGGACCGGGGCGCAAATATTAGAGAAAGCTACAGGGGCTCAAGGTTCGGGAAATGCTGCTGGCCAAGCGGTGAATGTTTTAAAAAGCCTTTTCGGTCCAGCCCCTAAATGAAGGTGGCTTCAGACTATCCGTAGCTCTTGAAGTACTTTTTTTTGTCTTCTCCGTCCGAGGCGTCGGTGTTGGGAGCTGTCGATGAAGCTTTGGTTTGGGGAGTAGATGCAATAGGTTTTTCTTCAGGCATCATTTCTTCCTCTAGGGCAGACATGTCTACCTGAGGCCCACGATCTGGCATCATTCCAACAGGAGTTCCGCCGCTCGCCTCCACAAAAGCCAACTGAACTTGCTGTAGTGCTTCCGTGATGATTTTCGTTTCCTGAGGAGAAAGGTTTCCTTCCGTCTTCACTCGAATGAGCTCGAGATGGTCGATCATCATCTTGGCGGCCTGGAGATTTGGAGGAATGCGATCTCCCTCGGGAGTTGGAATCCGACCCAAGACGTAAAGAATGTTCTGTGCCTGAACCATAACAAATTGAACAAAGCGCTTGGTCATTTCTGAACTCAAGGCTGGGTTATTTTTTTGGACTTCAGCCATACTAGGATTTCTTGGAAGACGAAGCCGAGTCGCCTTTCCTTTTTCTTCGCATTCTGGGGGTAGGGGACAATTCTCGGCGTATCTTGCGTATTGCAAATGTTGTCTTTTGAGGTTGGAAAGGGGTCACAAAAGCTTCCGTAAAAGTCCAGATTTCCTGGAAATCATCTGGTCGATCGGTTTCGCTTTTCCCGAGGATTCCGTGTTGAACGAGATGAAAGACGATCTCACCCACTTGTCCGCAGTTCTCGATTCCCCAGTCATTCAAAACGGTCTTTGCCATCGGTCCGAACTCCTGGAGAGCCAACTGGCGGAATCCTTCGAGAAGCTGATGGCCGCGAACGTGCGCAGGTGTTTCGTCTTCTGCCCGGACAAACTTCCGAAGGGATTGATCCAGTGATCGTCGGACGAAATCATAAGCGGGTGCTGAAAACCTTGAATCCTTTTCGCGGATTCTCTTTACGGCTTCAGGTAAGGAAAGGTGGCTCACCGTCAAATTATGATCGAAGGGCGTTGTTTTGTCTATGGCTTACGCCAGGTATCGGCACAGCGAAAACAGAATGATGATGGCACCGCCACCTAGAAGAAGGATTCTCTCCCGGCGACGTAATGTCCAAGGGTTCATGAGCAGATGCAGTTCACAATCCGACTTGGCACGATAATAATCTTATCGATCTTCTTGCCGCCAGTCCAAACCGATAGTTCCGGATGTTTTCGTACGATCGCTTCGATCTCTTCTTTCGAGGCTTGAGGAGAGAGTTGGATCTTCCCCTTTACTTTGCTGTTCACTTGGACCGGAAGTTCCACGGTTGTATCCACAAGATCCTCCGGACGATACGTGGGCCAATCGGACAGACTGATGAGTCCTTTTCCTCCCAAGCGCAGATAAATCTCTTCAGCAAGATGAGGGGCAAAGGGGGCGAGCAAGCGCGCTAGATGAATTATTGCAGACTTTGGACGAGAATTCAGTCCCGTGAGATGATTCACCAAGATCATCAGAGCCGAAATAGCGGTATTCATCTGGAGGGATTCGATATCCGAAGTGACCTTTGCCGTGGTTTTGGCAAGAGAACGGATTGTCTCTTGATTGGCAGGATCATCCGTTAACGCAGGGGAGGGGATCCATTCTCCCGATTCGGTCTCCTCGCACACCAGTCGCCAAACTCTGGCAAGAAAACGAATTGCCCCCTCCATGCCTTTCGAGCTCCAAGGCTTCATCTGCTCCAAAGGTCCCATGAACATTTCAAATACCCGTAATGCATCCGCACCATATTGTGCAATGACGTCATCCGGGTTGACGACATTCCCCACCGATTTCGACATTTTCCGATTATCCTCGCCAAGAATGATGCCCTGATTGACTAAGCGTCGAAATGGCTCCGGATGGGAAACGAGCTTCAGATCGAACAGGACCTTGTGCCAGAACCGAGCGTAGAGAAGGTGAAGAACTGCATGTTCTGCCCCGCCAACATATAAATCGACACCACCATTGCTCATCCAATACTTTTCTGCCTCGGGACTCCAAGGGGCTTGGGAGTTATTTGGGTCACAAAAGCGAAGGTAGTACCAACAGGAACCGGCCCATTGGGGCATGGTATTGGTTTCGCGAATTCGTCCATCGGCCAACTTGATCCAAGATACGGCCTTGGCCAGAGGGGGTTCTCCATTGGGAGAGGGTTGATAGTCCTGCATTTCAGGCAAGGTAAGGGGGAGATCTTGGGGGGACAGAGGTTGATGTTTTTCTCCCTGCCAGACGATCGGAAAGGGCTCGCCCCAATACCTTTGTCTGGAGAAAAGCCAATCGCGCAGTTTATACCGGATTTGTCGCCGTCCGAATTTCTGATTCTCGAGCCAATCGATCATCGCAGCTTTTGCTTCCGCCGTAGTTTTATTATCGAGGAAACCTGAATTCACATTCACGCCTTCTCCCGTGAAGCAGCTTTCGGCCGGGTGTGAATCGGGGGCACGAATCACCACACGGATTGGCAGATTAAATGTTTTCGCAAACTCAAAGTCGCGTTCGTCATGAGCAGGGACAGCCATCACTGCGCCAGTACCGTATGAGGCGAGAACATAGTCGGCCACCCAAACCGGAATCTTTTCGCCATTGACGGGGTTCACTGCGAAACAGCCGATGGGAACGCCGGTTTTTGTTTTCGCTAATTCAGTTCGTTCCAGATCGGACTTAGAGGAACTATCTTTTCGGTATTTCTCCACAGCCACCTTTTGCTCGGGTGAAGTCAGGGCAGGAACCAGAGGATGTTCAGGAGAGAGGACAACGTAAGATGCACCAAAGAGGGTGTCAGGTCGGGTTGTGTATACGGTGATCCTGTGATCTGATCCATCTACTTGAAAATCGACTTCCGCGCCTTCACTTTTTCCGATCCAGTTTCTCTGCATCTCCTTGAGAGACTCGGGCCAATCGAGAAGGTCGAGATCCTGAAGGAGCCGCTCGGCGTAGGCGGTAATCTTGAGCATCCATTGGCGCATCGGACGCCTTTCCACCGGGTGGTTTCCGCGTTCGGAGCGGGGACCTTCGGGAGTATTGAGAACTTCTTCGTTGGCTAGAACGGTCCCGAGAATGGGGCAGTACCAAACTGGGGCTTCGGCCACATAGGCCAGATTCTTTTCATATAACTTGAGGAAAATCCACTGAGTCCATCGAAAGTAGGCGGGGTCGGTGGTATCGATTTCACGAGACCAGTCATAACTGAATCCCATGGCCTGAATCTGTCTTCGGAAGTTATCGATATTCTTTTTTGTGGTCAGGCGAGGGTGGGTTCCGGTCTGAACAGCATGCTGTTCGGCTGGAAGACCGAAGGCATCCCATCCCATCGGATGGAGAACATTTTTTCCGCACATTCTCCAGTAACGTGAAATAATATCGGTCGCTGTATATCCCTCCAAATGTCCGACGTGCAGACCCGCCCCTGACGGGTAGGGGAACATGTCTAGGATATATTTCTTCGGTTTTTCCAAGCCTGCTTCTCCGGGTTGAGCGGCACGGAAGCATTTGGCCTCGGCCCATTTCTTTTGCCATCGGGGTTCGATTTCCGAAAAAGGATATTGGGTGCGGGTTTGCATAAATTCGTTATGTGGTTATTAAACGCAAAGCACCATGCCAAGTCGAACTCCCACCGCACTTCCTGTTTTGTGGATTGCGACCACCAATCCTGGTAAAACTCGGGAATTTAAGGGTCTATTTGGGGCGAAATGGGATGTTCGGGACCTTCACTCGTTTCCTCAGCTTCCTGAAATCAAGGAGACGGGTAAGACATTTGTTGCGAACGCCAAGATCAAGGCTTTAGCCCTAAGTCATGCGCTTCCGGGGAAACTCATAATGGCTGATGATAGCGGCCTTGTTGTGCCTGCCTTGGGGGGGCGACCAGGGGTTCGCTCGGCACGGTATTCCGGGCCTAGGGCGACAAACGAAAGTAATCGGACCAAATTACTCAAGGCTATGATCGGCTTAACTGGTCAAGCCCGTAGAGCTTATTTTCAGGCCACTTTGGTGCTGTCTTTCAACGGTCGTGTTTTAGGGGTCAAAAACGGCCGGGTTTGGGGTCTGATCACGACTGAAGAAAGAGGCGAAGGTGGATTCGGATACGACCCAATCTTTCGCCCAGCGGGTTTTCTTGGGACATTTGGAGAACTGAGTGCCGCCACAAAAAAGAAGGTCAGTCATCGAGCCCGAGCTGCAAGGAGCCTAGCGACTCTATTAAGCAGGGCAAGAGCCCTAACAAGAGCTACAAATCATATTTGATACAATATTTATTGTGCGACAAATTGATACCTTGGAATGGGCTCTCCTATTACTGAATCCAACCCCATCGTTTCGTGAACGGCCAGTATACGATGGCTCCTAGGCCAACCAGGTTTCTTGCTGGAACGGCTCCCCAGCCTCTTGAATCAAAACTATTGGGACTATTGTCACCCATCGCCCAGTAGTCATGGTCGGGCACCCGATATGAATCATTTTGTTGATTGAGATAGGTCGGACCCAAGGTGTAACCAGGATATCCATCCTTTAGGCTCGCGACTCGTTGACAGGCTGGGGCCAAAGCTGGAGCTCCATTGATCCAAAGTTCAGGCGGTTTGACCTGAAGCAGATCGCCTCCCAAGGCAACGCATCGTTTGATGTAATACTGGGAGCCTTCAATGCCACGTAGTCGCAATCCTGACTCAATCCCGTCAATATGTTCGGTCGTAAAAACAAAGGTTTCCGCTCTTTGAGGCTTTCGAAAGTGGTAGATAAACTTATTAACGAAAAGATGATCGCCTGTTGCGGAACTAAAATTCGCCAAGACATCGCCAGCTTTAACTTGATCTCCGCTTCGAACTCTCAATCCGCCTTCGCGGGCCTCTGACATACTGGAAAGGACCATTTCTCTCCATTCATCCGCAATGATTTCTGTCGTAGTCCAAGGAATCACACCCAAAAGCCGCCCCTCCCGAACAGAGATAATATGCCCATCCTGTGGAGCCACTGCCCGGTGGTAACTTTTGCCCTCGATAAGGAAGTCGAAAGCTCTTCTAAGTATAAATGGTGGTTGAGCTGTTTCGGGTTGGTTCAGGATGCCTAACAAAGTGGGGCGCATGGAATGAGTAGGGATTTTAAAAGGCTGCAGAAAATAAGCGCGCACACCTAACGCCAGAACAATGGCAACCAGTGCAACCTCGGCGTTCTCCTTTCGTCCGTGATGCCGTTCCGTCCGTAGAAGATCTCCGTAATCCTTTTCCAGTTTCTCCAGAATGGATCGGCGCTGGGAAGCTGGCGTTGTGATTCCGAGGGCCTCTCCGACCATTCCCCTCGCCTCCTCAAGGCGCATAAGCAACTTTTCGGGTAAAACATCCCGACCATAGTGAACTCTTTTGGCTAGAAAATGTGCGATAGCATGCAGTTGTTTTCGCTCTTCCTTGGCTTTTCCAAAAAAAAGAAAATCAATCATAGCTCAATCCCCAAACGCCTTCAGAACCTGGAGAAAAGCCTCCTGTGGTATGTTCACCTTTCCAAATTGCTTCATCCGCTTTTTGCCCTCTTTCTGTTTTTCCAAAAGTTTCCGTTTCCGCGTGATATCTCCACCATAGCACTTTGCCGTCACATTTTTGCCGAAACTTTTTACATCTTCTCGGGCAACGATTTTTCCTCCAATGGCCGCCTGCAGCGAAACCTTGAAAAGCTGTGGC
>Ga0209085_1000745_pt1 | contig 22804 bp, 21 predicted proteins | sample C_131016_EF_Meta_FD_187310 | JGI IMG/M metagenome (GOLD analysis project Ga0209085, IMG submission 187310) | Freshwater microbial communities from Lake Croche, Canada to study carbon cycling - C_131016_EF_MetaG (SPAdes) (version 2) | ecosystem: Environmental > Aquatic > Freshwater > Lake...
CCTAACAATGTTACACCAGGAACTTATTACTTGTTAGCGCAAGCCAATGGAACAAATACAGTTGTTGAAAGCAATACAAATAATAATTTAACATCATCTCAAGCAATAACAATTCAACCCACCAATCAGATAATTACTCAAAACGGCTCCCCCTTCTTCCCATTAGGCTTCTACTATATAGACTATACTAGCTCTACCGAACAAGCTGTTCTGCAAGGACAACAGCAAGCACTGACCAATATTGCTGGTGCAGGTTTTAATACAGTCCAGATGTCAGTGCAGGGTTATAACACTGAGTTTCAAACTCTCTTAACTCAAGCTCAGAGCCTAGGTGTAAATCTGATAGCATCAGACATCGGTAACAACAGTAGCCAAGTTGCTAGTACAGTAGCAGCAATTAAGAATAATTCTTCTCTCCTAGGCTATACTATTGGAGATGATGTTAACAGCAATACTACTCCTACAGCACTTGCTCAAATTGATGCTCAGATCAAAACATTAGATCCGAATCACGGAACATACATAACGCAGTATAGTGAAACCCCATCAGTGATCAACACATATACGCATGTAGCGAATTATATGGGACAGGAGATTTATCCAATTAATTATTCGACAGTCAATGAAGCTGGCTATTCTATTGGACAGGCAACTTCTGCCTCAGGATCAACACAAGGGAGTCCAGTTATAGCAAATTTACAAACCTTTGCTTGGAGTAATGATCGAATGCCTACTACTGCAGAGGTTCGGAATATGACCTATCAAGCACTTCTAGAAGGCGCTAAAGGAATTATGTACTATACATACAAAGATAGTAGTAATTTCTTACCTAACGATACAGCTTTGTGGAGTGGAATGAAAACTATTGCCCAAGAGGTAACGAGTTTGGAGCCCTATATCTTAGCGTCAAATCTCCTTTCGACCAATTTAACACAATCTAATTCTCAGCTCTTGTGTGATACGTGGCAAGTTGGTAATCAAAAACTGCTATTTGTCTTGAATACCTCAACACAGAGCCAAAACCTGTCTCTCAACTTACCAGCCTCCACTACACAGGCCAGTTCATTCCTGAATACTGAGACGCCAACTCTTTCTGTAACTAATGGAGCACTACAGGGGTCTCTAGCTCCTCTTGATGTCCAAGTCTATCAAATTTTTTAAACTATTATCGGTAGTATGATAAATCTCCAGCAATTTTCTTGGAATCTGTCATCACGAGTTACCAAGGAACTCTTCTCCAGTCACATGACCCTCCTGAGAGATGTCTTTTTGCCTTAAGACTTGACCTATTGTTAGAAAAAGTATTTTTAAATCCAGCCACAAACTCCAATTATCCACATACCAAACGTCAAGCTTAAATTTATCTGGCCAATCTATATCACAGCGACCGTTTACTTGTGCCCACCCTGTGATTCCCGGTAAAACTTCATGGCGACGTGCTTGTTCGGAGTTATATCGTTCTAAATATTGCACTAATAAAGGTCGAGGTCCAATAAGGCTCATGTCACCTTTAAGAACATTCCACATTTGAGGAACTTCATCTAAGCTAGTTTTACGCAAGAATTGACCGAACACAGTTAGGCGTTGCTCATCAGATAGCAATTTTCCCTCCTCGTCTTGCTCGTTTGTCATCGTACGAAATTTGTAGATGGTAAATATGCGACCGTCTTGACCAGGACGTTCTTGGGTGAAAAAAATTGGGCTGCCCATGCGCATATAAATGACGAGCGCCACTATTAACATTATGGGGCAGCAGATTAGTAATACAATTAGGGCAACAACTCTATCCAATACCGACTTTATTAATCTACTAAATTTAGGGATTGGGGATTGGTGATTATTCATTTGTTTATATAACGATAGGCTGGGAAAAAGTTGGATTTCAGTAGTTCTTCAGCCTGAATATTTAAAGATTTTGCTCGTAATTCAACCAGATGATGATATTTTTCTTCATCTATAATTAGACGAATCGTTAGGAACTTCTGACTTTCTTTAGAGAAACTTGCTTTGAAATCGTAGAGAGTATCCTTGGAAGCGCCAACACCACCCCCTAAATGTAAAACTTCATTGCCACGTTTTTTAGCACACAAACGAACAAAATCTATTTTTAAACTGTTAGGAGATCCGTTCAAAAACTCTGTTTTTGTTGCACTAAAGAGATTCTGAACTATCCCACAGCATTCAGTATACAAACCAACACAGACGATTTCATCGTTCAATTCAACAACACTTAGGTGAACCCACTTTCCGTAACTACCAATTTGGTTCGTACATTTTGGCAAAATATACTAATTTTATAGGCAAATTTCAGTACTTTCTCCAAGAATTATTTAGTATAAAAATTCTAGACTTTCAAAAGTAAACGCTCTATATTGTAAAAGAATATTAAGTATAAATACTTAATATTCTTGAAAATTAAGTACATAAGCTTTGATAATCAAGAAGTTTGTAATGTACTATCTGTACGCTTACGGAATGTGGGGTGAATTTTTTCACCTAATCCCTTGGCTAATTGCCAAAAATACTCAGAATCAAAAGAATAGTAATTTTCTGTAGCGGCGTTGCGTTCCATTGTTTCTCTATAAATTGCCATAAATTGATTGATATGCTGTTCTAATGAAACCATTCTTGTTGTAAAGCCAATCCGCTTACACCTATTAATTCTATTTTTCCTAGAATTGGACGTTTGACTCCAGATTTGGGCTTCAGAAAGTTTCAAGTTAATTGATACGGTTTCGCCATTCACTTGATAAAAGTCAGGATCTAAAATTTCCTCAAAGTCTTTGTTAAGTATAGGATGAAGCCGAAAGAATGCCGAACAAACACCACGAGATTTTAACACGCTGGTTAGTTCACTCATGGCTGACTTGAGAAAGTCTGGAGTACTAGCTGCTGCTTGATTCAATAAAATGCCAGGATAGCCATAAGGGGAGACAACATCAAAAACTTCTTTTATCTCTAATTCCCCATCGAACAAGTCACTACATTGGCGCAACAAATAAGGTAGAAAAAAAATTTTTTTATCCTCAACTATCAAAATAGCTTCTGGAATGCTTTGAGTTCTTTTTGCCTCTAGCTCTAAATATTCTGGCAAATGATAGATATCATGACGTAGTTGTTGTAGCGTTTCTTGCCACAAAGGATTTGAAGAAGCGAAAATTTGAGTTTTAATCATAATTCTTGATAACAGACTAGGGCTTACGCATTGACAGAAATTTGAGAATGTGCATGATTTTCTGTATTATGGTTGAGATGTTCGAGAATAAAATCACGGGCAACTTCAAGAGATAATTTTCTTTGTATTTCATGCCAAGAATCAATTAACTCTTGAAAGCGCAATAATTCTAATTTAATAAATGCTCGTACCGCAGGTCTCGTAGAGTATTGCGCTAAAAAAATGAGTTTTAATTGCTTCTGATTTCCGAACCATAAATTTTTCAATTCCACATACTTGTTTGATGGCTCTGTGATAACATTCAATCCCCCAATGAATTGAGTTTAATTTCTTAAAGGTTTCCTTATTAATTGCTAAAAGTTCTTCTTCATTTTAATGTACATAATGTAGTATCTAGTCTCTTCGTTTTTGAAGTTTTTGCAAAATACTTTCACTTGTCCAAAATTTTTTAGGCAGACTATTAAGCCATTTTCAGGTACGACTAAAGTACTAACCTGAATATAATCTTGACCATTAATTGAACACAAACGATTTTAAGCTACGCCAACTAAAAACTCTAATCCCTTGTCTTTAAAGAACTTCAAGTTTTTTTACTGGCATACCAGGCATCTATAGTTATATTTTTAGGTTGTAATTCCCAAGCCAAGACTTCATCAATCATTTCTTTCAAATAATCATTTTTTGTTTTGTTTTCCTGTTTATCATAAATACGATAATTAATGGGAATCGATATTCCTTGTGGGTCTGTATAATATAATGTTATTAAACAAATTCTTTTAACTGTTCTGTGATGCTTTTCTGACCAAAAATAACCTATTAATTCTGTTAACTTTGGGTCACTATATGGTTTGTCAATAATACTGTCATCTGCACTTAAAGTTCCACCTATTAAATTAATAACTAGTCTAATTTCATCAAATAAATCTTTAGGTTCATACCTCTCTCGAAGCAAAAATCTATTGACACTATCATGGGATAAATCACCCATGATCTCAGCTAAGCGGGTACAACCCCGATATTTGGCTTCCGCTAGTAAAAATAGAGTATAAGTCTCTAAGTCACATTTAGCTGTTGATAGTTTAGTAGTTATTCTGATGGCGCAAAGCGCCCGTCCCGTAGGGACATCACTTTAACCTAGTATTATCAAGACATATAGATATTATCTATCAAACCGTTACCCAGTAACAAATACACATCTCTTTTTTTCTTTTTGGTTTCTTAATACACTTAATGTCCATTTTGTCAATGCGTAACTCCTACAGACATTCTAATTATAAATAATTTTTGAAAATTTTATAGCACAATATTGCTTATGATCTGTTAGATAAGGAATAAAATCATTTTTGTACTATTTTTTTAAAGTCCTGCTAATCCTATTTTCTAGATAACCCAATTGTTTGGAGAATATAATCTAAATCTTTGCACAAAGATGCTTGTTCTAAGTACTCTAGATTAAGGCGTACTTTGTCTGGATAAATCACTTGATTGTTATATTGAATAGGATCGCTAACCTTAGCTAATATTTCTTCTTCATTTTTATAAGCCAAAGTTGCAGGTCCTGTAATTCCTGGTCTTAGGAATAGGAGTTTACGCTCAGGTCCTTCTAGTCGATCGGCATAGCCTGGGACATCGGGTCTAGGTCCAACAAAACTCATTTCTCCTATTAGTACATTCCACAGTTGTGGTAATTCGTCTAGTTTCCAGCGCCGCAAATAACTACCAATCCCTGTAATTCTTTTATCACCTGCAAATGTAATCGTGCTGTCTTCTTCTTGTCGCACATACATTGTCCGAAACTTTTTAATTTGAAAAATTTTGCCTTCTTGACCAACTCTCTGCTGTATGAAGAAAATAGGGCGACCCTCTTTTAGCCAAATAATGATAGCTATTATTCCTATAGGAACTGCTAACACTAACAACCCAAAAAATGCTAATGTAAAATCAAATATGCGTTTGCCAAATAGCAAGTACCAATTCAAATTATTATTATTTTCTTTTTGATTTAGCATATTTATTTAGTGCATCATTTCTGTATATACAGGGTTAATCTTACCACCCGAAGAAATAAAAGAGCTTCCGTAATGAGCAAGTTCTACTAGTAAAGGTAGGGGATCATGCCAACGGAAATCATCATACTTACAAGCCCGACCAGGAAATAAAATGCGTTTAAGAGACATCAGAAGAGCCATTGATTTTCCACTGCGAAATTCAGCAACACCAGCAATCATTTCTCCCGCTATCCAGAGGCTAGAAATTGGTACTGTTACAGGTTGGAAAGACTCGTTATCTGGTTCATCGCTAGTGAGCATTGTTATTAATCCTCGGGGAAAATCGTAACCATTTTTAACAGCTAAATTAAGTGCTCCCCAAAAACGAGGATTCATTTCAATTAAATAAGCAGATGTCTTTTCAGCATTAACGATAAAGTCAAAATGTCCTATTCCAGTCCATTTAAGCTTTTGCGCCATCTTTTTTGTATAATCTTCTAGTAAGGGAAAAACGCAAGGTTTGCGTAAAACGCTAGTACCAAATCCTTCTTCTTTACAACGAAGATAGTGCTCAATAAAGCAGGCTTTTACTTCACCTTCTTTAGCTAAAAAGCATCCTCCATAAAGACTCCCTTCTAAATATTGTTGTAAAATGGGCATTTGTGTGCTAGTTAAACTAAAATTTTCAATAACTTCTTGGTATTTGTTAACAGCCTCTTGGGCTGAATTAACCCGAAAAACTCCTTTTCCACTATTCCCTCGTCGCGTTTTAATTATAAGTGGAAATCCCAAGGTTTTAGCCAGAAAATCTACTTCTGCAATACTATAAGGAGCATAAGTTTGAGGAACGCCAACTTGGGCTGCTTCAGCGATCTTTATAATTTCGTATTTATCTAATACTATCAGTAATTCCTTCTCAGAAGCACAGGCAATGATTAAATTTTCTGGGAAATAATGACGATAAGTTTGAATGGACAAAGCATCTTCATGTACAGGTAACAAAACATCAATTTCTCGTTGTTTGACGATTTGGGCTAACTCTTTGACATATTGTTCAGGTTCTTTAAAGGGATTAGAGACCAAATCAAACCCCTGTATAAATCTGGAAAAGCGAGTCATAGATAAAAAATTACTACCACACACAAAAACTTCCCAGCCAGCTTTAGCTAAACTTTCGGCTGCTACATAGGCTGTGCGAACCCAAGAACCAGTTAATAAAATATTCATAATTATTGAGATAAAGCCTCTGTATATAATTCCTGATGTAGTTTGATAATATGCTGTAGATCATATTCCTTCATCCTTTCCCTGCCTAGCCTACCCATTGCTTTAGCTTCCTCGGGATGCTCCAGATACCAAGCCATTGCTTCGCTGATTCCTTTTATATCACCCACCTTGACGAGAAGACCACAGCCATCTTTAAGTAAATCTTGAGTACCCCTTATTTCTGTGCCAATAACAGGAGTTTCCATTGACAAAGACTCCATAACACTTCTAGGAAGGCCTTCTTGTTGCGAAGTTAGCAGCGTAGCTAAAGAAGCTCTCATTAAAGTGGGAATATCCCGACGGTCTCCCAGAAAATGCACCTGATTACTTATACCCAAATCTGAGGCTAATTGTTTCATTTTTTCCGACATTAGACCACCTCCCGCTAAAGCACAATGAACATTAGATCTAGCTAATTCTGCCAATGCTTTTAAGATATCTTGTGGGCGTTTGCGGGGAATTAATTCCATTACTGCTAGAAAAAGAGGATTTTCATTACTCAGACCCATTTCCTGACGCACTTGCTGGACTTCAGCTTCAGAAAAAGCATTAGCACTGTAGTGCTCAAGATCTATGCCAATTCCTGGCATATAGCGAATTTTATTAAGAGGGAGAATTTGGTAATGTTTTGCGGCTAACTCGTCCTCACGATTAATTACGACTAAATAATCAGTCCAAAGCCCAGCTAGCTTTTCTAGACTAAGAAAAATAGTATTTTTTAAGGGGTTACCTAGTGGATGAAAGTGAAAACCGTGAGCGGTATAAATAACTTGTAATTTCTGTTGCCTTTTGACATCTCTAAGGGCATTTCTTGTCACAAAAGCGGCAACTGGCGTATGTACATGAACTATATCATATTGTTCTAATTCGACAACCTTTCGGATCGTTTGTGGGGCAGAAATCAAGTTTTGGATATCTAAAGGATTGCGAGACCATTCTATTTCCCAAACATGGTCAAAAGCTTCCAAGCATTGAGCATTTTGAGAGACTCCGCAAGCCATTGCATCTACCCGCCATCCTTCTTTACGGAAGTGATAAGCAAAAGGCAATAAAAAAGAGCGGAGAGTCCCTAGAATAGTAGTAATCATTAAAAGCTTTTTCATTCTTAGTATTATTACATAAACCAAGGTTAAGTGGAAGATTGAACAATTTCTTGCTTGTTTTATTCCTAATTAGTGGTAATTAGTTTAGCTTCCGTTATGAGCATTGTTCCTTTCCCCAAAAGTAAGGAAGTTACGCCCAATAATTTCACTGTCAAATTAGGAGCGTAGGGGAGGAGGGGAGTTCCCATATATGTGGTACGAAATGACACTATAGTTAAACCACACAAGGAGTATAGCTTATTAAGAGAAGCTAGATTAAAGCCATTAATAACGTAGGGAGGACGTAGCTGTCCATAACGCCCAGTTTTCTTATATTCCTTGGCTAAATTGTTCCTCAGTAAGGCTGACAAACTATCTTGATTCAAAAGATCCATAAACAAAAATCCATCAGGCTTGAGGACTTTGAGGCAAGAACTGAGAAAATTAACAAAATCAGGAATGTTTGACAAAACGTTCTTGATTTGTACGATATCAAAACTAGATGGTGGTAACTTACTGACATTATCTACAACTTCACCATAAACACTCGCTTCTTTTGCTGCATTCCCATCAATTTCTACACCAGTAACTTTCCCAAAACCCATCTCCTTGGCTGTCCACAGATACTCTCGATTAGCACAGCCAACATCTAAAAAGGCGCAATTTTTCCAAGATTTAGTGCTAACTGTCCGCTCAACACGCTCTCTGAAACCTTTGAGATAAAGAGGTTTCATCTGTTCAAAGGTGTTTCTCAGATTCTGGTTATAGTTGTAATCCTGATAAACAGGAGTGGACTCTGGTCTAGCTAAATCACTGCGATCTATCCAGGTCAAAGTACATTCTTGACAACGCCAGACCTTAAAGCAATCCCCAACTTCCGCACATTTTAGAATATTGTTGGATTTACATAAAATACAACTTTCTGTTGGCCTCATTATAACTAGTATTTAATTATTTAAAAGAATACGTACACCCAATACTGGCATCAAAATTTTTACATTTATGACTTCCTGCTCTAGCATACACTAGATACAAGAGATACAAAACTAATTTTTTTTCTGCAACCACGCTTCTGTTATTGCCCTTACATAGCGGTAAAATTTATTCCGTTGTTCATTAAGAATTTCATCTGTATAGTCTTTCGCTTTTTCTAGGTTCCGAGCAGACATTCTCCTTAAGCGTTCTGGATCAGTCACCACCTCTCGAATTTTACTAGCCAAAGCAGCTACATCTCCAGGGGGAACCAGATCTTCAGATTCTAGTAGCTCAGGTATGCCACCTACTGTAGAGCCAATACAGGGCAGTGATCTCGCCATTGCTTCTACCATTGCTCTAGGTAAACCTTCTTGATAGGAAGGAAGAACAAAAAGATCCCCTTGATCTAATTGGGACATGACTGCGTCACCGCCAGGTAATTGACCTAAAAAAGATACTCGTTCTCCCAAACCAAGAGATCTAGCTTGAGTTTCTAACTCTAAACGATGTTTACCATCGCCAATGATATTTAATCTCAGATCTAGTCCTTCTTGTACACAGACTGCTACTGCCTTGAGCAACACATCGGGAGCTTTATAAAGTTGAGACAATGTACCCACAAAAATCAGGGTAAAAGTCTTTTTTTCCCAGAATAGACGAGATGAAGAAACCAGCATCTGTTCTGGTAGATCTACATCAGATACACCAATAGACAAATTAGTGCAAAAATATCTTTTTTGTAAAGCTTCTTTAGTAACATAAGCGGCGGCTGCAGCTTGAGCACAATGTCGTCGCAGGTTTCGAGGAGATGACCAACGAAAATAAGGGCGGAGAGGATGTTTGACTGAACCAGGTGCAAAGACGTCATAAGGATCTCCTACCACTTCTACACCATAAGGATGTCCAGTTTGAATGAGCATTGATTGAATATGATTAGCTATGGTTGAACCTACGCGTAAGATCACAGCATCATTTGGTTGAACTGCATTTTGAGCACTGCGTCTCACTTGCCATGCCTTTAATAAATATTGCACTGGACCAATATAATAGGGTATTGGGATAAAGGAAACTCCTTCTCCTGTTACTTCTTTATAGTCAGGCGGTAAATTAGGCACATCTTGCACCCGAGCTACTACATGTACTCCATCGAAAACTTGTAAGTATCTTGTCCAAAAGGAATAGGGAAACGTTGTTTGTGTCCAAACTTTCCCATCTGGTGTACGAGCAAAGCGATGTTCCAGCGTTACAACAACGTTCATCATAGTAATCTAAATAAAATGAGGTGAGTTATACACCAACTTTCTTGGCTATGGTCTGGATCCACGGCCCGTCGTATTTGCTGACGATCTCCAACTTATCCTGGTAAAGATCATCGAGATATGTGATGCTGCCTTTGCCCTCGATGACAAAAACACCGTTCTGCAATGACAAATTCCACTGATGTAGTCCTCGGTAGCCCTCATTCTTCGCCTCGTTCTCGAAATGCGAAAGGACAAGGAATCCGCCAGTCTGGCACACGCGGTACATCTCTTCTATGATGCGTACTGGATCCTCCGTATGATCGATGCTGTTTATGGCGATAACCAGATCGAACGTTGCCTCACCAAACTCAGTCGATAAACTTTCGCCTAGGCACTTTAGAGTCCGTACAGGTGGTACAACGTAGTTGCGATTTAGAATCACGTCATATTCCTCTGCCAATGGATCGACTGCCACTAGGTCAATATGATAATGTTTCCATCGCTTACCAACTGCAGTAATTGGTCCCGCACCAACATCGAGGATGCGGATCTGCTCTCGTCCTATCCGGTCCACAACCTCGCCATGCAGGTCAGAGAGAGCTAGTTCCGGATCAATGCGTTTTTGGTAGCCAGCGGCATCCTGCACGCCTCCTTTCTCTTGTATCCAGCGTTCCCAGTACTGTAATTCTTGGCTCAATCCTTTCTCTCGGTTTGCAGTCAGCTTGAATAACGGCGACAATAGTTGTTTTATGATTGTCTTTAAGGATGAAAAGTCAGACATAGTTTTATTTAACGTGAGTTCGGAATTAAAAAAGGATAAGTGTTATTTAGTCAAGGGATGAAAACGGAAAATTTTAAAATTCGCCAAGCTTATCTGAACTTTTTTTTCTTATAATATTATAGTTTAAGATACTTGATAAACTTGGATATCAAGAGGCTTGAGAGAACCCGTTAGTGCTCCATTCTTAAGAGAAAGACTTGGCTGCTGAGTATTAAAAAATGAGCCGAGCTGTCGGATGGAGGATGGTAAGTTGATGGACACATTTTGGCTCTCTGTTGAAATATTTAAGACTAATAGCAGTTTTTGGTTATTAACTTGCCACATACTACTCAAGATCTGAGAATTATTTTGTGTTATATTTGTCATTCGGAAATTTGAACCTAAGAGCCATGGCTCCAAGCTCTTGACTTCTTGGGCAATAGTCTTTATTCCACTCCATAACTCTGTATTATTAGGCAAATAGTTACTAGAGTCTTTGTATGTATAATATAAAATTCCTCGAACACCTTCTAGAAGTGCTTGATAAGTCATATTGCGAACCTCTATAGTGGTGGGTGGGCGCTGAGTGCTACTCCAAGCAAAGGTTTGAAGATTAGCGATGATAGAGCTACCACCAGTTGCTAGAGAAGTTGAAACCGCACTGTTAATCGCATGGCAAACCTCGACTACTGATTTGCTGGGAATTGGATAAGTCTCCATACCGACCCAATTGGCCAGATGTATATATTTCTCAATGACTTGGGGATTAGGATCATACATAGTTATATATGTAGGGTGAATTGGATCTAGAGCCTTGATCTGAGCATCAAGTTGAGCAAGCGCATTAGGAGTATAATTCTTGTTGACATCATCTCCAATAGTCCAGCCTAGTAGAGCAGGATAGCTCTTTAACGCAGGTACGGCTGTCACAGGATCAAAGTCTATGACCATTAGAGTTACACCCACGCTTTGAGCTTGCTCTAAGAGCGTTTGAAAGTCACTGAGATAACTATTAACTGATGCTTGCATAACATTAAACCCTGCACTAGCAATATCGTTAATTGCTTGCAATTGTCCTTGCAGTACAGATTTTTGGTTAGGGTTATTGTGCTCTACATAGTAGAAACCCAATGGGAAGAAGGGGTTGCCATTGTAATAAATTCTCTGAGCATTGGTCTGCATTGCTTTTTGAGACAGACAGAATGATTGACTATCTGCTGCAACAGAAATAATTATTATTATTCCAACCAACAATGCTAGTAAAATATTTTTCTTATTTCTCATGTTTAGGCTTGTCATATTTCTTTCCTGAAAGAATCTTCTCCTAAATAAGGAGTTCGTAGAACAATCGCTAAGGAACTCAGATAAAATCCCAGAAAATGCCCTAAAGCTGGTTCAGGATAAAAAGTTTCCTGGCTAAAAGAAGTAAATAATAGAACAAAAGTTCCCCAAAAGAATGGTTTTTCTTTTATTTCTACTTTATATGAATATACTAATATTAAGTAAAATAAGAAGAGAAATAGACCTAAACCGATTAAACCAGTTTCGGAAATTATTTCTAAATAAAGCATATGAGCATTGTCCCCTCGATCAACAGCCGAACCAAAACCATTCCCTATAATCCAGTTAATTGGATTTTCATCTAAGGCCGCCAAATGAGCAGCCCATCGTTGATCGCGTCCACTTAAGTTTTCAGTTTTATTGGCTTCAAATACGGTGAGTTGGCGATCAATAATTGAACCATCACTGGAACTTATATCAAGAGATTGCAATCCAATTACTGGGACAAGTACTAATAAAATACAGACTAAACTAGCAATAGATAAAGCATGAAGAGGTTTAAATATTAAATAGATCAAACACAAAAACAACATAGCGCCAAATCCAGAGCGAGATTCACTGATAAAAACAGAGAAAAAAGAAAGAAGGAGCAAAAAAGTTTTAAATAGATTATTTTTTGGATTAGTTTCTAAATGAACAACCAAAATGAAAAGCATTATTATTTGAGCAGCTACATAGGCGTGATTGTAACCGACAAAACCCAACCCCTCAGTTCCATACTTGCTAATACCTTCATAGTGCTGCCAAGCTCCTACTTTCGGCAGATGTGCGGTAACTGCGGCAAGAGGAATTATATTAGCCCAAGTTAAGAAAACTCCCAAGCAAACAAAAATTAACACCCCATTAACAATGTGTTTCATTATTTCAATTCGTGCCTGAGTTAGGGGGATTCGTGCGGCTAACCAAAATAAACCAAAGAATTCGACTAGGCGGTAAATCTGGAACCCGCCAAAAAAAGGATATCCCTTGTTGTTAGGATCAGCAAAAAGCAAGTAATAAAAATACGAAAAAAGACACCCCAAAAAAATCATGAGCAAAACAGAAAATATTCTTTGATTGAGAATAGAAGGAGATACAGTATATCGATGACATTTAATAAAGGTTAAAACTAGAAAAATAAATGCTACATCAGATAAACAAGGCCAAATTACCCAAGGTCCAAGCGGTAATATAGGAACTGTAATAGATTGAGAGAGCAAATAACAACAAAAAGCAAAAAAGAACCATTGTGTATGTTTTACACGGGAAGACACAAGGGAAGTTTCTCCTGTATCTATGTCTTTAGATTGAGTTTTTGGCTTCATTGAGTGATTGATTAAAGTAGAGTGTCTCTAATTGTTTAACGCTATTGTGAATATTGAAGGAACTTTTCTCAATCAATTGATAAGCTTCTGTTTGCGTAATTTCCCGTTGAGCTTTGAGAGTTTTTAAAATCACTTCAGACCATACTTCAGCCGTTTGAGACAAGGAAAGTCTTTGCATCAAAGGTTCGATAACATGTGCCTCCTCTGGAACAACATCGGACAAGACGCAGGGCAAGCCAGCAGTTTGTGCTTCAATTAAGACAAGGCCTAACCCTTCATGGATAGACGGAAACAGAAACACATCCATTGCACCGAGCATCAATCTATTGACATCAGATCTAGTTCCTGCGAAGATGACGCGATCATCTAATCCTAACTGTTGCACTTTTGCATTAACAGTTGAATATAAAGGACCGCTACCCACTAGTAAAAGTCGCATTTTTGGTTCTCGCACGGCAACTTCTGCAGCAATTTCTACTAAAAATAAAGGATTTTTTTGTTCAACTAATCGACCAACATGGCCGATTACAAAAGCATCGACAGGAATATTAAATTCACTGCGAACTAGATCTGCATTAACTTGTTCTCGAAATGGCAGGAGATCAATAGCACAGTAAAAAACTTGATAACGCAGATCATTTTTCCAACCCGACCCGAATAGAGACTCGGCAGCTAATCGACTAGCAGCTAAACCAAGCGTGGCATAGCGAGCAATCCACCATTTTGATAAATTAAAGTACAATCGCCTAGTCCAGCTAGATTTGGCTTCTATTGCAGAGGTATCATTGTGACTGTGGGCAATGCGACTACGTACACCTGACTGTTTGGCTAATAGCAGAACATAACCGTTGAAGTGTTGAACGTGACTGTGGACTATATCATAAGAACCTTTTTCTCTGAGAAGCCGTTTAAAGTTAAGAGCATATAACCAGGGTTTTGCTGAGTCAAGACAAGGGATAATTTCACTACCGAGAGCGCGAATTTCTTCATCATAATCACAAGGTTGATTGGTGTGAACCAGAAAGTCCATACAAAAGTGATCACGATCAATGTTTCGCAAGACGTGCATAAGCCAAGTTTCGATCCCTCCCCTGTTCATTCCGCCAATAACATGGAGAATGCGTATCATACACCTCTCACCCATAATGAGCAAAAGTTTGCTCCATCTTTGGGAAAATTCTGTGCTGCTTCACGACTTGCCTTAACCCAACGAGGAGGAAGAGTTGCCTCATAAAAAGATCCCATAAAAGAATATGTCTTTAACCAGACAAGCTGCCATGAGGTAGAAAAATCCTGTTCCATGATCTCAAAATCAAATCCCCGACCATTGGCTGCTTCTTCAACTGAATGAGCCACATGAAAATCAACGAGTCTATCAATAATAAGGTTAGGTGGTTTTTGTTTGAATAATCCCTTGCGGAATGATTCTGTTGCTGCGTATTTAGCTGGGTTACTTTTCATTCCAATAATCCGCTGTAGCTCATCGAAATACCTTGTAGGTGAGAGAAACTTTCTCCATTTGCGCTCAGCCCAAAACTCTTCGTACATTTTTGTACATTCTGCATTTTTATAAAATCGACTCGATGGTTCATGTCCTGCAAGCCAGAGAGCATCTAGACTGAGTAGCGGTAACAATTGATTGATTGTACTTAGTGGGTCGGGTAAGTGGTGCAGGAGTGAGTTTGTGATCAGTAAGTTATATGGCTCTTCCATAGCAGGAAGGGCTTTGAGATCCGAGGTAAAAGAAGCGTTTGGTATGAGAGATTCAATTTGCGAACGACAGCGAGCGAGCATTTCTGGCGAGTAGTCATAACAGGTTAGCTGTGCGATACTCTCTTGAGGCAATAAGCGAATAAGTTGTTCAGCTTCAAAACCAGTGCCGCAGCCAAAGTCTAAAATACGCCACACATCTGTTTGAGAGTGTTTCTTTGCTTGGGCAACCATCTCCTCAAAGATTGAGGGAAGTTGTTGGTAAATTTCATCATGACTTGTATCATAATCACTTGCTTCAACTGCATGATATAGTTTATTTACTTCCATTACTAGTTGTTCTATTGGCAGTTGGGGTTGGTATGGTGCGAGTAGATTATCTATAAACTTCTTATTATCTTTCATATTTACAGTATTGTTATTTTTCATTTTTACTTGAGGTAATTGTCTTTTTTTCTGCTTTTCTCATCTTCATCATCTTGTTTATTTTACTAAATAAATCAGTTAGTAATATTTAAGTTATTCTTTCATTCCTGATATTTTATAAATTGCCTGGATAATCACTACTAAGCTGATCACCACTTGGATAATAGATGATAATATCAGCGAAAGTGCTGCCCCTCGTAGTCCCTGACTAGGAATTAACCAGAAACCAGCCATAGCTGAACTAGCTGTTACTACAAGGGATAAAGGTATCTGGATGCGAAAATAGCGGGCAGCGGTAATTCCATAACCGAGAAATGACGCTACATAGCCGATCCCAGCAGCTACCATCAGCCAGATGAATACATCCACATCTTGAGCGTACTCAGAACGATAGAGAAGTGTTAGAATCTGTCGACCAGCGACAAGAGCTACGACAACAGCAGTACCCCCAACTAAGGTACCAATCCCTAATAACTTAATTAAAAGGTTGCAGAAAGCAGTGACATTTCCTGCTGCATAGTATTTTGCTAGTCTAGGACTAGCTGATTGTGCTAGAGCGCTTACTACTAAGTTCCCTGCCACCATTAGATAAGATAAGGCACTAAAAATGCCTAAGTCATGTTCACCCAAATAATGCTCGATAAAATATCGAGGTATATTTATATTGAGAGAATTTAGCATCATAACTAAACCTAGCGGTAAAGATAGCCAGAGCAATTTCTTTAGGGTTTTTAGATGCCAGCGTGGTCGCAATTTATTTTCTAGTTCAAGCTTCTTGGAGACATTCTCCGTTTTGCTCTCTGACGAATGGTTACTATTGAGTAGCATAGCGCCACTAGCAATATCGTAGACGAACAAAACCAACAACCAAGCCACAGTCAATCCTATAACACCCCCTAAAACAGTTTTAGTCAGGTAAAATACCCCACCTAACATTAATACAGATAAAATGCCCTTAATCATCAACGAGATAGAGATTCTGTCCATCCGTTCATGGTGTTGGATAAGTCCAAAAAATACGTCACTGATCGACTCAATTGCTTTGGATAAAGCTATGGCAAGGATGACCAGCGATACCTCATAGCGGTATCCAGAGGTGACGGTAATGCCTACTATGATCAGTAGTGCCAGGAAAGTTGCTATTAGACGTAGTCCTAGATAATCGCCGAAAAAATACTCATTTTTAGCATCTGTTGCCTGTATAGCACGTAGTTGTAAATTAGTGAGCATGAATACAGGGGCTGTTACTGCTAATCCTAAGGTAAACTGACCTACTTTTTCTGGACTACCGAGTTTCGCTAATACTACTAGCATACCCCATTGGGAAGCAGCATAGACAATATTGCCGACAAAAGTCCAAGAAAAATTGCGCCGCAGGGATATTGGTTTAATTTGTACCATAAATTATCATCTTAAAATTACACTGCTTCTGGAACATCATTTTTCTGTGCTTCTATTAATTTCATCAGTTCTTTACCGTGAATTGGTTTTGAGAAAAGATTGCCCTGAAAATATTCAAGTTTTAACTTTCTTAGTCGAGCGACTTGTTCTGCTGTTTCTACCCCTGTGACAATTATATGAAGTCCTAAGCTCTGAGATTCATACATAACTTTTCTGAGAAAATAATTGTTTTCTTCAGTATTTTCTCGCTGCTCAATCAAGGACTGATTTACTTTTAAACTGTCAAATAGATTATTTGAGAACTTCTCGAAGATATTTAAGGAAAAATAAACGGGACTATTATAATCAATTTGTAATTGAACCCCCATGTTTTTCAATCTTAACAAAATTGGTAAAATTAAATCCATTCTCTCCTTAATCACTACTTCAGGAATTTCTAGCTTTAAAAAGTTAGGTAAAAGCTTGGTCTTTTGGAGAATTTGAAGGATTTTATCGCATAAATATGGGTGAAAAAATTGTTTTTTAGAAAGATTCACACTGACTGTCATAGTAGGACTTAGATCGAGTTGATTTTGCCAAATCTTCATCTGACGGCACACCTCTTCAATCATCCACCATCCGATGGGAATAATTAATCCTGTTTCCTCTGCTATTCCAATGAATTCTCCTGCAGAAATCAAGTCACGTTCTGGATGTTGCCAGCGCAATAATGATTCAAACCCAACTAGTTCAAAATTTTCTAGAAGCATAATAGGTTGATAGTAAACATGTACATCTTGATTATCAAAAGCTTCTATTAACTCATTTTTTGCTTTGAAAAAGATTACACTAGGAGTATCATCTTCTGATTCGTCCTCAGATATAATCTCTTTTCCTGACAAAATATTGCCTTGAGAATTCATAATTGAATTGCTAGGTTTGTAACCTGTCACTAACTGTTCTAACAAAAAGACTATTGAATTAATATCATTATCTTGTGCCGCCTGAACCAGTATTTCTGCTTTTAAACCGAGGTTTTCTGTAGTTATTTTACTGGCGTTTTTAACAATCATAATTTTTTTATTTTCAGTTGGTTGATATTCCTCACCTTCAATGAATAATTCTTCAAACAATTTTTCTCCTGGGCGTAGTCCTGTAAAATTAATGCTAATATCCTTATCTACTTCATATCCTGAAACACGAATCAGATCCTTGGCTAAATCAACAATTTTGACTGGTTTACCCATATCAAGCATGAATAGTTCACCGCACTTCGTGAGTACTGCTGCCTGTAAAACGAGATTAACAGCTTCTGGAATTGTCATAAAATAGCGACATATATCGGGGTGGGTGATAGTGATAGGACCTCCTTCAGCAATTTGTCGTTGAAAGGTAGGAATCACACTACCTCTGCTACCAAGGACATTGCCAAAGCGAACGACAGAAAACTTTTTCCCATTTTTTTGAGCCGCTTGCAGGACGAGCATTTCAGCAACTCGCTTACTAGCACCCATCACATTAGTTGGGCTAACTGCCTTGTCTGTTGAGATCATTACCAACTGTTCAATCTCGTATTTTAAAGCTAACTCTAAAATATTTTTTGTCCCTATCACGTTGTTAGTGATTGCTTCTGGTGCATTTAATTCCATGAGGGGAACATGTTTATGAGCGGCGGCGTGAAAAATAATCTCAGGTCGATATTGGTTAAAAGCCTGTTCTAACCGAGACAGATGGCGAAGTTCAGCGATGAAAGGAGTCAAAACAGGTTTTTTTATTTGTTTTCGGGTGTAAATTTCTTCCGCTATTCGTTCTAACTCTTGTTGAATATTGAAGATGGAATTTTCTCCATGTCCAATAAAGATAATTTGTGCCGGACCACATTTAAGAATTTGACGACATAGTTCACTGCCAATCGATCCTCCTCCCCCTGTAACTAAGACTCTTTTACCTTCCAATAACATTAAGACTCTTTTGGTCTCGGTTGGGATCGGTTGGCGTCTCAGCAAATCTTCAATTTTTATTTCTCTAATGCTTCCCAATTTAACATGACCACTCAATATTTCATTAAGTCCTGGTAATGTTCTAGTTTTGATGCCAGTTGTTTGGCAAATCGCTAAGATTTCCCTTATGGTTTGCCCAGAAACCGATGGCATGGCAATAATTATTTGCTCTATATTCAGGGAAGAGACAATTTGAGGAATTTGGACTATTTTCCCCACCACAGTAATTCCTTCAATGGTTAAGTTTAATTTGCCTGGATCATCGTCTACAAAGGCTACGGGCTCTAAACTTACATTCGAGGCTCTTTTGATTTCTTGGACAAGAGCAACTCCAGCGAATCCTGCCCCAACTATTAAAAGGTTCTCACTTTGTTCTATCTTTTTCCCTGACAGTTGTTTTTTTCTGTCTGTGACACGTACACTGAAGCGGAGACCTCCCACAAAGAGTAAGCTTAGTATTCCATCAATTAACGGTAGGGAACGGGGAAAGCTATTGAACGATAAACTATGGTACTCAGAAAATATACTAAACCCAATAGTTTGTATTATGGTAGTTAGACCTATGAGTTTATTTATGTTTATTAATTCCCCAATACTAGCATATTGCCAGTATTGTTTGTAAAAACCAGCAAAATACAAAATTCCAAGTTTTATTGCTATAAATAAAACAATCATGGACATTATAGCAATTGCCTTGATTTGAAAGACGGGTAAAAAACCATCTAAACGTAAAGCCAGAGCCAGTAAGGGAGTTAAACTGAAAATAACTAGATCAATAAGGAAAAAATGCCTATTTCTTAAATTGAGTAAATTATCAGTAATCATTGAATTTGCAGCCTAAAAAGAGTAAAAAAAACCATTATAACTTAAGTTCTTTAGATATACTAACACAGAACAAAGAGATTCCACTAAGTGTTTGTCGATCCTCGCCAATTAGTAGTGATGTGTGAGAACAAACAACCGATGCTCGATCTTGTTCCACTTACTAGTGCCAAGAGGTAGATGGCCAACTGTTACTTCCAGACCAGTTTGGTCAGCAAACTTCTGCAATTCAACCTTCCACAGTCGCAGGCGATAGCCATTACTACCACCACTAAGCTAAAACGCATCATCGATGCGTTTTAGCAGGGGTTAGGAGTTAGGTGTTAGGGGTTGTTACTAAAACAATTTTGTTTGAGATCATAAAACATCACAAAGATAAATACTAAAAGTACACCTTATACGTTATCATTTATCAATGTTTGAATTAATGTTTGAATTGTATATTTAAGTGATAAATATTTATAAAGTAATTTATGGTTGTGCAACAAAAAGCTGTGGGAATAGTCTATAGAGTTCAATACCAACTTTAAATCATATTTATGAACTGTATTTTCTGCAATCATCCTAATGTACACAAACACGGCAAAACTGAGAAAGGACATCAACGATATAAATGTCCCAAGTGTGGCAAAACATTTCCATAACACCTTGATACTCTTTACTAGGCTATGAAAGAGTTTTGGGGATTTACATTAATCATCAAATTATCCAACAGAACACCTAACGTTTGGAGAGAACTAATGGAATTCTCCGACAACAGACTGGGTGGTGGCATAGAATACAGAACAAATTTGGCAAAATCTGCGAACAAAAGTTATTATTTTTGTGGTTAGCAAAATAATAACTTATCTTAAATAATTAATAATTTTCTCCCTTACTTTTCTCTGAATTTTTTACCATACCATATTTAGTATAGTATCTTAATGAGAGGTTGAGCTATTATTCTGCATTTGTTGCATCTGTTGTTTTTTAAACTTGTCGGCCGCAGTCTCAATATTCTTTTGACTATCACTATCAAACTCATCAGAACCGCGACTTGGTGTTGTTTGAACCTTATGTAGCAAGTCCATAGGGTTAAGACCTCCCCCAAGTCCGTCAGTGAGCGGATTTACTGAATTGTTAGGAGCAGTACTATCATTAGTAGTTACGACGGGGGCAGCTTGGCTCATTCCTTCCCTTACTAGTAATAAGAGAAGAGTTAAACCCATTACTTGAGGAATAAAATGTTTAATTTTCATAAACTTTAAGCAAAACGACGACGTAATAGAGGTTGAATCAAGAGTAAAACGCTTAAATCAAAAATTACTAAAACTGCCATTATACCTAGAAAATTTAGATGGAACCAAGGCGTTTCTAGAACTATTTTATCTGTTAAACTCCAATCAGTATGACTATAGATATAGCGAATAGGTTCAATAGCATAGGTAAGAGGATTAAGAGAGACTATTACTTTCAGCCAGTCTGCCATAAAAGACAAGGGAGCTAAAGCAGTACTAGCAAAAAGGAGAGGCAGGTTAGTAACAAAGATAACAGCTATTAATTCAATATGACCAGGTAGGGCAAAAGCTAGGCCTAGACTGAGTGCTGTTACTCCTAAAACAATTAAAAAAACGATTAAAGCAATGATTGCTAAACCCCCTATGCTAGGCCACCCTGCGCCTAAGAGAGCGCTAGCAATAATTATTACTGCTGTTTGAATAAAACTGAGGGTGATTATATAGAGTGTAGATGATGCTACTATGGAATAGCGAGAGGCTAGAGGAGCTACTAAGAGACGGTTAAGAAAACCAAACTCTCGATCAAACATTACTGGTAAACCAGCGTTTAGGGCTCCTGAGAAGGCTGTAAAAACTATGATCCCAGGTGCTAAGAACTGTGCATAATTGAGATCATTGCCAAATAGTCCTCTAGGTGCTTTCTCAAAGAGAGCGCCAAATAGCAACAACCACATAAATGGTTGAATGATTCCTGCGACCAGAGAGGATGGACGACGGCGAAGTTGAATAAACAGCCTTTTAGTCATGGCTAGGGTTTCTTGCCAAAAGTCGGCTAGTTCATTGTTTTTTAACTCTTTAGGTGGTGCTGAGCTTTTTTGTAGGGGTGTTAAAGTCTGACTCATGGTTAACTATTTTATGGACCTCCATCATTTCTAACGTAGGATGGATTTTCTTGTATAGATGTATTATATGGATTGACTAGATCTCGAGTTCTAATTGTCGGGCCACCTTGTTGGTTCATCGTATCCTTGAGGAGAACCTGTGTAGTTAGAGTATCTTCAGTGATTTGATTTTCTGGATAACTGCCCATTGGCCAAGTTCGCCAGCCAAAAAACATATTAGCCTGTCCTGAGATATCGGTCAGATTATAATATTCTCCTGAGCTATTGAATACAGCCCGATCGAAAACATCATTAAGGGGTTCTCTTTGTTGTGCTTTTAAAGGTACAATCATCAGAGTGCTTAACAGAGCAGGAGTAATCAACAATGCCTTATAGAGGTTTTTAAGCATAACTATTTTTGCTAGTCTGTGATTTAATTCTATTGTAACCCATTTTAAATATTAGTAATGTCAACTCAATTTCTCACTACAGCAACAGAAGCTCAACTGCGGGAATTTCTCCTGAATTTATTTATTGAATATGCCTATAAAACTGGAGATTTTCTTCTTTCTTCTGGCAGTCGTAGCTCCTACTATATCAATGGTAAGTTAGTGACATTACGTGCTGATGGCGCTCTAGCGATTGGTAGACTTCTGGTTTCTTATTTACCGGCTGATACATCTGCTGTGGCTGGACTGACTTTAGGTGGCGATCCTCTAGTTACTTCTGTCAGTGTTGTTTCGGCTTGGGAAAATCGTCCTGTAACAGCTTTAATTGTTCGTAAGGAAGCTAAAGGACATGGTACAGGTGCCTATATTGAAGGACCTCCCCTCTCTCCTGGCGCTTCAGTAGTTGTTTTAGAAGATGTTGTAACTACAGGTAAGTCAGCTTATTTGGCTGTTGAACGTCTTCGCGATGCTGGTTACACTGTTGAACAGGTAATTTCTCTTGTAGATCGTCAACAAGGTGGTGCCCAATTCTATCAAGAAAAGGGTTTAAAGTTTCAAACTGTTTTTTCTATCGCTGATCTCCAGGCGGCTGCTCTAAAAAAAGAGGGGAATAAGGAAGTAGGTTAAAGTATAGGTTAAGAGAACATTTCCCACCTGCCCACCCCCCCCTTTCAAGGGTAGGTTTTTAAAAATTGGGTGTAGTGCAGACAAGGAGGACAAGGTAGGAAAGTGGACAAGGAAGAAAAACAGTATAATATTCGCTTTTTAACAGTACAAATTAAGAAAA
>Ga0209085_1000747_pt1 | contig 22724 bp, 19 predicted proteins | sample C_131016_EF_Meta_FD_187310 | JGI IMG/M metagenome (GOLD analysis project Ga0209085, IMG submission 187310) | Freshwater microbial communities from Lake Croche, Canada to study carbon cycling - C_131016_EF_MetaG (SPAdes) (version 2) | ecosystem: Environmental > Aquatic > Freshwater > Lake...
CACTGGTCGGAGGATCTGGCGGAAATTCAGAGGCTGAGCTTGCGAAAAGAGGAGTTGTATCGGGAGGTGGTGAAGGATTGGGGGATCGAGTCCCTACCCGGGGTTCGGGTTTGGTTGGAGCGGCTGAAAAAAGAGGGGATTGCGTGTGGGATTGGGTCATCCACGGAGGAGAAGAATGTTCGGTTGGGGTTGGGTTTGCTGGGGTTGGGGGATTTTTTCCAAACGGCGGTGACGGCGGAGCATGTAAAAAGGGGTAAACCGGCACCGGATGTTTTTTTGGAAGTGGCCAAGCGCCTGGGAGTGAATCCAGAAAGTTGTGTGGTTTTTGAGGATGCGCCGGCCGGGGTAGAAGCAGGGCGGGCGGCAGGAATGAGGGTTGTGGGAGTCACGACAACCCATCCAGGAGGTCATATGGAGGGGGTGGACCGGGAGGTGAAAAGATTGGATGAGTTAGGAGTTGAGGAGTTTGCGGAGTGGTTTGGTCGGTCGGCTTGATGCGGGGGAGGGGATTCCCTAGAACCTAGGGATGGGGAGTGGCATGAATGTGCTGGGGAAAGTGGGATCCATTTTTACGGATTCCTGCCATACGGCGGGGGGGGTCTTCCTTCTTTTGGGAGACACGTTGCGGAGTATGGTTCGGTATCGGATCCGGTGGGATCAGCTTTGGGAGCAGATGTTTTTCATTGGCATTCGCTCCCAGGTGGTGGTGTTAACGACGGGTGCATTTACCGGGGCGGTTTTTGCGGCGCAGGTCTGGTTTCAATTCAAAAGGTTTGGGATGGAGTCGGCCATTGGGCCTACGGTCTCGATCGCAATGTGTCGGGAACTGGGGCCAGTTTTGTGCTGTCTTCTTTTGGCGGGGCGGGTGGGGGCAGCGATGGCGGCGGAATTGAGCTCGATGAAAATCACGGAGCAGGTGGATGCCTTGCGGGCTCTTGGAGTTTATCCGACTGAATATCTCATTGTGCCACGTTTTTTGGCATTGGTAATTTCGGCACCGATTTTGACGGGGTTGGCTTTGGTCACGGGAATCGGGTGCGGGTATTTTGTTGCGGTCAAAATCTTCGGAGTGGACGGGGCGTATTACTGGGACAACACGATTAAGTTTACGGACAGCAAGGATGTGGTGATCGCATTGATCAAATCCTTTATTTTTGCCGTGATCATCGCGGCGATTGCCTGTCACAAAGGGATGAATTGTCCTCCCGGGACCGCGGGGGTAGGAAAGACCACGACGGAAGCGGTGGTGAATGCTTCGCTTTCCCTTTTGATTGTGAACTTTTTTCTCACCGTGCTACTCAATGCATTGCTCTACTCCAATTAGTTGACCATCATGCTTCATCTCAAAGAAATCCGAAAAAGTATGGGGGGGCAAGAAGTGCTGCGTGGGGTAAACTTGAAGGTGGGGCCGGCCGAAAAAGTGGTGGTGATCGGGCGAAGCGGTTGTGGGAAGAGCGTGATGCTCCGAGTGATCATGGGATTATTGCAGCCCGAGTCGGGCGAGGTGTTTTTTGAGGGAAAGAAGCTGACAGGTCTGAGTGAGGAAGCGTGGAATCCGTATCGAAGAAAAATTGGAATGCTGTTTCAAGGGGCAGCCTTGTTTGATTCGCTTTCGGTGTTTCAGAATCTGGCTTTTCCATTGAGGGAGCAGGGAGAGAAGAGCGAGAAAGTGCTTCGGGAAAAGGTGGCGGAAGCACTCAAAATCGTTTCCCTGAGTGGGACAGAAGAGAAAATGCCGGCGGAGTTGAGTGGCGGAATGAAAAAGAGGGCGGCGTTAGCGAGGGCGATCATCTCGCGACCGGACATCATGCTCTATGATGAGCCCACGACGGGTTTGGATCCGATTGTGGCAGACAGTATCAACAGGTTGATTTTGCATCTGGGGAAGATGTTCGGCATGGCTTCGATCGTGGTGACCCACGACATGGTCAGTGCCCGGATGGTCGGGGATCGGATTTCTTATTTGCATGAAGGCAAGATTTACTTTGAGGGCACGCCCGAGCAGGTGGATCGTTGTGAGGATCCGCTGGTACGCGACTTTGTTCGCGGGCATGCTGAAGGAATCGGGATCACTGGATAAGGAAAGGAGTCTTATGAAAGAAATCAGTCTAGAGACCAGAGTAGGATTTTTCGTGTTGGCGGGCTTGCTTGCCATGGCAAGCCTGATTGTGGCGTTTGGAAAGCTGGGAAATTATTTCCGCAAGACCTATCCGGTAATCGTGGAGTTTGAGGACGCCCGGGATATTCTGAAAAATTCAAAGGTGCTGTTGAGGGGGGCGCAGATCGGCATCGTTTCAGACACTCCGAGCTACCGGATCGGCCAGAACTTTGTCGAATTGACCTTGAGGATTGATGATGGGACGCAGTTGCCTTCGAACTCGAAGTTCCGGATTGATCAGTACGGTATGTTGGGGGATCGCTTTGTGCGCGTTGTGCCGCCGGAACAGTTGGACGGGACTTTTATTGCCCCTGGGGCTCGGGTGAAAGGGGAGCAGGAGGCGGGATTAAATGCGATGCTGGCTTCGGCGGGTCCGGCGTTGGATGAGATTCGATCGGCAGCCAGGCGTGTGGATGGTTTTGCAAAGTCGGCTCAGGAATTATTGGAGGAGGCAAAGACAGGGAAGGGTCCTCTCTATACGATGATGAAGGATGAAAAAATGGCACAGGACATGAAAAATCTGATGTCGAATTTGCGAAAACACGGAGTTCTGTTTTATAGCGATGATTCAGCGAAGGGAGAGTCGGAGGGTGGGAAGCGGACGGAGAAGAAATCTCCTCCGATTGAGCGTTCTCGTCCGTGAGCGGTTCGGTTGGTGCGATTCTTTTAGCGGCCGGCCAAGGACGCCGGCTGGGGCACGACAAATCGATGACCGCAATCGCGGGTCAGCCTGTTTTGGTGTACGGGTTGCGGGTGTTGTTGGATTGTCGAGGGATCGAGAAAGTGGTGGTGACTGTGAGGGAGGATGTACGAAAGGAGACAGAGGCTTGGGTTAAAAAAAATCTTGGGGAGGAGGCGAAAAGGGTCGGTGTGATCGTGGGTGGAAAGGAGAGGCAGGATTCGGTCTGGGAAGGGTTGGAGGCGTTGGGGGCGGGGGTAGAGTGGGCCGTGGTGCATGATGCGGCCCGTGTTTTAACGACGACGTCTTTGATCGAGAGGGTGATTGCAGAGGCTCAAAATGTGGGGGCGGCAGCGGCGGCGAGAAAGATGACCGACACGGTACGGCTGGCAGATGGGGATGGGAACGTGGTGAAACTGTTGGATCGGGAGGGTCTATGGAGGATGGAAACTCCTCAAGTGGTTCGGAGAAAGATTTTGCGGGAGGGGCTGGAGAAGGCGCGGATGGAGGCAAAGATGGTTACGGACTGTTTGGCGGCGGCGGAGTTGGCCGGGTCGAAGGGGGTTTTAGTGGAGGCGAATGAGCCGAATTTAAAGATCACGGTACCCTCTGATTGGGAATTGGCCGAAGCGTGGTTGGGGTCGAGGAAAAAGTAGTGGCGCTGACGGGATTCGAACCCGTGTATGGTCCTTGAAAGGGACCTGTCCTAGGCCTCTAGACGACAGCGCCAAGAAGCTGAAAAGAGTATCGCACTCATGGATTTGGCCAAGGCAAAGGTTGGAGAGGGGTATATGATCCATCTATATATCATGATAAGTTGATATAAAACTCGACAGTAAGGGAAAGTTCTCTAAATTGTTATTATGGAAACAAGGGAAAGAATTGCGTTAAGGAAGCGCCAGCTGGAAAAAGCCTTGGGGGAGCGGGTGGTCATGATGGATGGAGCGATGGGTACGATGATTCAGAAGCATAAGTTGGAGGAGAAAGATTTTCGTGGGCAGCAATATGCGAGGCATTCCAATGATCTGAAGGGCAACAACGATCTCCTTTCGGTCACTCGTCCGGATGTGATTGCGGGGATTCATCGCGCTTATTTGGAGGGGGGGGCGGAAATCATTGAGACGAATACTTTTAATGCCACATCGATTTCCCAAGCGGACTATGGGTTGGAGAGTGCGGTACGGGAAATTAATCTGGCGGCAGCCCGTCTGGCTAGAAAAGCGGCGGATGATTTTATGGCCTCGTATTGCGGGAAGGTTGCTTGGGTGGCAGGAGCTGTGGGTCCGACAAATCGAACAGCATCGATGTCCCCCGATGTGAACCGGCCGGAGTATCGGGCGGTGACCTTTTCGCAGTTGGCGAAAGCGTATGGTGAACAGGTTCGGGCGTTAATCGAGGGGGGAGTGGATGTGCTTCTTCCTGAGACAACTTTCGACACATTGAATCTGAAGGCCGCCCTTTGGGCGATCGAGGAGGTGTTCGACGAGTTAGGTTATCGATTGCCGGTGATGATTTCAGTCACGATTACCGACGCATCCGGTCGAACGCTTTCGGGGCAGACCACTGAAGCTTTTTGGCATTCGATCCGGCACGCGCGGCCTTTCAGCGTCGGAATTAACTGTGCACTGGGTCCGAAAGAGATGCGTCCATATATGGCGACCTTATCCAAGATCGCGGACTGTTTTGTCAGTTGTTATCCCAACGCGGGGTTGCCGAACGCGTTTGGGGGGTACGACGAGACTCCGGAACAGATGGCGGAAGTTTTGGGGGAGTTTGCCCAAGCGGGTTTTCTCAACATGGTGGGTGGATGCTGTGGAACTACGCCGGAGCACATTGCAGAGATTGGGCAGGCGGTGAAGAAAGCGAAGCCGAGGGTCCCGGCTGGTTCGTGTTCGACTACGGTTCTGGCGGGATTGGAGCCGTATGAGATTGGGACGGGAGGATCGTTTACCTCGATTGGAGAAAGAACGAATGTCACTGGGTCACCAAAATTTTCCACACTGATCAAGGAGGAGAAATTTGAGGAAGCGGTGGCGGTCGCGAGGCAGCAGGTGGAGGCAGGGGCAAATCTGATCGATCTAAATTTCGACGAAGCGTTGCTGGATGGGGAGGCGAGCATGACGCGGTTTCTTCACCTGATCGGGAGTGAACCGGAAATTGCGCGAATACCCTTCATTTTGGATAGTTCGAAATGGTCGGTTTTGGAGGCGGGGTTGCAGTGTGTCCAGGGCAAGGCGGTGGTGAACTCAATCAGCTTAAAGGAAGGGGAGAAGATTTTTTTGGAGCAGGCCCGGAAAGTTCGTCGGTATGGTGCGGCGGTCATTGTGATGGCCTTTGATGAAGAAGGACAGGCCGCGGATGCGAAGAGGAAAGTGGCGATTTGTCGCAGAGCGTATCAGCTGTTGACGGAGAAAGCGGGCTTGGCACCTGAAGACATCATTTTCGATGTCAATATTCTGACGGTGGCTACAGGGATCGAGGAGCACAACAACTATGCGGTGGAGTTCATTGAAGCAGTGCGGGAGATAAAAAAGACTCTCCCAGGCTGCAAAACGAGCGGGGGGTTGAGCAATATTTCCTTCTCTTTCCGAGGGAACAACCCGGTCCGGGAGGCGATGCACTGCTGTTTTCTGTACCACGCGATTCAGGCGGGCTTGGACATGGCGATTGTGAATGCGGGGCAGTTGGCGGTGTACGAGGAAATTCCCGCAGAACTAAAAGAGAGGGTAGAGGATGTGCTGTTGAATCGCCGTTCCGATGCGACGGAACGGTTGTTGGAATTTGCTGAAACGGTTAAGGCCGGTGGAAAAGCGGTGGTGAAGGATGAGGCGTGGCGACGGGCTCCAGTGGAAGAAAGATTGTTACATGCCCTTTTGAAAGGGATCACCGATTTCATTGACGAGGATACGGAGGAAGCACGAAAGAAATACGGTCGCCCACTGCAGGTGATTGAAGGGCCCTTAATGGGAGGGATGCGGCATGTAGGGGATTTGTTTGGTGAGGGAAAAATGTTCCTACCTCAGGTGGTCAAAAGTGCGCGTGTAATGAAGAAGGCGGTGGCGTATTTGACGCCTTATATGGAGAAAGAGAAAGAGAAGGCTGGGGACAAAAGCAAGGGGGCGGGAAAGATTCTGATGGCGACGGTGAAGGGAGATGTGCACGACATTGGGAAAAATATTGTGGGGGTGGTATTGGCCTGCAATGGGTATGAAGTGATTGATCTTGGGGTGATGGTGCCCTGTGAGAAGATCCTGGCGGAGGCAAAGTCGCATGGAGTGGATCTGATTGGTTTGAGTGGATTGATCACTCCTTCTCTGGATGAAATGGTGACGGTAGCGGAAGAGATGAGTCGGGAGAAGTTTCAGATTCCTCTTCTGATTGGGGGGGCGACGACGAGCGCTGCGCATACAGCGGTGAAGATCGCTCCGGCTTACGCTGGACCGGTGGTGCACGTGATTGACGCATCCCGGGTTGTGGGGGTTGCGCAGAAGCTTTTATCGCCGGAAAATCGGGAGGGGTATTTGACCCAGGTTCGGGCGGATCAGGAGAAGGCCAGAAAGGATTATGAAACGAGGCGGGCGGGCCAGAAATTGTTATCGATTGCGGAAGCGCGAAAACGTGCGGCCAAACTGGATTGGGCGAGGGATCCGGAGAGGCCAGAGTTTCTTGGGGTAAAAGTTTATGAGGACTATCCGCTGGAGGATTTGGCGGAGTACATCGACTGGTCTCCATTTTTTCATGCGTGGGAACTACGGGGTCGTTTTCCGAAGATTTTGAATGATCCGGTGGTAGGGACGGAGGCGAAGAAGCTTTACGAAGATGCCCAGTTCTTGCTTAAGAAAGTTCTAAAGGAAAAAAGAATCCGTGCACGGGGAGTGATGGCTTTTTTCCCTGCGAATGCGGAGGGGGATGATATTTTGCTCTACGAAGATGACAATCGCAAAAAGGTGAGGGCGCGAGTTCATGGGTTGCGTCAGCAGATGGCAAGGAGCGACGGGGAGCCCAACCGCGGGTTGGCGGACTTTGTTGCACCGGTGAGTAGCGGAAAGAAGGATTACCTGGGGGCCTTTGCAGTGACGGCGGGGCATGGGGTGGAAGAGTCGGCGAAGGAGTTGGAGAGGGGGAACGACGACTATCAGGCGATCCTGCTGAAAGCTTTGGCAGATCGGTGCGCGGAGGCGTTTGCGGAACGGATGCACGAAATGGCTCGGCAGGCTTGGGGGTTTGGGAAAAAAGAGGGTTTGTCGATGGAGGATCTGATCGACGAAAAGTATAGGGGAATCCGACCTGCTGCGGGTTATCCGGCGTGTCCGGATCATACGGAAAAGAGAGGGTTGATGGTTTTATTGGATGCGGAAAAGAACGTGGGAATCCGGTTGACGGAGAATTGTGCGATGATGCCGGCGAGCTCGGTCAGCGGATTGTATTTTGGGCATCCAGAGGCTCGCTATTTTGCGGTGGGTCCCTTGGGCAAGGATCAGGTGGAGGATTATGCGGAAAGAAAAGGGGTTCCTTTGCCGGAAGTGGAGAGGTGGTTGAGGCCGAATCTGGCATACGACCCGAAGGGGTGACTTTTGCGCAGAGTGTTGGTGGGGAGAAGGTTCAATTCCATTGACCCATGCCACGACCCCTTTAGATTACTAGCTATGCATAATTGGAAAATTTTCTGTGTAGGGCTCGTTTTTTGCGGGGGAACGGTAGGGGGAATAGCGCAAGAGATGAAAAAAGAGGATGCGAACTTAAAATTTGGAAAAGTTCAGGAGTTGGAAATAGAGCTTGTTTCGGTTCCGGATTCCGTGGGCTCAGGCGGGAAGCCGGCACCAGCGGTGGATGACAACAAGGCGACTCAGGAGGGGCGATGGTTGAGGATTGATGTGCCCTTTTCAACAACGAAAAAGTTCACCCCAGAAGTTAAGTTCAAATTTTATCTGGAGGGATACGAGGGGGTTCCCGACAAGGAAGGCGGCAAAATGACGGAAAAGTTTGTCGTGTTATCTGGAGAAGCTCTTTACCGAGATATCCCTTCTGGAAGGAAACACTTTGCTGTGGTCTTTCTGCCTCCAGCTTCGGTATTACGATTTGCGGGAACTAAGTCGGGGGGGGAACAAGATTGGACAAAAGGGGTGATGAATTTGAAAGTAGAGGCCGTAGAGGCTGGAGCTCCAGTCGAGGGGGTGTTTGATTTGCAATTCAATAAAGAAAAAGGACCGAGTGGGCGGGGAGGAAAAAAAGATCCCGACTGGAATAAGAGCTCTGATGGACAGGAGTTGACGGGAGTTCTTCTTCCAATTTACGAAACCCCTTTTTGGCCGAAGGACTATAAGCGGTATCCCCAGCCGAAAAAGCCCTGACGCCTCGACTTTTTTTCATGGCGACTTTTTCTCGAAGGATAGTGTTGGATTTGGGTGCGGGGGGAATTCGAATTGGGGAAGTTGCTCCAGACAAAAGGGGATTTCCGGTTTTGAACCTTTTGCGATCGATGGAATTAAGCTTGGATCCAAGTAAACCGGCTGAGTTTTTCCCGGCACTGATGCAGGCTGTCGCCACTCTTGCCAAAGAAGCCGGGATCAAGTCTGGGCTTGCCACCCTCTGTTTGGGCGGACCAGCGGTATTCACCCGTGTCATCAAGCTTCCTTTGACGGATCCAGCGCAAGTGGAGCAGATGGTGGGTTTTGAAGCCCAGCAGGCGATTCCTGCGATCGAGGAGGCGTGTTGGGATTTTCAGGTATTCCCGCCGGGACAACCCGGGGCGGCAGAGTTGGAGGCACTGATTGTAGCGATGAAGCGGGAAACGGTAAACGAGGCGATGGCGGCAGCTTCGGCCGTGGGAATGAAAACCGACATGGTGGATCTTTCTCCAACCGCATTGATCAATGCTTTCCGATACAACTATCCAGAAGTGGAAACATGCACTTTGATTTTGGAGATCGGAGCCAGAGCAACGAACATTCTTTTAGTTGAGGGGAAAAAGATTTTTTGCCGAGTCGTGCCTATGGGAGGAGCCAGTGTGACACAGGCGGTCGCCGCTGATCTCCAGGAGTCGTTTGCGGGGGCTGAGGTTTTAAAGAAAGCGAAAGGTTTTGTGCATCCAGGGGGCTCGTATGAGGAACCGGCGGATGAGCAGACCGCGCGGATCAGCAAGCTGGCTAGAGGGGTGATGACCCGACTCCATACGGAGGTTGAGCGATCCATTACTTTTTATCGGAGTCAGCAGGCGGGGGGAAGGCCAACCCGCGTACTTTTAGCGGGTGGAGGAGCGGCGTTGGGGCTGACCGATCTATTCTTTCGTGAAAAACTGAAGATCCCAGTGGAGTATTTTCAATCCTTTCGGCGTATCGCGATTGGGCCAGGAGTGAACCAAGGTGAGATTGGAAAAAATTTCCCTGCATGGGCAAGTTTGGCGGGGGCGGCCCTACAAGCCCTGCCGGATAGTCCATGTAAGATTAATATTTTGGGTTCGGAGCAAAAGGCAGCAGCAGGTCGAGTCAAGGATCGACCCGCGATGATCGCGGCGGGGATCGGGGTTGGATTCCTTTTGCTGATTCCTGCAGTTCATGGGTTTTGGCAGTCGGGAAGATTGCAAGCGGCGCTTTCGCCTCAAACGGCACAGGTGGAAGAGGCAGAGTCGGTTTTGAATCAAGTAACGGCAGAACAGAAAAAGGTGACAGATATTTTGAATCTGGCGAATCAGGCGATCTTGCTTGAGGGAGAGCGGATGAGGTGGCCTTTGCTTCTTGAGGAGATTCGCGCCAAAAGCCTTCCTGGTCTGTGGGTGACTTCGCTGAAATTGAGCGAGACGAATCCATCTGGCGAGGAACAGGCGTCGCCGGTTAAGGCTCCAGCAGGAAAGGTAGCAATTCCGGTTTTGGAGATTGGGGGATTTTTTGAAACCCAATCGGAAGCAGCGGATGCAAAAGTGGTCGAAGATTTTAGGATGGCTTTGGAGAAGGGCGGGATATTGCAAAATGTAACAACAACCCAGCGGGATAATCCGGAGCGGGTGGATGGCAAAACAGAGCAGGTGGCGTTGAGATTTGCGTTGCGAGCAGAATGGCCAGTGGGTGGGGTGGTTGCAGCGGAGGCGGCAAAAAAGCCTGCAAAGCCATGAAGGGGAATTGGAGTCGAAACCAGATCATCTGGGCTGCGGGTGGGGGAGGATTTTTCATCCTGACGGCAGTCGCTGGCTGGTTGGGTTGGGGGTCTTTGGGTGAAATGCAGAACCAGGCACAAGCGCTTTCTGAACGAAAATTAAAACCAGAATTAGCGGCCATTTTGAACCGAGCCGGAGGCGCAGGTGCAGCCCGAAAGGAGGCGGGAGAAATCTCCAAGATGGCGGAAGAACTGGGCAAGACGGAGGAGGGATTGGTGCAGAGCTGGCGTCAGGGATATATCGAGGCTTCTGGGGATGGACAGGGGTGGTCCCAAGACGCAAATCAATGGAAGGATCAGTTGATTGGGGCGAATGATCGTTTGCGTAAGCGATCAGGAAAAAAGGGGGAAAATAACCGAGTGATTTTGGCGGATGACTTTTATTTGGGGCTACAGGAGTTCAAACAACAGAATCCCCCGGGCCCTCAGGTGCCAGTCTTGGCCCGACAACTTTCCGTCTCAGAAAAATTAGTGGGGCTCCTGATGGAAGCAAAAAAATCGGCACAGGAGGGATATCCGACCCTTTGTTTATTGCAGTCGATGGAGGGTCCGACTCTGCCTGCGGTAGATGGATCCAAGACTGGAGGTGAGAAAACAAAGGCGGGAGTCCAAGCGGGAGGGGTTTTGCGGGAAAGTTACACGATGCAGTTAGAATGTTCGCCCGAAGTCCTTTATGGATTCATTCAGCGGTTGGCTCGAGATCCATGGCTTTTTATTGTGTCAGATTTGAGCTTGGAAAATGATCTCAAGGAATTTCCAAAGAGGAGTGAAGTGGCTAAAAAATTCGCTGATGCGAGCAAGCCCGCGGAGAGCACTGTGGTTGGCGCGGAGGGTGCGGGTGTATCAACTGAAGGAATGAGGGGTGGGGTTAATCCTCCTAGTCGGCCGCCTTTATTAATGGTTTTAGCCGGGAAAGAGCGGTTAAAGGTTCTGTTGCGAGTCGACTTTGTCGGCTGGAAAACAGCAGCTCCGGGGAAACAACCGGAAAAAGGTAAGTCATCATGAAGCTGTCTCCTTGGTGGTGGGGTGGTGCAGGAGGCCTGATTGTACTGGGGTTGGTGGGTTTGGCATTTGGATTGCTTCAACCTGGATGGCCAGAATTTGCGGAAGAGCCCGGAGGGGGCGGAAAATCGACCCTTGTAGATTTGAAGCAAAAGACGGAAGAATTTACGACGAAGCTGGGGGAGCTAGGAGAAAAGAAAAAAGGTCTCAAGGAAGAGCTAAGTCAGCATCGGGTATTTGTTTCTCGGAGCCTTGTCTTTCTTCCGAAAGATGCCGAACCGGTAAAACCTTTGAATCCCGAGCAAATTACAGAGGACGGGATTCAGGTCGGATGGAAGCTGAAATATGGACTTTCGCCGGAGGATCCTGACGTGGCCCAACAGGATGAAGACCAGGATGGGTTCACAAACCTTGAGGAATATCAAAAGAAGTCGGATCCTAAAGATTCGGCGAGTAGCCCCTCGAAGTGGGTCAAGTTGAAAATTGCCTCTGTGGATTCGGGCAAGGTGTCGATCAGTTTTTCTGGCAAGAGTGCCGGGCGTTACACCTTGCGATTTAAGTCGACCGCCAAGCCGAAGGATGTGGATGTGGCATTAGGTGAGAAGGTGTGGGTCATTTCAACAGCAAAGGGAATCGACGTTGTGAAAAATGAAGATGAAGCCAAAGCGAAGGTTGGCGGAACCAACACTTGTCCCCATGTGATCCCTTTGATGGTGAAAGATTATAAAGATGACAAGGGGAAGCGTCTGGATGAAAAGACGAAAACAGAGAATGAGTATGATGACTCGATGTTGATTTTGCAGCGTCTGGACGAAATGATGGAAACAGCCGAGATCAAGATTGATGAAAGGGGAAAATCGCGCGGTGTTGATTGGAATGTTGGGGATGTGAGGTTGATTTCTTTGGTCCCAGGAGAAGGAGAGATGGGTCCTTATCGCGTTGGGCAAGGCTTCCCTTATGCTGGGAAAACGTTTGTTGTCATAGCTGCAACGCCTCAAAAGGTAACTTTGCGAATGAAGCCTGAGGGGGAGATTGTAGATATTTTGCCGAAAGAGATACTCACAAAAGCTCCCTAGTCATTGGCAGGTTCTTCACGTGGGGTCAGAGGTGTCGTTGACCCGGCGCACAGATGGAGCGGTATATTGTCTTCTTGTGAGAGTTTTTCTTTTTTGCTTGTGGATGCTTTGTGCTGTTCATGGGGGCTGGGCTCAGCAGGCCTCGGCGGCCTTGCCTCAATCAGCCAATTCTACTCTACCCCAAAGTGCTGCTGAACTGACCCAGCGAGAAATCGATCGCCGGAGGGAGGCTACTTTTCGTTTGAATGAGAATCTGGATTTAGCAGAGAGGTTGTATCAGGCAGGGGAGTGGGAACACGCTCAGGCGAAGTTTCGTCTGGTCATGCAACAGACCGACCCACAAACCACGACATCAGGCTTTTATCATCGGGCACGCACGGGAGTAGCCAAGTCACTCGCTGCTCAAGCCTTGGCGCAAGAAAAAGAGGGAAAGACTTCGGAAGCGGCTGGATTGATGAAGCAAGCGGCTGATTTAGATCCAACTAATTCTCTCGTGGCAAAACAAGCGGCATCGATGCAGGAGGAAGCGGGTCGCACAAGTGATCCCTTTGAAGGAAATTCCGCTGTGACGGCAGAATTGGTCGAGAAAACAAAGGATATTAAGAAGCTACTTTCGTTGGCAGATCAGTTGATTGAAACTGGTCAGTATCGTTCTGCTCGACAGAAGTTGGACGACGTATTGAGGATCGATCCTTATAACACGGCAGCTCGAAAAAAAATTGAAGCGGTCGAGCAAAAGAGGATTCAAGTTGCCGTCAAAAGGTATGATACGAGTCGGGTTAAGGCTATGACTCAAGTGATGGAAGCTTGGTCACCACCAGCTCCCGCCCGTGTCGATTCGAAACAGACACGGGTAACGGCAACGGCAGGAGCATCTAGTGCGGCGGAGATTTTGCAGGCACTTTCAACGATTGAGATTCCTGAACTGGTTTTCAATGAAAAGCCGGTGCGGGATGCGGTGGAAGAATTGCAACGGTTGAGCGAACAGAATGATCCAAAAAAGAAGGGAATTAACTTTGTCCTGCGTTTGCCTCCCCCTGCTGAGGGTGTGGATCCTGAGGCGGCAACGGTAAGTTTAGAGTTGCGAAATATAAAGTTGCAGACGGCCTTGAAATACCTGTGTGATCAGATACGGGGCGGTGAAAAACTGCGTTATGATATAGAGAATAGTGCGGTCTTAATCCTTCCTGTAACAGAGACAGGGGGGGAGTTGGAGACGCGTAGTTATAACCTGCCCCCAAGCCTTTTGGCAAATTTGAGCAAACCTGGAAGTCTAACATCGACAAATGCACCAGCAAAGTCAGCGAAAGAACTTGGGGACGCTGTTTTGTCGAGCATTGGGGTAAATAAGGACATTGAAAACACTTCAGCTGTTTGTTTTGCAGACACTGGAAAGCTGGTAGTTCGCAATACACCCAAAGAGCTAAGTCGGATCGAGCAGCGGATTCGCGATGCTCAAGGTGAACCCGCACAGAAGCAGTTTGAAGTTGAGACCAAGTTTCTCTCCTTTACGGAGAACGATGTAAAGAATTTCACTTTCAATTTGCAAATGAGTGGAAGTACTGCAATTCCGAACCCTGGGAGTCCTGGAGCTATTTATGACCCAGGTTCCGCTAGCGGGGGTACGGACGGTTTGCGTGGAACAGCGGGACTTAATCCAGGGGGCGGTTCGATAACTGCGCTCCAATCACTTCTAGATCCTACTTATCCTCAAAAAGCTTCGAATCAGGTGGGGGTAAATGCACAAGTGTTTGGCCGGGGTTTTGCTGCGATTCTGCAACTTTTGCAAAATGCGATCGGCCGAGATTTGGTTGCAGCGCCAAGGGTAACCTTGGCTGACGGAAAACAGTCGAAAATTGTTATTTCGCGAAGGATGTTCTACCCGACTTCCTATACAGCTCCGACTGTGCCGAATAACGATCAAGGAGTGGGCGCAGGCTTCATTTTGCCAAGTAACCCGACAGGGTTTGAGTATCGAGATATAGGAACCACATTGGAAGTGAAAGGTGAGTCAACTTCGATTCCAAAAGCGGTTGACCTGGACTTTACAAATCTTTTGGTTGAAGACTTTGAAGGATTTGTAGATTACGGGGTCTTGATTGCCTCTGCGCCGCTTAACCCCATCACAAACACTGGGTCTACGACCATTGGTACGGCGCCCTATCTAGTTCCTATTTTTTCTAAAAAATCACTTCAAAGTCGTGTTCGGCTGATTGACGGCGAAACAGTGGGGATGGGGGGATTAATTTCGGATGTTGTTCAGCTGGTTGACGACAAGGTCCCGATGCTAGGGGACATTCCGATGTTAGGTCGCCTTTTTCGAAGTGAGGCATCCCAGAAGATTAAGAGTAATCTAGTCATCTTTTGTACAATGAGGATCATCAATCCCGATGGAACTCTTGTCTTTCCAGAGGACGAGGAGAACCCTGAGTTTGCACAAAGTCAATCTGCTGAAATGATGCCTTCCGTTCCATGAAAAAAATTATACTATTTTTTTGTTTTGTGCTTGGTGTGGGAAACCTTACCTTGCTTTTTGCGTCTTCAGTCCAAGAGCAGGTCGAAAAAGAAACAGCAAGACGGGAACAGTTGTTGCAACCCTTGCGGGAGTCTTATGAAGAGAGTCGAAAGTTGCTAGCCGATGGAAAGAGCAAGGAGGCTTGTCAGGTTTTAGCGAAGGCTTACGATTCACTTCCTGAAACTTTGCAAGATACCCCTCTTGCCTTTGAAGTGAGAAAGGCTTTGGGCAAACTTGAGGCTTCGTTAGCGGAAGTAGCAAGCGAGCAGAATCATTGGCCCGAAGCCAGACGCAGAGCACTCTCCTCCTTGCGTTATGATCCGCAGAATGAAAAAGCCCTTGCTCAACTGCAGAAGAGCGACGAAGTTTTGCGCAGGGGAACAGTTGGCAACGAGCCGGTAAATCCTGCTTTGACGACAACATTTTTTGACCGTCTCAATGGTGTTCGTACTGGTTTAGAGGAAGCACAGGCTTTTCGACAGACAGGACAGTTGCAAAAGGCGGAACAGCGATATGAGGACGTTTTGGAGGTTGATCCGTTCAATCAGGTTGCCACCGATGGAATTAAGAAGATTTATGAGGAGCGTGCTTTGGTGGCGGAAAAGGCGCGCGATCTTTCTAACTTGGAAAGAAAGAGGGAAGTGAGTGAAGCTTGGAATAATATTTACCCGAAAAGCAGTGTATCGACTGGGGGAATTGAAATCGCTGGCGCAATGACTGCCTCTCTGGCGTACGCGTTGGAAAAGAAGATGCAGAAGACAGTCATACCACAGGTTGATTTTTCTGCAGCAGATTTAGAGACAATTCGTCGTGCACTCATCAGTCTCAGTCGAACCTATGACCCAGATGCGGCTAAGGGGGGCGTGAATTTTGTCGTGAGTACCGATGTCACGAATCCGCAACCTGTTACCTTAAGGCTACGCCAAACGTCTTTAGCGGAAGTTGTTCGTTATATTTCCCAAATTGCGGGTGTGAAGGCAAGGATCACGGATATTGGGGTCACTTTTGGTCCGTTGGTTGAGAAAAGGCCTGAACTCAATTCTCAGAATTTTACAGTTAGCCCATCTTTTTTTAAGGGGGACGATGCAAAAGATGAAGGTAGCACCGTTGTGCCCAGGGGAGGAACTGGAGCCGGGGGCGGTGGAAATTCAACATCAGATACTGGGGTAGGTCAAAATGAGCAGAAGAAGTTAGTTGCTCTAGGTGTCAATTTTCCTCCAGGGGCCTACGCTGTGTATAATCAAAAAACTAGCCAATTGAAGGTGGTCAATAATCAGGAGATGTTAGATATGATCGGTCAATTGATTAGCGCAGCGGAGGAGCAGACTCTTTTAATTCAGGTGGGTGTTCGCTTGGTGGAGATCAACCAGTCTGACTTAGATACGATTACGGTGAACTCAACCTTGGGAGGCTCGGGGATTAATCTACTCTCTCCTGTTCCTGTGGGATTAGATTCAGGCAGCGGCGGGCAGACGCCGTCAGCTTCCACTCAGCGCGGAGTCAACGCACAATTGAATCAGATTCAAGGTGTTGGACTTCTTCCAAATAATACACTTCAGTCGTTCCTTCAGTCTGGAGTTCTAGCTGGAACGAACCAGACTAGCTCCTATGCCTTGAACACGATGGATTTAGGGGGAACAATTTTGAATGGAATGCAATTTCGAACGTTGATTCAAGCAGTTTCCCAGAAAAATAGTGCGAATGTTTTGGCCAATCCCTCAATTATTCTAAAGAGGGGGCAAAAAGGAGTGATCGAGGTGACTCAGGAATTTAAATACGTGAAAGAGTTTAGTGATCCGCAGTCGTCCGTACGAACGATCCAACCTATCGGCCAGGTTGGCGGGAACAACCAGTCCGTGCCTGGTCCAGAAACTGTCATTGGTTCATTCCCATCGGCGATAAGCGATCCTGTTCCAATCGGGGTGAAGATGGGGGTCAAACCGGATGTCACTGGAGATAACAGCCGAGTCTTGCTGGAGTTGGAGCCCAGCTTTGTGGATTTCGAAGGATTCATTAATTACGGCACCCAAATTAATTCCTCCTATACTCAAACGTACTTCGATAAGGCAGTAACGATCCTGACAAACAACATTCAGCAACCTGTTTTTATACGCCGCGATTTAACATTGCCTGCTGTGGAGGTGAGCGATGGTTACACCTTGCTCTTGGGAGGCTTGTTAAGAGAAGACATTCAGAAGATTGATGAAAAAGTACCTATTATTGGGGATATTCCAATCTTTGGGAGGGCATTTCAGGGTAAGACGGAGCAGGCGATTAAAAAGAATACGCTTATCTTCGTTACGCCTAGGATTTTAGATGTGAGTGGTCAACCGCTGAATCCCACTGCTGGTGCACCAACCACAGCCGCTACTAGTGGGTCACCCTAAAATCTATTTCCGGATCAATCGGTACTGAAATTCGACAGGGATTTCCCTGACATTTCCTGCGGACCAGCCTGCTAGGTTCGCGACGCTGTAGCCGGCTCCCCCAAATACAAAGTAGAAAAGAGAGCTCCAGGTGTCTGCTGTTTCCGATTTTGCGTACCAGAGGCGGGGTTTTAAGTCGGCTGGTCCGTGAACTGGAAGATCGATGCCACCTCGTCGCTCATCTGCTCCGATTTTAATCTTTTCGAGTGACTCATAACGGATCCAAAGGGGTTTTGTATGAGGTAGGGAGGATTTTACTTCTAGTGCTTCTACTTTGATTTCTGGCCTCCGATCGAGACGGGTGTGATTGACGGATTGCATGTTTGGGGAGTCGATTGGAATTTGTAGAATCTGACGGTAGGTCCCTGCGGGTAGAAGAAGAACTTTGTCTGGATCCTCATTAGGAATTTCAACTTCCGAAGGGAGATTGAGGTTGGCGATTTCAGGGGTGAGGGGAGGTTTGGGGGAAGTGACTTTTTCAGTCTTCGCCGGTGTAGGCCCAGTGGGTTTATGGGTACTGCCCTCCATTGAATCTGTCCCAGTGGGCACAGGTTCAGTTTTTGCTTCGGCAGACGGGGCATTTGCAAGGGAATCGGTCGAACCTCCCATCGGGTCGACAGGAGGAGTGGGCTGGGTAGGAGCGGGGGCAAGTTGATTCGTGTTCGTGGGGAGGGCGCCTCCCATTGGGTCAGATTCAACAGGGTCGCGAGCTAAGGCGATGGAAACTCCAAGACATAGGAGAAAAATAAAGCGCGGGATCATGTAACAAGTCCAAATCGACGCATCCATATGGCAGCGCGGGGATGATGTTCGCTCCAACCCTGAAGTTCCCAGAGCCAACCCACTTTTTGGGCAAAGAGATAAAGACCTCCGATTCCGAAAAGGAAGATTGAACTCGTGCCTGCGAGAAAAGAGGGGATGCGGTTTCCCTGCCCTAAGGCGATCGAGAGGCGGGTCCAGACGAGAAACCCAAAAAGGACAAAGACGCTGCTAAAAATAGTGGCCGCTACATTTCTCCTGGCATCGGTCATTCCGAAGGCGATACCAAAGAGGCATAGGAGGGGGCAAGCCAGCGGGTACGCGAGACGATTCCAGTGTTCGGTCTCGTAGGGGGCGCGTAGGCGTTCGTTGAGTCGGGTTCGATCAAACGCAAGGCGTATCACATCAGGCCAGGGGAGTTCATCAGGGGGCAGAAGTCGTGCGGCAAGAGTTTCTGGCGGAGCAGTGCATTCGGGAAGAACAAGCTCATCGAGAAGCGGTCCGAGGGTTTCCTGCCCTTGGGGGGAGTTGTAATCGGCACGACGTGCACCCTTAAAGTGCCATACGCCTCCCTGATAGAGGGCGGAGGAGGCAAAGATTTTCGACAAGTCCCTGCCGTCGGGTTCAGATCGGAAGAGGATTTCGAGGTTTTCCGCTTTTTTCTGGTTCAAATGAATCCGGCCGATGTACCAGATGTCGCTTTGGGTCGAGTTGGGAAGAAGGGGGGAGCGGTAGACGATCTGCTGAAAGGTATTTTCTTCGATCGGCTCTTTTTTGATCTGCTTTTTCACCTTTTCTCGGCCGGCCTGAGCGGTGGGTGAGAGGGAGTAGGAAAGAAGATAAAGAATGACGGAGAGACCCGCGCTGCAGATGAGGAAGGGTTTGGCCAGAGTCACGGGGCTCATTCCTGACGCGAGAAGGGCAACGGATTCGCGATGCCGGGAGAAGTAAGCCAAAACGTACAGGGTGGCAAAGAGAACAGCTACGGGAAGAATTGACTGTGCTAGATCAGGGAGTTGGATCAGGAAGTATTTCGCAAGAAGAGGGAAGGGGGGATTCTTTTCCACCAAGCGTCCGAGTTTGTCGAAGATGTCGAACATCAGCCAAAGAACGAAGAGAGCGGTGATGACAAAAAAGAGGGGAACGAGCACTGAGCGCCAAAGATATTTTTCGACGATTTTCATTTTCCGTGCGAAAGTAGATATAGCATTTCGATGAATCTTGCCCACGATCTTTCTGCATTAGAGGAAACCGTCAAGCGGTGTCATTCTCTGGTGCCTGCAGTCGAGGCAGCGGGTCGAGCTTTGGCAGAAAGGGTGAAGGCTGGAGGCAAAGTATTGACCTGCGGGAATGGGGGGAGTGCGGCGGATTCGATGCATTTTGCGGAGGAGATGACGGGGCGGTATCGGGAGAACCGAAGGGCACTTCCTGCCATCGCTCTTTGTGCGGATGGGTCAGCCCTGACATGTATTGCCAATGATTGGTCTTATGAAGATGTGTTTTCGCGACAAGTGGAGGCGTTTGGCCAAAAAGGGGATGTTTTGATTGTTTTCAGCACCAGCGGAAAGTCCCCCAATATTATCAAGGCTATCGGCTCAGCAAAAAGTCGCAATATGTTGGTTATAGGTGCTTTAGGCAAGGACGGCGGATCGGTGAAGGGTTTGTGTGATCACGCAATTGTGGTGCCTAGTGAGGACACCTCGAGGATTCAGGAGGTTCATGGTTGGTTGATTCACGCGTGGTTGGAGTGTGTGGAGGCTCTGGCAGTCGGAAAGAGTTGAGAGAAGGGACTTTGTCCTTGGAAGGGGGCGGTGTTTTGGATATGTTTTCAAGTTCGTCAACGTTCTGCGAAATCGCCCTTTTTCAGGGGCCGCAGGGCACTTCGTTGGCGAGGCAAGGGAGATAAACTTATGGCGGTGGTGATTCGTTTGCGGAAAGAAGGGAAAAAGAATCGTCCCTACTTTCGTGTGGTCGTAACGGACAAGGAAAGTCCGAGGGATGGTCGTTTTCTCGAGATGGTTGGAACGTACAATCCGATGGGAAAAGACGAGGGGATGAAGCTCAAGTTGGACCGGATCGATCACTGGGTAGGAAAAGGGGCCAAACCGAGCGAGACCGTGGCCAGTTTTATCCGCAAAGCCAAGCGTGCTCCCAAAGCATAAGTTTCCGGTGAGAGCAGGAGTTTCATGCGATATTTTCTGGAGCTTGTCCTCGGTCGACTCGTTACGCATCCCGACGAAATAGACGTCGAAGAAACATCGGACGATCGCGGTTTTCTTTTCCGGATTCGGGTCAATCCGGAGGATTTGGGCAGGATCATCGGCCGGAACGGCCGGACCATCGAAGCGATCCGCTCTCTCCTAAATGCAGCCAGCCGAGATGGGCGGCATGTTTATGTGGAGGTGGAGGATGGTGAATTTGAGGGAGACGGGGCATGAAGATCGATCTCCTCACTCTTTTTCCGGCAATGGCCCATGGGGTCTTGGCCGAAAGTATTTTGGGTCGGGCGCAACGTGCTGGTCTTGTCGAAATCCGAGTTCACCAGTTGCGGGATTACGCAAAAGACAAGCATCATACGGTGGATGATCGGCCCTTTGGTGGAGGACCGGGGATGGTGATGAAGGCGGAACCCTTGGTGGATGCGATTGAGCACCTGCGGGGAGAAGGAGAAAATCGGGCTCACGTGGTTTTTCTGACTCCCGAAGGGGCTCGCTTGAACCAGCCTACGGTTCAGCGGTTTGTTGAAACTCACTCCCGTCTTCTTCTGATTAGCGGACATTACGAGGGGATCGACGAGAGGGTGCGACAGGGATGGATTGATGAGGAGATTTCCGTTGGGGATTATATTTTGAGTAACGGCACCCTGCCTGCGTTGACACTGATCGACGCCCTGGTGCGACTCATTCCGGGGGTATTGGGCAATGAGGACTCGGCGGGGGCAGACTCTTTTGGAGAAGAGGGACTACTTGAGGGACCTCAGTACACTCGTCCAGAGGAGTTCCGGGGAATGAAAGTCCCTCAGGTTCTGCTCTCGGGTCATCATGCGGAGATCCGAAAATGGCAAAAGAGTCAGGCGTTGGCACGGACCAAGGAGCGAAGAGAGGATTTACTTGGAGAGAAAAAGCAGGCAGGATTTACCCTTCCTAAGGAGAAATAAAACATGAGCGCAAAGATCATCGAAGCGATTGAAAAAGAGCAGTTCAAAGAGGGCCGCACCGGATTCGGGGTGGGGGACAAGATCAAGGTTTTCACCAAGGTGAAAGAGGGGGATAAGGAGAGGACTCAGCTTTTTGCGGGGACCGTCATCGCCCGAAAAGGCCGTGGCTTGAATGAGCAGTTCACCGTTCGCCGGATCAGTTACGGAGAAGGAGTGGAGCGTATTTTTCCTTTGCACTCCCCACGGATTGAGAAGGTAGAAGTAGAGACGAAGGGGAATCCGCGCCGCGCCAAGCTTTTCTATCTGCGCGGTCGCTCTGACATGGCTGTGCGGGAAGTGGTCGAAACCAGAAAGAAAAAATAAATTCCGCCCCTCTGGAAAACAGAGAATTCGCTCACAGGAAATTCCGCTGCGGTTGGGGTGGATGAAGCGGGCCGCGGGGCTCTGGCTGGACCTGTGGTGGCGGCGGCATACCTATTCCACCAAAGAGAAATCGAGATTCCTGGATTGGATGATTCAAAAAAACTAACCCGCATCAAAAGAGAAGCGCTTTTTGAGCTTCTCACGAACGGGAAGATAGGAAGATGGGGTGTGGGGGAGGCCTCCTTGGAAGAGATTGAAAAAAACAATATTTTGGTGGCTAGCCAGATGGCCATGGCTCGGGCCTTAGAAGCCTTAGCCGATAAAGAAAGAGTGGTGTTAGTAGATGGGTTGCCGGCAAAACACCTTGGAAGAGAGCATGTAGCGGTCGTAAGGGGTGATGGCCTTTGTCCTTCGATTGCGGCTGCCTCGGTGGTGGCAAAAGTTTCACGAGACCGAACCCTTTTCCGTTTTGGGGAGTTATATCCTATATATGGTTTTTCGAGCAATTGCGGGTATGGCACGGCAAAACATCTCCGCGCTTTGCAGGATCACGGGCCTTGCCCAATCCATCGCCGATCGTTTTTACCCGTGGGATCGGCGACCTTGCCCGGCTTGGACCAACACCCGAAAGGCCGGTAACCACGGGGAAAAAGTGGCCGCCCGTTATCTCCAACGAGCGGGGGTGAAGATCCTCGCACGAAATTATCGGACACGTACGGGAGAGATTGATCTGGTCGGAAGGGATTGGGGAAAGTTGGTGATGATTGAGGTTAAAACCCGTCACTATCTGGCCCAAAATAAGCCGGAGGATGCGGTCACAAGAGAGAAGCAGAGAAGGATCATTGCCACTGCGAACCGATATCTAAGGGAGCTTTCGTGCCGCCCCCCTCCTGTCCGCTTTGACATCGTGGAAGTTCTTTTTGCACCGAAAGAGATTCCCTGCTGTCGATGGATCCGACACGCCTTCACTCTCAGCGAGGCGGGGGTGGAATGGAGCCGATGAGAAAGATTGCGAGTACATGGTCGGCGGCAGTCGTCGGGGTGGAGGCACTGCCGGTGGAGGTCGAGGTGGACGCAGGTAATGGGAAAGAAAACTTTGTGGTTGTTGGTTTGGCCGATACGGCGGTGAAAGAGTCGCGGCAACGGGTGAAGGCAGCGATTTGGAACAGCGGGTATTTTTGTCCGGATGGTTTCATCACCGCTAGTCTTGCGCCTGCCGACCTAAAGAAATCCGGTCCATGCTTTGATCTGCCGATTGCCTTGGGCTTGTTGGCCTGTTCCGGGCAGATCTGCAAGGATCGTTTAGCGGAATGGATGGTGATCGGGGAACTGGCTTTGGACGGGGAGGTTCGACCGGTGCGGGGCGCGTTGGCGATTTCCCTGTTGGCGCGGGAACGCAGAACCAAAGGACTAATTGTGCCCTCGGTGAATGCGTTGGAG
>Ga0209085_1000748_pt1 | contig 22715 bp, 16 predicted proteins | sample C_131016_EF_Meta_FD_187310 | JGI IMG/M metagenome (GOLD analysis project Ga0209085, IMG submission 187310) | Freshwater microbial communities from Lake Croche, Canada to study carbon cycling - C_131016_EF_MetaG (SPAdes) (version 2) | ecosystem: Environmental > Aquatic > Freshwater > Lake...
GATAGAAGCATCAAGGAGAGTATCTTTGATTTGTTCATCTAGTTCTATTTTTAAACGTGCCACAATAGGATTCTAAAATTTCGTCTTACTTCAGTTTAAATGGTATTTCTTTAGATTGCAAGTCCCTTACACTGACGACCAAAAAATCATATTACTTCTGAAACGTAATCAAAAGCCCCCACTCGGACATGAACAATTTAGACAGTGGCAACCTTTTCTAATGACTATTGTTGGTAGTCTTCCGCAAGCCAAAAAAGGTGAATTTTGGGAGTTTTACTGTACCAGAAAAGGTGAATCTCTCGTCTTGACTAGAGCGCAGAGAGTTGACAAAACATCTGCTGAAAAAACACCTGCTCTAACTCTTCTCTCTCTTTTCTCACCAACACAATCTGATTTCAATTGTTCCCCTGGACAAACAGAAAGCACTAGAGCGCAGAGAATTGAAAAAACATTAGGTGCCCAGAAACCTGCTTCAACTCAGGTTCCTCCTCCATCTCCAACTCAATCTAATTCAAATCTTTCATCCAACCAAGTAATTATGATATCCGGTAAACAGGCAGAAATCACAGTTAAATTCAATACACGTCCTGACCTTCCAGAAGTCGGTAAGACAGTAGCACTAGAAATTACAACAGAACAAGGATTCTCTGTTAGAGCTAATGTCAATCGTAAGTCTCTTAAAAAACAAGTGGAGAAGATGGATACATTTGCAGATTGGATAGCTGCTCTATCAGGTAAGATAGCTCGTATTGCCCCTAATGGAGTTATCGAACTCGAAGGAGCCAGCATAACAGTTTTCGAGAAAAAGCCAAAAGAAGAAGTTGTTAGTGAAGTACAAGTCTTGACTGAAGTTCAAGAGTCTATAATGTGATTCAAATCATGAAGCTACTAATTCCATGAGTTTTATAATGGATAATAGAATTCTCTGATATATTTATAAAATTGAAACTTTGCCAAAAATGACCTTAGCCGAAGCCCCCAGCGTGGTAATATCACCTGATAATTTCGATCCGCCTTTAAAACGGACTATCGCGGCTGTGCCTGGTTACTGGACGGTAGAGGAACTAGCTAATGAGTTGGGAGTTACACCACGTTACGTTCAATATTTGATTAAGGGCGAACCAAGTAAAAAAATTCCCGCCCGTCTTAAAGCTTACAATGCAGGGCCAACATTCTTAGTTTCAGATACAGAAGCACTAAATTATTTATGGTATCGCCGTAGATCCAAGAAAAATCTTAACAATTCTTAATTTTTATTTCTTCTATATGTCGAAGAATTAGTGTAGGATACACATAAGCATTAAAAAAGCCCCCCAAGGACGGACATCTGAAAGGGACTTCTTTAGTTGAATTTTATAGATTGGGAAGGTCTGAGTTTAAATAGTGTGTACGATTTTCCAATCTGACACTATCTCAACTTCAAGCAGACTAGTTATATTGATTTTACCCTGTTTTATCAAAGTAAGCAATTATCTTGATGGAAAAATCTCTGTGAATAAACAAAAAGTAAATTGGTATTAAAGTTATTTTGAGCTATTCAAAACTCACTTGCTCTTTCCTAACCTATCCTCATCGGGTAGTTAGGAAGAAGATCTAACAACCAAATTGTTTTTCTCAGTTAATAAAAGTATCTCAAAATAACTAGCTCTCTTAAAGACTCTAACTAAAACAAATCTTACGAGCGAGTTAGTAGAATGACATTTTCACCAAAACCTCCCTTCCAGATCCGAGACTGGTTAGAGTTCGATCACAAAGGCCGCACACAATGCCCATGCTGCGGTAAAGATGACAAAGATAGAACATTGAGTCTGGTTCCCAATTCAGAATTTGGCTACAAATGTTTTAGAGGTTGTTCTGCTGCTGATATTAGAGAAGCATTAGGAATACCTTCCCCAGGGCAATATTCATCACACTCCAGTCAAAACAAATATAGAACTCCTATCCCACCAGATAAAGATTACACAGTAGACCAAAACCATGTTAAGCGGGCTGTACATCGTTTACTATTCGATAAAACTGAAACTGCCAAACAAGCAAGAGAATGGTTATTCGCCAGAGGCATTAAAGAAGAAGACATCCGCCTCCTAAATATAGGACTAGGAGAACGTCTAATCATTCCCAATGAGAACAAGCCCCATGAAAAAGAGACTTATGGTGCTATCTGTATCTTCATTCCCATCCCTAACAACAATGAAAGATATTACGTCAAAAAGAGAGTTGCACCTTGGTTAAAAGATAACCAACGTCCTCACTATGTAGGAAGATGGTCACAATATGGAGTTCCTTCAACCATTTGGTTTACTTACCTACCATCCGAAGCCACCGAAACATGGTTCTGTGAAGGAGAATGGGATGCCATACGACTAGCACAACTAGCAAGAGAAGAAAAAGCACTCATAGCCATTTGTTGTTCCACAGCAGGATGTGGCAGCGTTCCCAGACCAGAAGAATTAGCCAGATTACCAGGAATGGTAACTATTTTCTATGACCGCAACGACAAACCTAAAACTGATGGAACAAGAGCAGGAGATGAGGGAGCCAGAAAACTAGCCTTAGCCTTAAATGGTCAAGGAAAAATAGCTGATGTTCCTATGCCTTCTGGCTGTGAGGTTAATGGTTGGGATGTCAGTAATGCCATAGATGAAGGATACACTTGGTCAGATTTTCTTTCATGTGCTACTGATGCCATTACCATCCCACCCTATGAAGAGAGCGATGAAGACTCCACTCAAACAAGAGGTAAAGTAGTTGCTCATCCAACTTTCGTTCCCCTTAACTTTGAGCAAGTACGGCAGCAAATTAATCATCTGATTGAGCAAGAACCACCGAGGTCTGAACTTTCAGCTATTCTTCCTGCTATAGCACAACAGTCTGGTTATTCTATAGGAAGTGTTTGGAAAATCTACAACGAACGTCTATCAGAAATTGAGATAGAGGAAGAAAGAGAAACAACCGCCGCAATGATTGATGCTCTACTCAAAGCCAAACAAGCCTCAATCAATCTACATGAAGTCTTACCTAGTAACTTAGCCGCTCCTCTACTACAATTTGGCAACTGGCTACAAGTACGACCAGAAGCGATTCTCTTAACCCTACTAACTGTCGTCTCATCATTACACCATGCTCAAACCATCTCTTGGCTAAACCGAGATTGGGACTTCAGTGTCAAACCTAACCTTTACAGTGCCATTGTTGCTCCAGCTTCTCAGAAGAAGTCGCCCATTGTCAAGACAATTGCGCGGAAACCATTGAGTATCCTAGAGAAAAAAGCCAAAGAACAATGGAAAAAACAAGAACAAGACTATAAAGAGCAAGAACGTTTCTATGAGTCCCTAGATAAAGAACAGAGAAAAGAACATTTCCCCAATGGTTTATTAGAATCTCCCCCTAACCGTCGTCAAGTCCATTCCTTCACCAAGACAACTGCTGAAGGCTTGAGAAATCAAGTACAAAACTATCCAAATCAAGGACTATTAGCAATACCTGATGAATTAGCAGGACTATTTAAAAGTGCTAATGCCTATCGAGGTGGAAAAGGAAGTGATGACGAAGATTTACTCTCCTACTATGATGGGACAGGAGAAACAGTCTTGAGAGCAGATGGACTAGCTGGTGACTTTGATAATTTACTCCTAAGTATTCTAGGAACTATTCAACCCAAAGTCCTACAAAAGTTCTTAGAGGACTGCCAAGACAGTAATGGTCGTTGGGCAAGGTTTATGTTTGTCAACCAACCATTAACCCCATCATATATGAGTGGAGATGGAGGAAGTTTTGACTTAACTCCTATGTTGGCGGACTTATATCAAAAGGTCAATGAGCTACCACCTACTGAATATAGACCAGACAAAGAAGCATTCAAATACTACTGTGGAGTTTACAACGAACTAGAAAGGAGAAGATGTCAAGATACATCACCAGCGATGAGTGCAGTCTGGGGGAAAGCAGAAGGAAGGATAGGAAAAATTGCTACTAACCTCCATGTTATCCACGCATTAATGGCAGGACAAATACCAGAACAAAGCATTCCCAAGCAAAGATATGTCGAAGCTGTGCTTATTAGCCTGTTCTTCATTCAACAGGTGTTTAGCCTTTATAACGAGTTGGGGGAACCGGACGCAATAGCAACTCATTTAACCAAAATCATTGAACTATCTGCTAAAAAAGGATGGCTGAGTGCTAGAGACGTTCAGTTAGGATATGACCGTAAATCACGTCCTCGTCCTGACAACATTCGTACTTGGTTTAAAGAATTACAATTCATGGGGAAAGGAACTACGCAAGGCGAGGGACGTTATCTAAAATTTAGAGCATCAAATGTAGGTGTTGTAGGTGAGGAAGTAGGTGAGGCACCTACAGAATTTAGCTTTAATCTATCAAGGTTTCAGCCGAATGTAGGTGTTGTAGGTGAAAGTGGAGTATTTAGTGAAAAAATCCCCCAAGCCGAATATTACGCTCAATTCGCCCAAATCAATAACCAGACTAAAACTAATCTATCTTTGGTTAATAATGCTCAGGTACTGTTTCAAGAAAAAAATGATATTTCACCTACAAACTCCACAAACTCCACAAACGGCTATAAAGCAGATGGGGTAGAAGTTTCAATTGTAGGTTCTCTATCCACAAACTCACCTACAAACTCCACAAACAACCAAATAGTAGAGGAGATAGTTAACTCCTTTGTAGGTGAGGAATCCACCTTCTCTGCAAATGGTCAAATAGCAGAGGAGATAGTTAACTCCTTTGTAGGTGAGGAGTTAACTATCTCTATAAGTGGTCAAATAGTAGAGGAGATAGTTAACTCCTTTGTAGGTGAGGAGTTAACTATCTCTATAAGTGGTCAAATAGTAGAGGAGATAGTTAACTCCTTTGTAGGTGAGGAGTTAACTATCTCTACAAACTTAACTGGGATGACAGAAGAAAATACCTACAGTTTAGATTTGGAAAATGATGAGGAAATAGCCACAGTCCAGTTAGAAGATCCTCAAGAGATAGAAACAAATGTTCAATATTTTAATCCTTCAGGTCATTTAAGCGAGTTACAACAGCTATTACTAATGTGTTTATCTCTTTTCGACCTTTTGGACATTCTACAAATTTGCTCTCCTGAAGAGTTAATGGAAGCATATAAGACCTTAAATATCTATGAACGCAAACAAATTCGTCAATTGATTAAGACTGAAGAAGGACTAATCAATGTCTCTGGTCAAATGATGACCCCTTGCCAACTCTTGAGCCTTTTTGCGGGTCAACCTGACAAGACTATTAAAGTAGGAGATAAAGTGCTTTGGCGTGAATGTTCGGGTCATCTAGAAAGCTGGAGTCCATTTGAAGTCTTAGAAATCCAAGAAGATGGGTGGGTAAGGTTAGATATTGTCTTTGAGTTAGTACCTTTATGTGAGCTAAGACTATGCTTGCCAACAACATAAACTATGATTCGTCCAATCTTTCAAATGAACCCAATACGCTGGATGCTACTGAAACTCTTGAACTGATAAATTTAGAAGCTAAGGTAGAAAAGAGTTTGAGGTCCTTCTTCGAGATTGGACAAGCCTTGAGAGAAATTCGGACGAAACGGTTGTACAGAAAAGACTATACAACTTTTGAAGATTATTGCCTTAATCGTTGGGAGATGTCTCGTCGTACAACAGATCAATTGATCGCTGCTGCCTCTACTTACGAAAATTTTCAGCGCCATGGCGCTCAAATTGTACCTACTTCTGAACGCAAGATTCGTTCTCTAACTTCTTTGCCGCCTGAAAAACAATTGGAAATTTGGAATCAAGCAGTCTCAAGTGCGCCAGGCGGTAAAATAACCTCAACTCATGTTGCTCAGTTAGTCCAAAACTACAAACAACAAAGCAAAGAAAATAAAAACCGCCAGAACGATAGTATGGTCAAAGATACTGAGATAACAAATTCAGAGCATCGAAGTTGCTGGAATTGTCATTATTCTAGTAGTGAATTAATCAAGGATGAGCCTCATAAGTTCTACTGCTATAAATTGGGAAAATTGGACTTTATTGAGAAAAATGCTAGTCAAAGAGCCGAAGAGTGCGAATTATGGACTGAGAAAACAGTGAATAAAGATATTTTTTCTCAAATTACACTACCAGAGAAAGAATACTTTAGTTTGACTTTACAGCTTCCTACTTATTGGCAAGTACACATGGAAGAACTGGCTAAAGAACAAGGATTAGATGTGGAAAATTGGGTTACTCAAATTTTAGAAAGGATGCTGGAGAACTCAAACCTTTAGCGGGAGAGGATGTCAAATGGACTAAAGCTAGCTTGATCTACGATTAAAAGTTTTCTTGAAGAGAGTCCTGAGAAAAAGAAAAATATTTTTCGCGCTACTCATCCAAGTTTAAAAAATTTCTTCAGGTTTTTTCAAGTTCAGAAAAAAACTTTTTGGAAGTCAAAATAGTACTAATTTTGGAGATTTTGTCTAACAAAAACATAGCTCGTAAACTTGGATAACCCAACACCTAGCACCCTAAAACAGCCTAAAAACCTCCCTTAACAGTACAACCAGAGAGATTATAGGCAAAAAAAGAAGCATTTACAAGTTTAGAACAAGCAAAAATAAGTCCAGAAAAAGGAAAAATAAGCACTCATAGGTTGAGGATAATGACCTCTATTCTTGAAAAATATCTATAAATGCTACTAAATGATTTTTTTAGACTAGTAAATACTTCTTTTAAACTACTAAATTCTTCTTTCAACCTCTTACTTCAAAATGCTTCTTTTTGACTACTAAATGCTTGTAGGTTTTTTTCAACTTTACATAACTTCACATAAAAAAGTTAGAGGAAATTTCCTTTGGTGAAAAGTTTTTTCCTAATCTAACAGGGCAGTCAAGAGAGTATAGACTAGTACGCAATAGAGGAATAGATGAGAAGAAAGGTAGTGTTAGTTTAAAATAGTTAAACGTCGGCAAAGCAGATTTTAGGTAAGGGTTTATAGCAGTCGCTCGTAGGATATTGTGTTGGAGAAGATGTGTGTTAGAACTAGCTAGATGTGGGATGTGGATGAGTCTAGCTAGTTCTGTAAGTTATGGGTGAGTAAACAATCACTTGAGAGTTTGTACGTTGGGGTAGACAAGTATTTTTTCATCTACTGTCAGCAAAGGACATTGATGAATCATAGCAGTAGCTACAATAATTTGGTCGGAAGGGTCGTTATGAAAGCCTAAAAGTTGTGTAGATTGGACAATGATAGAAAGTGTAAGTGGAAGAACTTGAATACTTGGATAAGCCAAAGCTGTATTAAGCCATTCATCAACGGGGCAAGATAAAACTAGTTTATTTTTCTCCACTAATTTAGCTACTTCCCAAGCTGAGATGATACTCAAACCTAAACCATCAGCTTGGTGAGTAGCTATAGTTTCTTGATGTTTTGTGGTAAGGCGCGGACTTTCGTCAATCCACCAAATCCAAATGTGTGTATCCAGAATGATCATTTTAGGACATCCCAATCTTCTAGTGGAACGGCAGAACCGAATGGATCATCATATTGAATAACTTTTCCCTTTAAAGGATGGGTATTTTCTTCAAAGGTAGGTTTAACCACTTTGTCCATTGAGACGTTTAAAATAATAACCTCTACTGATTCTCCTGCCTTCCAAGGTAAACCTTGCAGAGTTAAAGTACCGTCCTCGGTCAAAACTGTTTCTAGTTTATGTGCATTAATCATGTTTACTTTCTCCACTTATAGCTATCTTTATTATCACTCTGAGGACTCTTTAGGTTATCTTTGTCTGCATGAAATTGTCTCTTTGAGCGGGAATATTGGAGGGGACTGGTGTTAGAACTAGCTAAATCGCTCTCTGAAGATAAATCTAGCTAGTTCTGTTATGTGGACTTAGACGAATAGTTCAGGAAGGTGTACTTGAAGAACGCTAATAACTTTCTCTGGATTCTCTTTGTAGAGGGTGAGAATCTCGGCTTTAGTAACAGCTAGGGTTTTGTCTACCTTGTCTATTTTCCGTTGAATTTTGAGGGGGCTGAAAAGTTTTAATGTTTCACGTTTCTTGAGGTTATTGATGATTTCTTCAACTTGAGTAGGGATATTGTCAATCTGCTCAACTTTGATTATTTCTTGAACTTGAGTAAGGTTGTGGAGATTCTCGACCAGGGGAAGCTCTGTGATTTGTTCATCAATCAATTGAGATACTGGTGGTTCAGTTTCAGCTATTATCTTCTCTTTCACTTGAGGTATAGCTATAGTTAATTCTATTTGATCATCTGAACTATTAACTATGTTTTCTTGAAACAGTTCTTTGATTTGAGTGTAGAAGTTATCAAATTGAGTTACTTCTGTGGAATGTGCTGCTGTGAGTAAGTTTTGAGTAACGATATTTTGATTGGTTACTGTCACTTTGGTTGGAGTATAAAGGAGGTTCGAGGCAATACTTAAGAAGACAATGAATAGGAAAACTGGTAGTAAAAGATTATTGAGTGTAGCGGTCATCTTTTTTCTCCTAAGATGTAGTTATTGGTGGTGATTAATACTGTTTGTGTAGAATTGCTGCTTGTTGTAGGGATAGCAGAAGTCTCATTCTCAATAGCGATAGCTGAGTTTAATTATGGACTTTCTTATGAAGATTATAGACAAAAAACTTAACTACGACAACCAATCACCTTAAGTGTGCGAATAATTAGAATGTTATTTTTAGGGCATCGTACTCTGGTAAGTATTTCTTTGGCAACTGGTTTAGCTTTGGTTGGAACCTTGCCATTGCGTGTTTCTGCCGGGCAGTCTCAATTCGAGGGTAATAGTAAATCTAACTTTTGCACTCATTTACTTCGGGGTGAGATTTTTTCTAAGACTGAGCTATATTTTGGACTATCAAAACCAGATGGTTCAAATGTGACGGAGGAAGAGTGGAAAGCGTTCCTAAGCAATATTCTTACCCCTTTATTTCCAGATGGACTGACCGTAATTAATGTTCAAGGACAGTTTAAAGATTCAAGTGGGAAAACCAAAAAAGAAGATTCAAAACTTTTGATTCTACTCTATCCTTTTAGCGAAGAAAAAAGCCAAAAAATTGAACAGATCCGAGAGAAATACAAATACTACTTTCAACAAGAGTCTGTGTTACGAACTGATGAACAGATCTGCACATCTTTTTAATGTATCCTCTGCGCTGGATGCTGATTTTTCTGACCGTAGGTCAGTAGACATTGAAATTGAATCAGTTGACTCCTACTACACCCAACCAACAAAAGTATCATTGAAAGCCCCCTGTTCTCTAAAAGAATTCTGGTTGTCAGATAAGCGACTACCCCAGAACGTTGAAACCCCATCAAACGCTAGTATTCCTGCTATTGTGGTCAAAAAAGGAGGAGATTTCCCCCCCTTTTGGACTCAGGATATTTCCTTTCTTGAGGTTATGGAAGAATTGTACCAACGAGTGAAAGCAAAAGGTTTAAACTGAATTATATCTTCTACCTTGATGGTTGTATGACAAACTAATACAGATAATATTAACTTAATGTTCCAAACTTAGGACTCCACCACCCTTGGTCCGTATGAAAATAAGCCACATCCTTATGTTTTTTATCCTTCCAGGAGGAGTGATCCGAACACCGAAGCATGGTCTTACTTTGTCCATCTTTTGTATAACTATGCTCCGATAAAGGTTTTTTGCAAACTGGACAACTATAAGATGTTAGTTTCTGGGGAACAGGTTTAGAGTTTTCCTCTTCTGGCAATTTTGGTTGTGGTAATTCCCAAGTCTTCTTGAAATCATTCCAGAACATAACAACATTCTCACACCCACTTGTACATTTGAGAAAAAATTTCTTTTTGACTTTACTACTAGGGATTTTAACCAGAAAATTATTACATTGAGGGCAGTGAACTTTAGAAGTCTCAAACTTGCGCTCAATATTAGTTTTAGTCGTATCCGTAGACGCGCTATGCGCGGCTTCACTCTTACGAGAACCTTCAGTACCTTCGGTACGAAAAGTTGAACCAACCAAAGTTTTAGCCTTAGCTAAAGCGGGTATAAAATAATCTTGATTCCAAGTACTCAGATATTGCTGCCAAGCTTGTTTCCCTTCGGCTATTTTATCTAAAGCCTCCTCCATTAGGGCTGTGAACTCTGCCTCTAGTAGATCTGGCAAGGCTTTAAGCAAAAAGGCATCAACTTCTAATCCCATTGTTGTTGGCTGTAGATTGTCCTTAATTAACTGGACATAATCACGTTTTTTCAAAGTCGCAATAGTCGGAGCGTAGGTACTGGGGCGACCAATTCCTTTACGTTCCATCAGTTGGACTAATTTAGGCTCACTGTACCTTGGCGGTGGTTGTGTCTGTTTTTTGTCATGTCCAGCATCTTTTAAGGTGAGTGTCTGTCCCTGTTGCAATAAAGGTAAAACTGTATCTTTGCCAAGATTAGTCCAGTATTTGGCATAGCCTAAAAATTCGATTACTTGACCTCTTGCTTGCCAAAGAAGAGACCCAGACTGTGTAATTACTTGAGTTTTCCGAAGTTGGGCAGCTTTACATTGAGAAGCAATTGCTCTTTTCCAAATCATGACATACAGGTCAAACTCATCTACTGGCAGTTCTGAGCGCAATTGGACTGAAGGACGGAATATATCTGTAGGACGAATAGCTTCATGTGCTTCTTGAGCATTTTTTACGCTACGATGTTTAGCTACTTGTTGGGGGACATTCTGAGTGTCATTTTGTTCCAACCATTGACGGGCTTTCTCACAAAACTCAGGACTCAACATCACCGAGTCTGTTCTCATATATGTTATTAACCCGGCCTCATAAAGCTTTTGGGCAAGCTGCATGGTTTTTTCAGGAGTCAATTTCAGTTTTGAACCAGCCGCTTGTTGAAGGGTAGAGGTGATAAATGGTGGAGGTGGTTGACGATTAACGATTTTTCCCTCTACTGAAACCACCTGATGAGGAAACCGTCGTGCTTCTTCAACTAAACTTGTCGCTTCTGCTTCTGAAAGAACGCGCTTAGACTCTGTTTGTTCTGTGCTGGTAGTTGTTGCATCGTCGTGTTGACCGTAGGACGCTACGCGCTGACCAAAGGTCAACAGCCCGTAGACGTAGTCACCCGTAGGGTAGGGTGTTCCTGTTTCTTGTTCTGGTGTCTCTGTGATAGCACTTGCTGTTCCTTTGTAGAAAGCACGGAATCCCTCTGTATAATCTACCCAGACACTCCAGTAATCTTGGGGAACAAATGTTAGAATCTCTCTTTCTCTCTGACAAATTAGGTGTAATGTAGCGCTTTGAACTCTTCCTACACTTTTAGCACCATTGTTCAGCGCCCAAACTAAAGGACTGCCTTTGTAACCGACCAACTTGTCCAGACAATCTCTACACAATCCCGCACCTATTAAGTCAGAGTCAAGTTTTCGGGGATTGGCCAGTGCCGTTTTTACAGCAGAATCGGTAATTTCAGTATAGGTAACTCGTTTTGGATCTCTCAGTCCTAAAGTTTCTTTAAGATGCCAAGCGATTGTTTCTCCCTCTCTATCTGGGTCAGTTGCTAGGACAACTTCATCAACTTGCTTAACTGCTGCCTTGAGTTGTTGAATTGTTTCTTTCGCTCGTTGGTCGCGGGGGATATAATTGCAGCGGATAGTATTGCCCTCTATGGTAAAGCCTAGTGAATCTTCCCCCTCATTGCTGAGTTCTCGAATATGACCACAACTGGCACGAACAATCCAATCTGAACCCAGAATTTGACTGAGTTTTTTGACTTTACCAGGAGATTCGACCACAAGGAGACGTTTAGGCATGGCAGCACCTATAGTTCAATTATTGCATAGTCAACTTGATTGTCCTAATATATCCTATTCAGGTGAGAAAAGAGTTTCTAGTTGCCCCAAGAGTTTTTCAATCTGTTTTTGTTTCTTGGGGTCATCCCAAATCTTGGCTTTTTTGGACTTACGAAGAATTTCCTCCATTCTAGTCTTTAGTGAAGGAACTGCATCGGCAGTAGATTCATTCGTGGATAATTTAGCAATTCGTTCTTTAATTTGAGCTAGCGACAAAGCACTATCTATCGACTCCTTTAAGAGTTCCAATCGCAGATTCTCATCTTTTATCCGAGCAATTACCCGCGCCTTAGTATATTCAATTTTTCCTTGACCCAATGCAGTGCGAATCTCTTCTGGTAGGTTAAGTAGAGGAAGACGATTAGAGCGAAAACTCTCTGGTGTAAATCGTCCTACTATTTGAAATATCTCTATTATTTGCTGCCATTCTTGGTTGCGGATAACGTTATCCGCAAAATCAGTTTCCCCATGAGAAGCTTGGTGGAAGAGTGCTCTAACCTCTTCTGGAGGCTTTTCTAATTTAATTGAGAGAAGTTGAAGAATGCCCTCAGTTTCTTCAAGAGGATTAAGATCTTCCCGTTGCAAATTTTCTAACAGAGCAACTTGCCCGGCTTCCTTGTCTGTCAATCCTTTAATCACAACAGGAACTTCTTCTAGCCCAACAGCAAGAGCTGCTCGATAGCGTCGTTCTCCAGCTACCAGTTCATATTGTTCTTCTGATTTTTCTGGAACAGTAATTGGTCGCACAAGTAATGGTTGCAAGATTCCATATTGCCTGACTGATTCTATTAAAGTTTCCATAGCTTCAGTCGCAAAATAACGACGAGGCTGCCGTGTTGAAGGAACTATTTTAGAAATTGGCAACACCTGTTCATTAGCAGGTGTAATCTCTTCGGTCTCTCCAAATAGAGCATCTACTCCTTTAATTTGATAGGGTTGATGAATACGTCTTTTTGAACTCATGTTAGTTGTTTAAGATGTAGGGCTATCTTATCTAGCAATTTCACAGCAGGATGTTTGGAGTTATAAAGAGCAAGAGGAATATGTTCTTGAGAAGCATCAGCAAAAGCAATCGCTCTGGGAAGAGGTGGATAGACATAACCCACGTTAGAAAGAGATTCTTGAATTGATTTAAGGCTTTGTTCCCCTTGAACTGTTCTAGAATCATACATAGTCGGGACAATACCAGCTATCTGAATTTGACGATTAGCTTTCTTGCGAACTCTAGCAATAGTCTTAAGCAAAAGTTCAGTCCCTTTCAAAGATTTATACTCAGTTTGAATGGGAATTAACACATGGGTTGCAGCTACTAAACTAATATAACTAAGGATGCCAAGGCTGGGAGGACAATCAATCAAAATGAAATCATATGAGTCCAAGATAGGCTCTATTGCATCCTTAAACCGCATATCCCGCATATCCGCAGTCACTAGTTCTAATTCAGCCCCACTCAAGTTAATATTAGCTGGCACCAGATCCATAGAATGTAGATCTTTATGGATAGGTAAGCTTTCGTCAGCTAAGATAGCATCATAAACTGTCAGATCTAGGTCTGAAGGTTCTAACCCCATAAAAGCAGTAAGTGAGCCTTGTGGGTCCATATCCACCAATAAGACTTTCTGTTTTTTCTTGGCCAGATGATAGCCCAGGTTCATGGTTAAACTACTTTTACCCACGCCACCAGATTGATTAAAAAAGGCAATGACCTTAGTGCTCATAGGTCTTTGAAACTGTTGTTTTAACTAAAGCATAGCTTATTTTTGAGCAGGAGAAACAACTACTTAAAGTTTGCGGATAACGTTATCCGCAGATGACTAACCACAAAAGAGAGTAGAATAACTTTGCATATAGAGAAACCTTCATGCCTAAGCCCCGTGTTTTAATTGTCACTTCTTGTACTGGAGAAAAGCGGTTCAAACCAGAGAACCAACTCCAGTTGGATGACTTCAAAAATCACGATTTACTTCAGTCCCGTTTAGCTGAACTAGCTGACTATGCTTATCCTGCGGCTCAGATGTATACAGGAAAGCAGCATCTTCGACTATCCGAGGGAATAAGTATGCTTCGTCAAACATTTGGCGAACAAATAGTTGATTTAGTAATTCTCTCGGCTGCTTATGGATTAATTCCTGAAGAGAAAGAAATCTTTCCTTATGAAGTCACTTTTAACAGGATGAAGAGTGAAGAGATAGATCAATGGGCAGCTACCCTAAATATTCATGATGATTTTGAAAAAACTCTTCAAAACTATGACTTAATCTTTGTCTTACTGGGAGAAAACTATTTACGCTCACTTAAACTACCCGTAGAGACTCAGAATTCACAAACTATTATCTTTCTAGCATCTAGAGGAAGTTTAAATTATCTAAAAACTTCACAAGCTAAAAGCTTCGCTTGCTTCCTGTCTAATCAAGAAGCAAAATACTATGGTTATGGGCTATTAGGTTTGAAGGGATGGTTATTTAAAAAGTTTGCCCAAGCAGCGATCAAAAACCCAGATATTTTAACTCAAATTTACGAATCACCAGAATTATTTACTCAAGTTATCGACACTAAAACTATACTCTTACGAGATACTACTCTTACGAGAGCCTACGGCACGGAGCAGCTTGATTTATCATTAGAAGGAGAGCCTTTATCTTGTGACTCTTCTATAGATTCTTGCGGTGTACATATTGTCTCCAAAAATGTAGACATAGTCGCCCTAAAGGTAAAAAACTCAGGTAATGTGATACCAGAGCTAGTCAATTTAAAAGATTATCAATACAATTCGGTAAAATCAGGTCGCTCTGAAATAGATAAAAGTATTTCTCTTCCTGATATTCCTCCTGCTGCCAATTACCATTTAGGAATAAAATACTTTATTCCAGAATGGGATGACCATGTAGATCCTAAATATGATTTCATAAAAGATCTTCTGACTCCTAATAGAAATCCCCATGATGATGAAGTTTATGCTCATGAAATTTACTCTCCTGCTAACTACGATGGCATTCTAGTCTCTCGCACAGTGTTTGACAAAAGTCAAAAAAAGAGCAAGAGAATTTTAGAAGAAGGTATCCATAAATATATTCGCTTCGGGGGTGAAATCATGGGAGATTGTGGAGCTTTTGGTTACATACAAGAAGACGAACCACCTTATAAAACATCAGAAATTTTAGAATACTATAAAAACGTAGGATTTAATTATGGAGTCAGTATTGATCACTTAATAGTAGGAGAATTTGCCAGTCCTGGTACCCAAAGAGAAAAACGTTATGAGTTAACTCTCAAGAATGCGGAAGAATTTATTCAAAAACACCTCATTGGAGGATATAGTTTTACGCCAATTGGCGCAGTTCAAGGATGGGATTCCCAATCCTATGCTAATGCTGTTAAGGCTTATATTGAGATGGGATATAAATATATTGCATTAGGAGGATTAGCGAGAACCCCAACATCAGAAATATTAACAATTTTACAAGCTATTTCTCCTCATTTAACGTCGGAAACAAGAGTTCATTTATTTGGCGTAGGAAGACTTAATGCTATTCCGATTTTTCGTCATTTGGGAGTGACTAGCTTTGATTCTGCTAGTCCTCTTAGAAAAGCTTGGTTAGATCCAGCAGCTAACTATCATACAATGACTGGAAAAATATATGCTGCTGTCCGAATTCCTAAAACTGGTAGCGGTAGAATTAAGCAAATAGTTAAGGCAAATGTTGCATCTATTGAAACTCTTCAAAAGCTTGAAGAGAAAGCTCTTTCATCTCTGAGAGAATTTGACAAAGGCTCTTTAACATTAGATAAAACTCTTGAGGCTTTATTAGATTACGATAGACTATTAGAATTACCTCGTGACGGTAAAGTAGATGAAACGAAAGTAACTAGACGTTTGAAGAAACATGAGCAAATGTATAAAGTGCTTTTAGAAGAGCAGCCTTGGAAAAACTGTGATTGTGAAATTTGTTCTAAGATTGGAGTCGACGTTATAATTTTTCGGGGAAATGATAGAAATAGAAGGAGGGGTTTTCACAATACTTATGTCTTTTATAAACGTTTTCAAGAATTGTTAAATAGTGATACTACACAACCAAAAACGAATGTTATTATACCTGAAAATTTGAAGAGTAAATGATTAATTTCCGTAAGTTTTTACTTTTATGAATAATCAGTTTTTACCCATTTTATCTGTGGATTGTTCATGCTTACTAAAAAAGTTAGCTAACTTAGAGGGAAATTATGGAATCTTAGCACCAGTTCATTCTCATAATATTCTCCTGCAACGTATTCGAGATTTAGGAAAACCTTTTTTAATTGATAGTGGAGTTTTTGAGAGTAAAACTAATCCTTGGCATAAGCAAATTGATTGTGAATTTAAGCAGGAAAGATGGATTCGTGAAGTTAGATTAGCATCCGAACAACACTTACGTCAAAAAATTCGCTCCTATTTTGAACGTTGCGCTCAATTCAATCCAGATTATGTTTTTGCGCCTGACATTATTGGCGAACCCATCCTATCTTTATATTTAGCTCGTCTTAGCTGGGAAGAATATTGGCTTAAACCAAGAGACTATAGTTTAATTGGCGTTGTTCAAGTTGGAAGTGTGCTATACGATTGGCAAGAAACACAAATTCCTCTTAAGGATTCTCTCCTTTTACACTACAATTCACCTAAAAGCTTTCTTGCGCCCTTGATTAGTGAATATCGAAATCTTGGCTATAAATATATTGCTTTAGGCGGTTTACTAAAACCAAATTCTCAAACAAGAACTGGTTTAAAATTTGGTTTATCTCTTCAAGAACTTGATGAACTCCTAACTTGGAGTCGTCCTAATTTTGTCTTAGCAGGATTAGCTCTAACTCGTCTTGAAATCCTCAAAAAACATCAGGTTTGGGCTGATTCTACTGGCTGGCTTTGGTGGGATGCTCGTTATGATCCTCAACGCTTTAAAAATCGAAATACTTTACAAGAAGTTGTTAAATTAGCTGACAGTCAAATCACACCCTCAACTGGTGCAAGACCAATAAATTCTCTCAATACTTTATGACATAATTCTACAGTAGTTTTTGTATTAGAAATAATGGGTTCTCCTTTAGCTCCAACCTGAGTAACTCCGCGAGTAAGCCAAAGTTCATTACTCCTTGAATAGTCTATTTCTTGCAGCCGAGCCAACCATTTAACTAGCTCTGACTCTGTAACTCCTTCTCTATAAAGATCATGAGCTAACATTCCCAATGCTTGAAACACAACAGCAGAGACTATTAATGATTCTTGTCTTTGTTCACATCGTTTCTCTTTACTCTTTATCTGCCAAGGTTCGTTAAGAAGAAATTTCGCTAAAACTTCCCAAAATTCAACCGCCCAATTAATCTTCAATTCTAAGTTTTCAGTAGCTTGAAGATTAGGAAACATATGCTTAGTTGCTGTCACCAAAGTAGAAAGGGTCATTAGCTTAGGATTATGTGGTCCTAAGCCGTTCTCAACTTGTTCTACATTATCCTGAAACAGAGAGACTCTTTTCATTAACTCTTTCGCCATTAAAACAGTAGGTGAGCGCTGATCAAAATAATAAGAAAGCGAAACACTTGGTCTTTGAACAAGTAAATTCTGATCTCGAAAAGCCTGACGTTCTTCTTCCAAAGATAAAGCTGAATATAGAAGTACGCCAACCTCAAGCTGAGAAATGATACTAAATTGCATCGAGTCTTCTCTTTGAACTTCTTTTAGGGCTTGACGAATCCCAAAACATCGATGTTGTCCGTCTGTCAATCTCATTGTTATTGAGTGATAAGGAAGATGTATAGTTCCATCGAGGTAAGTCGGTGAAGGCTGGACATTCAAACAAATTGGTGGAAAAAATATGGTTCCATTCTGATAGTTTTCCAAAATGTAATGAGCAATTGCTTTAATGCGTGTCGGATTGAGGTTACGTTGAGCGAAATCTGGTAAATCTGGCTGATTGGGAACGTAAAGATAACCACCATCCAGTAACCGTGCTACATCGCCAAAAGTCATGCTGGCAACATAACTCACCTGTAGATCTAGTGAGCCTCGCTTAACAGGCACACCTTGGATTACTAATTCAAACATGACGACTCCAAAGGATAAGTAAATATTTTTATTTCACTTATCCTGTATACATGAATACATGGTAGCAAGTATTCTGTCAAAAAAACTAGAATTTGAAAAGCTCTTTCATACTGACTAACCTTGTCTTCAAATGTTCGTATTCCAGTAGAGCTTTACCAAGCCTTGCAGAAAATTAGACTTTCCCTTGAGAGTCAGTATTTTACTGCTGCTCCAACTGTGCAAGATATGATCAGCGTTGCCATTCAGCGTTTTATCCGAGATTGGAATAATCCAGAGCAACAAAGTCAACTTTTTGAAGAGTTACTAGAGCATCGTAAGACGGCTCGCTCCAGGATGGGTAAGAAAACGAGTAAGAACACAGAATAATTAAGCTATCTATAAAAAAAGAGGTGCTAACAGCTTAAGAATAACTAGTTAATTCCTATTAAATATATTCATAATCTTGAAGATATTTATCAATGTCAACTCAAAAAAATCAACCCGTGGCAATCGTAATTTTCGTCCCTACTGAAAGTGATTCGCTTGGAAGATAAAATTCAAGATTTTTAATGTTGGCCTATTAATCAACTTTTCAACATAATCTACATCAATGACTATAGATCCTGAAACTCTAAAACGCCTTGCCGATGAAATTCTCACCTTTATCGAGCAACGAGAAGCCGAACAAGTTGCCTATGGTATCTATGATGTTACGATGACAGGTTCTGAAGTAATTGATAATTTTCAACCTTCAGAAGATATTCCACTCCATCGGGAGAAAAGAGGAGAAGCCATTGGTCAAGCTCTACAATATTTAGCTGATGACTTACAAATTATTAGATTTAACCAGAATGAATTAGCTACTGATTGGGTTTTCCGCAGTCGGATCGCTGAAACAGTTAGGTTAATCATTAAACTTCGTCAAAGAATTGTTACTAATAACAACGAAAAACAGACACATCGTATCAGTAAAACTAAGCGGATTGTAGCTGATGTCAAGTTCAGTGTAGCTTCCCGTCGTGTTCCTCGACGTAATATTGAAGCTCAACGTTCTCTAGGTCCACTTCTCAAGGGAAATACAGATCAACAGCAAGCAGCTCAAATTCTACTCGAAGTTATTAATAATGCCCTGCCTAAACTCAGGAAGATGAGTGGCTTTCAAGAACGAGCATTCAAAGAAATTTTAAAGATTATCGAATTAGATAAACAACAGAAAATTGAAAAGGGCGTTGTTGTAACAGCTAGTACAGGTGCTGGAAAAACCTATGCCTTTTTTCTACCCATCCTCGCCAAAATGATCATAGAGCGTTGCTTACATCAAAAAGAGGGAGTTAAAGCAATCTGTATTTATCCAAGAGTAGCCCTCTCAGAAAACCAACTAACCGACTTTATCGAAATTCTTTTTTACCTTAACGAAGTCTTAGCTAAATATAATTTTCCACCTTTAACTATTGGACTAGAAAGTAGTGCTGCTGTCTATCAGATTAAAGACTTCCGAAATACAGAAGAGCCACAAAAAAAACGACTCTCTACAATGCGCGGGTGGACTTTTTCTGAACAAGATGAAGGCTACCTATCACCTTTTGCTCACTGTGTGGGAACAGAAGAACAAAGCTGCAATGATGGAAAACAAAAACTGTTAGTGCGTCCAGCGACACCACAAACACTGGTTTGTCCTGTTTGTCAGAAACAATATCCTTTCATTAAGTTTGCTAGGGATGTGATGGAAAAACATCCGCCTGATTTACTAATTGCGACAACAGAATCTCTACATCGCCGTTTACTGTCATCAAAGTATCAATATTTATTTGGAACTGACAAATTCTGTGCTCCTTCAGTTGTGATGTTGGATGAAATTCACCTGCAAACTTCAACAGCAGGAACTCAGGTCGCACTTTTACTGCGGCGATTATTGGCAAGAATTAAACTTGGAAAACAAGAGCGCAATGAGTCAACTAATCTGGCATTTATAGGACTCAGTGCTACCATTGCCGAACCTGTTCAATTTCTTTCCGATTTATCAGGAATTTCTGTAACTCGTATTGCTCAAGTAACGCCTCAAGACGATGAAATGCAAACCATCGGAGCAGAACGATATATCTTCGTGCGGGCTGAGGAAAATGAAGATACTGCTATCATCTCTACCTTAATTCAAACAGCCATGTGTGTACTTCACACTATGCCACAGCCATCTGAGGGACGTTATCGAACTTTTGGTTTTGTCCAGTCCTTAGATATTGTTGGTCGTTGGCTGTACCTAATGCAAGATGCTGAGAAAGTTAAACCAGAACAAGCTAGAGGTAGAAAACAAGAAAAGGACAAGGATGTTATAGATCGTCAGATGAAATGGATGCCTCTATATGTCTATCGTTTTCCTCCTTATAATCGGGAGCTATTTCCAAACTTTTTTGGCTCTAACTTCAATTGTCATTGTAACTGTAACAAAACTCGACAACCTGACTTAAATTGTCCCTTTTTCCAAGCGGGTGAATGTTGGTGGGTTTTGAGTCAGAAGGGAAAAGCCCGTCCTGAACCCCTAAATATCAAACGGAAATCTGGTGGAGATCGCTCTGTCACTATTGACCCTGAGGATGACCTTGTAATAACCACCAGTGCGCTAGAAGTCGGCTACGATGACGAAGACTTAATGTGCGTCATCCAATACCAAGCGCCTACTAACGTCGCCTCTTTTGTTCAACGCAAGGGAAGAGGTGGGCGCAAAGTGGGTACTCGTCCCATTGTTGTTACTGTATTAAGTCCCTATAAACCTACTGATTTATTTCTTTTTCGCAACGAACATTTTCTCACAGATCCAACCTTCCAAAAACTTCCCCTTAACCCTCAGAACCGCTACCTCCAAAGAATTCACGGGTTTTATGCTTTCTTTGATTGGTTAGCCTATCGTGCCAGTCTGACAGGGATTGAGCTTGATTTAGATCGAATATCTCGTCAAGGATATGAGTACTTGATGAAACAAACAGCCGACTTAGGCTTGTTGTTAGAATTCAAGGATTATCTTCAGGAAACCTTTGCCATTCCCGATGAGGCCATTGTCAGAGTTTTAGGAAGTGAAAATGAAGGTTTATTATGGAGCATCTTTCACAGTGGTTTAATGAAAATATTGTCTCTAGAATTTGAACAAAATAATAAAACTTTTGTTGATGCTAGAAAATTACTTTATAAATATCTTCCTGAAAATTTATTTTCTGATATTAATCTACCAGAAGTCAGAGTTGATTACAGACAAGATAATCCCTCTAACAATAAACAACCTATTTCTGAAAGTATTAGTCTCGCCATTAGTGAAACAATTCCAGGTAATGTTACATTTCGTGGCGGGGATGGTTCAACTTGGATACCGCCAATTTATAAAGAGGAACAAACTTTAATTACCCTAAGTAAATATTACAAATTAGACCGAATTGACAATCGCCTAAATACAGCTAATTTACCTGTTAGAGCATTGAAGAAAGTCGAAATTATTCCTCAAAGTAGCCTATTTTTAGAACTCTATCGCCCTACGGAAATTAAACCAACTCAGTTTAGCAAAGATCATAGCTCTTCTTTCTGGTGGTGTAACCCAGAAACTGGCGTTTTAAGTGAATCACAAGACCCATATAATACAGCACAAAATACTTATCAACTGGCACATTCTACTTCGGCAATTCCCATCAATGCTGTTGCTCTTAATCCTATCAGATTTACTTCTACTCCTGCCTACACATTTACCTCTAGTCATCCTATCTTGAAATCAGATCCTCTTGGTCAAGCGTTAGTTGAAAAAATTATTTTTTATAGTGATGAACCTACTAATCTAAACTTGTTAACAGTTAGCCGAATAATTTTAGGTAGTGAATATACGATTAAATTTCACGAGTCTGCCACTGATGAAATTCGAGGAATTGTTGGATTTCAATCTAATGAGGAGCAACCAAACAATTGTGCATTAGGTTATGAGTTATTAACGGATGGAATATCTATCGCTCTTAAGGAAAATAGTTTAAACAAGGTTAAAGTATCTGTTTCAACACAAGCTAATCTTAAAACTAATATTATTCGTAATGCTTTTATTACAAGTTTAACAGTTGACTATTCTGAAAATTATTTTGGGGCTGAAAATTTAGTCAATGTATTACTAACAATAGCAGATAGATGGTGTGGTGAATCTAAAGGAACAGTAGAGGGACTAAAAGACTGGTTTATTCAAGGAAATAATCAGTTTGAAAAACAGTTTACAACAGCGATTAACCAAATACATCAATTGTCCAAGAAGAAGCAAGAAGCTGTTAGACAATTAGTCAGTAGCCAGAATAATTATTTATCAATATTTTTAGATATCTATGCCCAAGTTGACAACCTAGAATTAACCTATCAACAATATCTACGGGATAGTTTTCAATACAGTATTACACAAGCTTTAAAACAAGTGGCTCAAGAAGTAGCAGGAGTTGAAGCAATCAATTATGTCGCTGCTTGGACTGAATTAAAAGCCGACTTTGAAGAACGGGCATCAGATCTTATTTGGTTGTATGAAATTGGCATGGGAGGAATTGGTGTCATGCGGGCTACTCATGACCTCCTCAGACGGCAACCAGAGCGGTTTTGGACGACTTTGTCCCAGAAAATGACCCGTTGTCCAACTGCTCAAGAAGAAGCCTTTCTGCGTCATTTATTAGCCCAACCTGAAGACTGGTTAGAACAATGCGAGACTTCGGTAAAAGCGATTAGGGACTTGCAATCTAAAGAAATACCATTTAAACTGAAGTAAGACGAAATTTTAGAATCCTATTGTGGCACGTTTAAAAATAGAACTAGATGAACAAATCAAAGATACTCTCCTTGATGCTTCTATC
>Ga0209085_1000750_pt1 | contig 22708 bp, 20 predicted proteins | sample C_131016_EF_Meta_FD_187310 | JGI IMG/M metagenome (GOLD analysis project Ga0209085, IMG submission 187310) | Freshwater microbial communities from Lake Croche, Canada to study carbon cycling - C_131016_EF_MetaG (SPAdes) (version 2) | ecosystem: Environmental > Aquatic > Freshwater > Lake...
AACAGCGCCCTTGTATTGTCTCCCATCATGGCTTCAGATGTTGAAGCTAATTTCTTTTCTTTCCCGTTATTAAATCTTTGCCAATTGGCAGTTGTAGGATCGGGAAACTCTTCTAAAATTTTCTCTATAATACTAGGGTCGGGCAAAAAGTTGTCCATGACGACATGGGGAAATGGTTCAGCCTTTGGATAGTTACTAGCATATTTTTCCAGTAAACTTTCTAAATAGCTTGGCTCTAAACTTGGCATTTGTTCTAGTTTCATGTCTTTCAAACCTCGTATTGCAGTAATTTAGTCAGTGCTTTCAGATTAACAAAGCTAACATGAGTTAACTATATATTTGAAAAAAAGTCAATGATTGACGATTAGCAGTATAAAGGGAAACAAAATGAAGGAATTTCTTCCAGAATTAGATTATTGAACCAGAAACAGAACCAAAAATCAAACAAAGGAAACAGACGCCCCACTTAATGTATCTACTTAATAGTTTAAGTACGTACAAAGAGAAGATCTATAGGATAGCCATAACCGAGTAATTTTCTCAGAATTACAATTAGAAAAATTACAGATAGCATCAATAAAGTAGAGACAAAATCTTGTTTTAAGAAGTTCAATTTTTCTTTTGCTAAGCCATAGATAACAACAACATAGAGGATCAGATCATTTATGGCTACCATGATAACGAATCCGAGTAACCCTAACCAATAATATCCTAGTATGTAAGCCGGAAAAACATAGATACTTTTGCTAATTTGGCTATAGGCCATATATTGGGGTTTTCCCACAGCAACTAGGGTTTCAGCGCCAGTTTGATACAATAAATGAGGCCAGACCCCCAAAGCTAAAATTGGTAACATCCAAGCCGCTTCAACATATCTTTTATCGTAGAGTTTTAATATTAAAACATCGCCAAAACAAGTCAACAACACCACTAATAAACCAATAGGTAACAACATTAACCAACGTTTAGCAAGAATTTTTCGTCTTAATTCTTCCCGCGGTAAATGGGCAAATTTAGCAATGATTGGAAACGTCACTCTACTTGCCATTCTGTCAACTATTTCTTGAGGCAGCATAGCAAAAGTTAAAGCTACTGTATAGATCCCTAAAGCCTGAAAAGACAGCAGTTTAGCTAGGATAATTTTATCTGTTTGTCCAGCTATAAATGTTGCGGCCGTTGAGATAAATATCCAGCGGCCAAAATTAATCATTTCCTTGATTATTTCTGGTTTCCAAATCCACTTATTGGAATAGTTATCAATTAAGTAATAACTTAAACCCATTTTAAGAATAGAACTTACTAGAATTCCGCCAACTAAGGCAAAAATACTTCGACTTAGCCAAGCCCAAATTAACATTACAATTAGACCAATAACCTGAACAAAAATTTCAAAGATAGTAAGTGGTTTAATCTTTACCTTGCGCTGTAGCGTATAAATAGATGTGGAATTAAATCCATCCAAAACTGCTGTGAAACCAACTACAGGAATTAACCAGAGCAATTGTTGATTATGGTAAAAGTAAGCCAGAGGAAAAGCAATTAGGATACTGCATAACCAAAGAATCAAGCCTCGAATAACTTGTAAGGTCCAAGCTGTATTCAAAAAAACAGGCTCGTTACCGCGAGGACTATAAATAATATTAGGTCCAAGTCCCAAATCAGAAAAGAGCCCGAGACCCATTAAAAATGTATTGGCTAAAGACATTAATCCGAATAGTTCAGGATAAAGCAAGTGTGTTAAAATCAAGTTGGTGACTAACCTCAACACTTGTGCTGCCCCGTAGCCAACAAAAGTCCAAACTGCCCCACTAAATGCTAATTTTTTTACAGATGACATTGGTATTTTAAATAAAATATGCGTCTAATTTTTTTCAGATCGATTCTAACTATTACTCTACTATTAACTAAAATTTCTAGTGTAAATTCCCAAGAAATACCATCTTGGCCACTCAGTGCTGGAGACCTAGATTCTCAAGTTCAACCAGAAGCAACGGCTGAAGCTAGAGAAAAACAAAAACAAGAAACTATTTCTTGGTTAAGTCCTGATCATTATGATCTACATATTAATCCAATTAATGACTCTTCAGAACCAATCTGGCGAGAGATTCTCTGGGCTATTGCCTTAGATGAACCAAAAGAACCGAGGATCGAAGAGACACTGAATCAGATATTAACACTTACTGAGGCGAATTCCCAAAAAAGAATCTTAAAAAGAGCTTTTCAAACAGCGACAGAAATTTATCTGGCCGATGAGGACGCGGCTAGTTCCCTAATTCTCAAAAATCGTTTTCTACAGATTATCCAGAATAGTAATGAGCCTAGCTGGGTAGCTATGTCCTTATCTGCACTGGTCAGCAAAGAACCGCAGTCGCCTGATGTTGTGAATTGGCTTAATTTAGTACGTTGGCGCTTTCTCAATACAGAAGATACCCTGCTAGAAACGACATTAAAAGACGTTCAGACGCAAATCCAACCAATTCCACTGCCGCCGCTAACTGACCTGTTAAATTGGCAAATTGCCCCCAAAGCTGCTCAACTTTATGTGTTTTGTCGCCCAGATCGCCGCTATCTTTGTTTAGCTGTTCTCAAAGATCGAGATGGTCGTTTTGTTTACCAAAGAAGAACCCTTTGGTCATTACCACTACTAGCTCGTTCAATAAATGGTTTGCGTTCCCAGTTTCAATTTGGCCAAAGTCCAGCGGGAATTTATCGTATCGAAGGTGTCAGTCCCCGTTCTGAGAGTCGTTATTTTCGCGCTTATGGACAGTTTCCCCTAGTTAAACTCTTTTTACCTGGGGAAGAAGGGGTCTCCCCAACGGGATCCCTACCTACTCAATTAAATGCCTATCAAGCCCTATTACCCCCTTCTTGGCGAGGTTATTTTCCCATGGAACAAACTTTTTGGGCTGGACAGCTAGGACGTGGGTTAATCCGTATTCACGGCACGGGTGAGGGACTAGATTTTTTTGGTGATCGTTTTCCAGACAGTTATGGTTGGAACCCCACTACTGGTTGTATCTCCGCTTTAGAAGTTTATGACTCTACTGGGAGACTAGAAAAAGCTGATATGCCTAAAATACTGAGAGCAATTTCTCAAAACGCCGGTGATAGTATCGAGGGTTATCTGATTCTGGTTGAAATCCCCCAAGTAGATAGCCAGAAAGCCGTCACCGTTGAAGATATACAATCTCTAGTTCAATCAGCAACTGATAAGAGCCAAACAATAAAGGTCGAGCCAGGTAGTCCCTGATTTTCCTTAGCAATTTTCGCAGGACTGACTACTTCTATTCTTCCATTCATCTGATCTAGTAAATCTTTGACTATCGCTAGTCCGAGTCCACTGCCAGCTATTGCCGACTCAGTTTGTTTACCTCGATAATGACGTTCAAAGATCTGAGCTTGTTCTGAGGGGGGAATACCATAGCCATTATCACTTAGGTAAATTTTGACCCAAGCAGCCTCGGTTTCTGCTGTAATCAGCACTTTTCCTGTCAAGGCAGGAGTATATTTAAGTGCGTTATCTATCAGATTACTAATTACTTCCGTTAAAGCCTTGGCATTAGCTCTGATCAGGGGTAAATTCTTAGGGAGATCCATTTGTAAATCCAAGTCTTTTTCTCTAGCAATTACTCGGAAAGAATTAACCAAAGGCTCTAATATTTCTAGCAGAGATAGGGTTTCTACGGTTAACTTTCCACTTTCTTCCAATAAAAATAGCGAAGAGTGTTCTGGGGTAATGGACAAGTCAATTGTTCTAGATGGCGAATCTTGGAGAAGTTCTGTTAATCGTTCACTCTCTCGAAAAATTCCTTTGATCACTTGTTGATAATTTTCTTGGGGGAGTAATTTTCTCATCAGGAGTCTAGCAAAAGTTCGTAAGGCTGTCACAGGGTTCCTGAGTTGATGAAGTAGATCATCTAGATACTGTTGTTGTTTCTCCTTTTGCCTCTCCAGTTGTATGACTTCATTTTTGAACTTACTGCAATTGAGCTCAATTTTCCTGGCTAGCGCTAGTACTGAGGCTGAGGCTTCTATTTGATTAAATTCTTTTTCTAACCAGTTTTGTTCATTGCGAACTACTACTAGTAATCCTAGAACATCAGTATCGTCCAAGAGGGGGAGAATTATCTGTTGCGGGAGTGTTGAGAGGAAATTTTCTTGGGCAGATTTCAGGTATTTTTTTTGATTAATCAATAGAGGTGTCCAACTTTCATAGATACTTTGTTCGCGGTTAGCTTGTGGATAAATAACTATAGGGATTAATTGTGTTTGTCCTGTGGCATTTCTTTGGGTTAAATAGACTCCTGCCCAATCCATGGCTATACTTTGGCTTAATTGACGCATTTGGGCATGACAAAGAGCCGTAAAGTCGGCACTAGCTGAAGTAAAATGAGACTCCGAGGTAGGTGGGCTCTTCTCCTCTCTAGACATTCCTTCTTCCTTATCTAGGTAAGTCATCTTGTTTTGTTCTATGTAACGTTTTTTTTCTAATTTTTAATTTTTGTATACTCTCTTAATTTGAGTTTTCAGCACCTCTGTTTACCGGGCTTGCCTTTCGTTCTTTTTTTTCTTTCTGAAAACCTCTTGATTTTCTCTAAAAAAACTGATATGATCTCTACGATTTTGGTAACTATTATTACAGTGATTAGCAGAAAAGGGAGGTAGTTGGGTTGGCTAGAAAACGGAAACGCAAGAGTCGCCGCCGTAACGAAGGACGCAAAATTCTTGAGCTAGTACCTCAGTACAGTATAGAGAGTGGTGAAGATAAACCTGTGACCGCTGCTCGTAAGTATATAAATTCGGTAGGCATTGAACCTCCAGCTCTATTAATTGTCAAACGAAATGAGCATACGACAGATCGATACTTTTGGGCAGAAAAAGGTCTCTTTGGCGCTCAGTATGTGGAGGAGAATCATTTTCTCTTCCCCAGTCTGCGCTCACTACAAACGGTTCCTAAAAGTCCTGCTTTAGCGGGAAAATAAATTATCTCTTCTCCCAAAGAGTGTTAATTCGCTAAATGAATATCCCTACTCAATTTTATATTGAGTGGGGATTTCGATCAAATGGCATACCTTGCACAACTTGTTTAACAGTAGTCAAGGTATCTAGGCTAATGAGACCACGTCTGTAGCCCTTTTGACTAGAGATGCCCAAAAAGACGGAATCTCCCTGTTGAGGATTGCGAGAAAAACGGGAGGAGGTATTGATATAGACTAGGGCACTATCTACACCCATAGCAAACTGACGACTCTCTTGATAAGACTCGGTAACTAGACAGTCGGCATGTCCACTACTATACCTATTAATCCAGTCGATGCCCTCAATTAAGTTATTGACAAACTTAAAGGCTATGGTTTTTGCTAAATAGGGTTTTTTCCATTCCAGATCTTTCACACAAGTAAAAGGATAATCAGAAAATTCCTCGACTATTGTAGAATCTCCACGTAATTCAAAACCCTTTTCTAAGAGGCTAGTGAACAGACTCTTTAGTATTAATTTGCTATGCTGAGGACTGATGAGAACCTTTTCTATGGCATTGACAGGGTCGGGTTCGCTAGCATGGCTATCTAGAATCATCCAGCGGATTAAATCTAAATTCCCACTCATCCCCCAGTATAAATAGCAATTACCCATTGCTGTCTTTAAGACTGGCGCTGTAGCCCATTGAGTTACGTTAGTAATTAAACTGGGACGACCATAAGGAATAACTAGACTGATATACTGATCTTGGCTCACTAATTCCTGTATAGAGCTCCCTTGATCGCTAGGCAGAATTTCTAGACAACTTACTGGTAAACCAGTATCTTCTATAGCATTCTGGAGAATTTGAGCAATCATCAGACTAGAATGATGCGAATAAGTGGTTCCTCTGAGGATCAGGCTATTTCCTGTTTTCAGACAGAGACCTGCTGCTATGGCTGCTAATTCAGGAAAGGCCTCATAGACAAGGGTGATTACTCCTAGTGGCATTCTCTGACAATAAGTCTGTGAGGGATTGAGTTGATAGGGAGCATTCATTACCTGTTGCAAGGGATCCGAGAGTTCAGCTATTCTTTCTAAAATCTCAACTGTGGACTTTATTCTTTCAGGTGTCAATTTCAGCCATTCCAAAATTAATTCGGAAGCGGCTGTCTCTCTACTACTCTCTAGATCCAAAGTATTGGCTTCCAGGATATTTTGAAAATTGGCTTTCAAGGCTTTCGCCATAGCTTCAACACCTTTACTCCTTTCTCCCCCTTGACTTGTACTCAAGTCAAGAAAAGCTTGGTAGGCGTGTTTGACTGTTTTAAGAATTGAAGAACCTGGAATCTCACTAGACATAAGGTTATAGTTACTAACGATAGGCTACCCAAAGAATGAGAGAGATTAATACTCCTAAAAATATAGCCACTAGCATCCAAGGCATCATACTGCCTAGAGAAGAATGACTTAGAGCCAAACGAAAAAGAACAATAATTAGAACTAACAAGATCCCTAAAACAATAGGTAGAAAGCTCTCTCTCATTCCTTTATGTGCAGCAATCCAATAATATCCTGTCCAGCGCCATGCTCTTTTGTAAGGATATGTTGAGCTTAATTGCTCTATTATATGTCCATTTTCCTCTAAGACAAATATCTGTTGACAACGGTCGCAGCCAAATGCTTCTGTTAGAAAAATCGGTTGTAAACGGCCTCGTCTTCTACATGGACAAGGATATTCTTTGTCGTGATCTATTTTTGGCGCTCTTGAAGGTCTCACTCTTAATTTTTTTTGGGGTTTAACTATTTTCTAAGATACTTCTAAAATAAGCTCGTCTTCACACTTAAAAGTTATATATTCTAAAAATACTCCCTAACCACACCTAGGAGCAATGCCTTTCCCCTGCTTTGATTGCTTATACAAGCTTTATTAATTCTCTAAGCGGACAACGCGATTCGAACGCGCGACATTCACCTTGGCAAGGTGACGCTCTACCAGCTGAGCTATGTCCGCAACCTACATTCACTTATTATATTCAGACTTCTAAAATTTGTCAATAGGCTATTGTCCCTCATCAGTAATGGTAATTTTGAGAATGATTATTATTCTCAAACTAAGGCAAGCTAAAATTCTCATACCGCCCACTCCACACACCCTCTGCACCCTATCTCTTATGCTTACAAAGTAGCTTAGGGGGTAGGAGAAAGGGGATAAGCGGTAATGTTCACAACTTATAATTAGGTAAGCGTCTTAGTGAAGAATTTTGGTAATCTGTAATTAAATTACCAAAAATTTTAAAAAAGTCTGTTATCCTATTTCAATATCATCTTAGAAAGGGAAACTTCTTAAAACAATCTTAAGAATTGAGAATTTCAGAAATTAAATGTCACAATCAGCGCAACAGGAAAATACTCTGGCTCTTCATGTTCCAAGAAAATACTGCTTATGCAAAACTCTCAACTACCTAAAAGTAACTTTTTAAACCCGGAATACCTTATTTTGGAGTCATCAATGGAAATCTCAGAGAATAATACATTATCTGACGAAACTTTTACTCCTCTTAGTCAACATAACAATGGTTATACAAAAAATCCTTCTGATGATACAATCGGGGCATTTTTTAAAGAGATGGCCCGCTATCCCTTACTTCAACCAGAAGAAGAAATTGAATTGGCTTATCAAGTGAAATTCTTGACAGAAGCAGAAGAAATTAGAAAAAAATTAGAAATACAAGAACAAGGACCAATTACAAAAAGCAAATGGGCGCAAGCAATGGGGGTGGCAACAGAGCGTCAATTTGAACAGAAACTCTATAGAGGACACAGTGCTAAAAGGAAAATAATTCGCTCCAATTTACGTTTAGTAGTATCAATTGCTAAACGATACCTAAATAGAGGAGTACCCTTCTTAGATTTAATCCAAGAAGGTGCCATAGGATTAAATAGAGCGGCTGAAAAATTTGATCCCAACCGAGGCTACAAATTCTCAACCTATGCTTATTGGTGGATCCGGCAAGCAATCACCAGAACAATAGCTAATGATGCTAGAATGATTAGATTGCCAATACATATCGTAGAAAAACTAAATAAGCTCAAAAAAGCACAGCGGGTACTCAAGCAAAAATTACATCGCAATCCAACAGAAGAAGAATTAGCGACAGAGCTAAGTATAACCAAAAATAATCTCAATCAGCTTCTGCAACTGAGAAGACAATCTCTCTCTTTAAATCATCGAGTAGGCAAAGGAGAAGATACAGAACTAGTAGAATTACTAGAAGATGAAGACTTACAACTGCCAGAAGAAAAAATGAATGAGTCGATGTTGCGCTCAGAAATCTTTGAAGTTCTCAGTGAGGTTCTCAGTGAAAGGGAAAGAGATGTTATTGCTTTACGCTATGGACTAATAGGCTCTCAAGCCTATACTCTAGAAGAAGTAGGCGCTATGCTGAGTCTCTCTAGAGAAAGAGTACGTCAAATTCAAAGTAAAGCCATGCGAAAACTACGTCGTCCTCAAGTTGCACGTCGTTTGAAAGGCTGGTTAACCTAGTAAATATAATCTATGCGAAGAATTGAACCAGGTCCTGGACAGGAATCTGTTTGGGACTATCCACGCCCTCCTAAGGTGGAACTCTGCACCAAACACATACTAATTGTTTGGGCTGGAGTCACTATAGTAGATACGTATAAAAGTCAAAGAGTTCTAGAAACTAGCCATCCTCCTGTCTACTACATAGCCCCCGAAGACATACAAATGAATTATTTAGAATTAACAGGGCAACAGTCATACTGTGAATGGAAAGGAGTGGCTTATTACTACAATTTAAGAACTGAAAAAGCGCAAAAAACTCAGAAAGCCGCTTGGTCTTATCCAGAACCTACCCCTAATTTTGCTCTAATAAAAGACTATATAGCCTTTTATCCAGCCTTGATGGATGGGTGTTATGTAGATGGGGAAAAGGCACAACCCCAACCAGGCAACTTTTATGGCGGCTGGGTTACATCTGATTTAGTTGGACCTTTCAAAGGAGAAGCAGGGACTTATCGATGGTAGGTCAGTGAGCTTGAATTACATATTCTAAAAAAACTCACTAGTTTAACAGCGTCAACTGGCTTTTACCTCAATCAGCTTAACCTGAAATCAGGTTAACTTAATTGTCTCTTAGCTGAGTCTTTTTTTCGACAAAAGCGATAATTAAATCAGCAACATCTATTCCTGTGATTTTCTCTATCCCTTCTAACCCAGGTGAAGAATTAACTTCAATCACTACAGACCCTTTTTTAGAGCGTAATAAATCTACCCCTGCAACTTTTAAACCCATCGCTTTAACCGCTTGAACAGCTATATTTTTTTCTTGACTAGTAGGATCTATCTTTTCTCCTTTGCCTCCTCGATGTAAATTAGATCTGAACTCTCCTTCTTGTCCTTGACGTTTCATCGCCGCAACTACCTCATCTTCAATAACAAAACAGCGAAGATCTTGACCGGCTGACTCTTGGACATATTCTTGTACTAAAATATTGGCATCTAATTCCCTGAAGGCTTGTATAACAGAACGAGCAGCCTGATGAGTTTCGGCTAAAACTACTCCTATTCCTTGCGTTCCTTCTAAGAGTTTGAGCACAACAGGAGCGCCACCTACACTCTCAATTAAACCATCTATATCTTCTGTGGCATGAGCAAAACCTGTCACAGGTAAATTAATACCTTCTTTTGCTAGTATCTGTAAGCAATGAAGTTTATCTCTGGAGCGAGATATAGCCTCGGCTGGATTGATACTAAATACCCCCATGACCTCAAATTGTCGTACTACAGCAGTTCCATAAAAGGTTTTAGAAGCTGCTATGCGCGGAATAATTGCTTCAAAACTTTCTAGAGGTTTTCCATTATAAACAACTGTCGGCCATTGGGTTGTAATATTCATATAACAGCGCAAATAGTTAATTACCCGCATATGATGTCCTCTGGCTTTGCCCGCTTCTTTTAACCTTCGAGTAGAGTAAAGAGAAGTATCTTGAGACAAAATAGCGATTTTCATAAGTTTCTTAGTTTTAATTTTAATGCTACAACCGCAATTAGCACGATACTGTCCAAAGCGTATTCACAGCCTTGACGACCCCTTGGGTCATTGAGGTTTTCAGAATGTAAAACCTATTGTTTACATAGTTTGACCATAAAAAAACCATCTCTTTGAGCTAGATGGGGAATTATCTTACTTGGTTGGCCAGGTGAATCTTCTCTTTTCCATTCTTTATGTTCTCTGAGAAAGTCTTCAATGATCTGCTCATTTTCACATCCATTAATTGTACAGGTAGAATATACAAGAATCCCTTGAGGTTTAACCCAATTTTGTGTATTTTCTAGAATTTCTTTTTGTAGTTGCACTAATTCTTTTATCTTCTCTGGTGTCTGTTTCCAACGTAAGTCAGGGTTGCGATGTAATGTCCCTAACCCAGAACAGGGAACATCCAACAAGAGACGATCGCAACTGTTCTTAAATTCCTCTAGAACACGACTATCTCCTTCTTTTATTTCTATAGCTGTAAGTCCTAGTCTTTTTATATTATCTTGTAGCCGACCCAGACGAGAACTAGTACTATCTAGAGCCCAAACTTTCCCTTGATCTCCCATTAATTCGGCAATGTGCGTTGTTTTGCCTCCAGGTGCCGCGCAAGCATCTATGATGGTCTCTCCTGCTTGTGGATCTAGAAGATGGGTTACCTGTTGTGCGCTAGCATCTTGTAATGTCCAGAAGCCTTGATTATAGCCTGGCAATTGGGCAATGGCACCATAGGAACCCACAAGGCGTAATCCCTGTGGTAGATTCGCTAAAATTTCTGTTTTAATCCCCTCTTTTTCTAACATTTCTTTTACTTCTTCTCTAGAAGTTTTTAAAGGGTTAATCCTTAGATCTAAGTAGGGAGTTTGATTAAACCAAGCACAGAGTTTTTCCGTTTCTGACAGACCTAATTCTTTTAAAAATAACTCGATAATCCAGTCAGGAAAGCTATATAAAATACCCAGTCTACGAGGATTTTCTCTAGGTAATTTTAAGGGATCTTCTCCCGCTTCAGTCAGCCTAATATATTGTCTGAGTATGCCATTAATTACCCCTGCCAGCTGACCATACTTTTCTTGTTTAGCTAAGTCTACACTTGTATTAACTGCAGCTGAAACTGGTATTCCTTTGAGATAACGTAACTGATACAATCCTAACTGTAAAATTAGTCGAATATCAGGGGGTTGTTGTTGAGCATTTTTTTTGCCAAATTGATCTATTAAAGCATCTAATGTCCTTTGCCTGCGAACAGTTCCATAGATTAATTCTGTGACGAGAGAGCGATCTTGTTGTGTCAGTTTGAATTTTTGCAGTCCCCGATTTAAAGCCACATCTGTATAACTTTCTTTTAAGGAAATATCTTTCAGTATTAAAAAGGCAACTTGACGAGCATTTAACATGATTTTAACTGACTAAATAATAAAACAATCTCATCAATTACTTGACGTAAATCAGCTGATTGTAAAGGACTTTGATTAATTAAAATACTTAACACAAGAGGTGGATAGTTAGGGGGATTAAGATAGCCCGATAGACTGGAGACTCCCGTCAATGTTCCTGTTTTTGCCTGTAAATTTCCTTGCACAATCGTATCCTTTAATCTATTTATTAAAGTTCCACTCTCACCTGCTACAGGTAAAGAATCTCTATATATCTTAGCATCTCTACCTTGATTCATCACTCTTAAAGTTTGCACTAAAGCTTGAGGAGTAATTAAATTTTGCCGAGAGAGTCCTGAGCCATCAATCAGATAAAATCCCTCTATCCCTAGTTCGCCTAAAGCTTTTTTAATGGTCTCTGTCCCCTCTTCTAAGGCATTTAAAAGAGCTTCGGCATAGAAATTATTACTATTTTGATTAATTGTTTTAATCAGTTCAGATAGGGGGGGTGATTTAATTTCTATTATCTTTTGATAATCCCTAGGGACACTTGGAATTTTCTCTGCTTGGGTGACAGAGATTCCTGCTGTTTTTAAGACCTCAGTAAATGCTTGTAAAAAATACTCTTCAATCTTGGGGATAGATAGATCTAAAGAAACAGGACTAGCAGCAATATCTAGACTGCCATTCAAATATATTGTATTACTGAATAACTGGGGAGTAATCTTAATTTCACTACTTTCTGTTCCTGTTTGAACTAAATTGTTAATCTGCCAAAAATTAGCCAAAGGATCAGAAAAACTTAACTCAACTAACTGACCAAGATGAGTAGGGGTGAGAGTGAGAGTAAAAGTATTTTGATTGAGATTAAGAGAACTAGGAAAAGCAGCATAATCAAAAACTAAATCACCCCATTCCCAAGAACTATAAGAATCTCTAGATTTAGAGCTTGTTAAAACCTGTAAATGTTCAAGATTTTTAATCCCTTTTCCTTTCAATTCTTCAGCTACACTTTCTAACTGTTGTCTAGTCAAACTAGGATCGCCACCACCAACAACAAGTAGATTAGAACCATTAAAAAGAAAAGAAGTAGTAAAAGTAAAATTAGGTCCGAAAAGATGGAGCGCGGCGGCGGTTGTCAGTAATTTAGCATTAGAAGCAGGAGTAAAAAAAGAAGTAGAATCTAAATCTAAAAGAGAATGACCATCTGAGAGAGTTTGCAGAGAAATACCTAGACGAGCCTGAGATAATTGAGAACGCTTTATAATGGAAGTAAGAGATTTGGACAAATCCGACTCACAGACCAAAGAGGGAGGAGTTTCTGCCCTAGTAAATTGAGGAAGAATTAAAATCAGAACAAGTACTGTAATAAGCCTAAAAAATAGCAATTTGTCTAATTTAAAGAGCAATTTGAACATAGAATCTAAATATTATTAAGGAGTTAGAAATAAATGGGTTATGATTTTGATTTATTTGTCATTGGTGGTGGTTCAGGCGGTATAGCTACAGGCAGACGTGCGGCTGAATATGGCGCTAAAGTAGGTATAGCAGAAATGGGACGCTTAGGGGGAACCTGTGTTAATGTGGGTTGTATCCCGAAAAAACTGATGGTTTATGCGGCTGGTTTTCCTTCTACTTTTAGAGAATCACAAGGCTATGGTTGGAGTCCTGTTCATAGTAGCTTAAACTGGTCACATCTAGTCACAGTTGTCAATCAAGAAGTTACACGTCTCAATGGAATTTATCAGAAAATGCTGGACAATTCTAAAGTGACTCTTTTTCGGTCTAAAGCAAGTTTTATAGACAATCACACAGTAGATGTAGGTGGGAGTCGCATTACAGCTGAACGTATTTTAATAGCTGTTGGGGGTTATCCAGTTAGACCAGATGTTCTGGGTATAGAACATAGTTTGGTTTCTGATGATTTATTTACCCTCCCAGAACAACCAAAAAGGATTGTCATTCTAGGTGGTGGCTATATTGGGGCAGAGTTTGCCTGTATCTTTAATGGACTAGGCACAGAAGTTACTCAGATCATTCGCCAAGAAAAGATCTTACGTGGTTTTGATGAAGATCTTCGCACAGAAGTACAAGAAACGATGATTCAACATGGGATCAAAATTCTGACCTCAACTTTTTTGACGCTAATTGAAAAGACAGATAATGGTTTTAAAATAACTCTCAATCAAGGGGAACCGCCAGAGATAATTTTAGCAGATGCTATCGCCCTCTCAGCTACAGGACGTATTCCCAATATTTCTGGACTTGGTTTAGAGTTAGCAGGAGTTGAAATCAAAGATGGTGCAGTTGTAGTGAACAGGGAAAGTCAAACCTCACAACCGAATATTTATGCAGTAGGCGACTGTACGAACCGCATTAATTTGACCCCTGTAGCCATTGGAGAAGGACGTGCTTTAGCCGACACCATTTGGGGGAAGAAACCCCGCCTGATGAGTCATCTAAACGTCCCATCAGCCATATTTACTTATCCTGAAGCAGCTACAGTTGGCTTGAGTGAAGCCGAAGCTAGAGAACAATATGGCGAGGATGTCAAAATCTACCGGGCTAAATTCCGCCCTCTGTATCATACAGTTAGTGGAGGGCAGGATAAAACTCTGATGAAGCTAGTCGTTCAACCAAGCACAGATAAGGTTTTAGGTGCCCATATGGTCGGTACAAATGCCGCTGAAATCATCCAAGGTGTGGCTATTGCTGTCAAAATGGGAGCTACTAAAGCTGATTTTGATGCCACCGTAGGGATACATCCTAGCGCTGCAGAAGAGTTTGTCACTATGCGCTAGACAAATCTCTTCTGCCTGTGTTAGGATAGATAAGGTGAAAAAAGCGGATGTGGCGGAATGGTAGACGCGCACGCTTGAGGTGCGTGTGGCTTTGCTGTGCGAGTTCAAATCTCGCCATCCGCATTGACTCCAAAAATAAGTTCAGCCTATCTAGACTTAGATAGGCTTTTTGTCTTTTCAAGCAGTTCTAATCTTCGTCATCCTCAGGCTCTTCAAAGAGAAAAGCCTCAATAATGGGTTTTAGTTTGGGGTCTTCGTGATCGATAAGTTCTACTTGACCTGCCGGAGTTTGCTTGACAATATAGAGAAGTGGATCTATAGGAGTATAGACAGAATATTTATACTTATCGTGATGAAAACTTGTTAAGAATTGTAATTCTTCTGGTTCTATAGGTTCTTCGTCCTCAATATCTTCATCTTCTAACTCTAGAGAAATAACATCAGATTCCTCTAAAGGAGGAATCTCTCCCTCTACTGTCAGAGTATAGGCAGTATTTTTAAGCAAGAGATTTAACTCACTGAGTACTGCTTTGGCAGTTTCAAAAATTTTGTCAATTTCTTCAGGATCTTCGATGAGTATGAGTTCTGAATCCTCCGTTTCTTCCTCAGTACCATCCCAAGCTAAAACTCGAATTGGTGTATCGACTGGACTAACGAGAAGATAGTGTTCATCATCAATGTTTAACTCTCTCTCTACATAACAAGAGAGAGATCTTCCTTCGTTGTCGACCAGCCCAATACGTTTTAAATTATTGGGATCATTGTTTTGACTAAAAGTATCAGGAGACATAGTTTAATTAACCAGAGCACTTACCAAGTGGTTGCTTGAATAGAATATCATGTTTTATGGCTACTCTAGAATTCATCTAATCAGCTAAAGCAAATTCTCATCTCTACGTTTCCCACTCTACGAGAACTACGTAACGTCAGAGTGAATCTCCGCAGTCCAGTTGGGACGCTGCGCCCTACACCAGTGGGCGGGATACAAATAAAGCCCAGATCAAAATGCGCTCAACCATGCGAGACACATAGAGAGCGCCCTTGGTTTTGTTGTCGTTTTGGTCTAAAACCGATTTAAGAGGCACAAATGAGAGCATTTTCTTAAAAAACCCCTAGCGGGTTGCGAAATGCGTACTAAAAAACAATATTTAAAACAAAAGTAGAATCGTATTTATTATTTTAATTGGTTAGGAACCAGAAGATCAACGTCTAAATTAATTATTTCTGTAACTAAATCCTGACAGCGCTTTACACAATATAAAGTTAACTTTTCTGTTAATATTAATTGTGCAAATTGCTGTCAGTCAATAAAATAGAAAACTACCTTGTCTGTTTTCTGATAAAGCGAGTAGGTATCCAGCCACCATCACTTAACTGTGACCAATTATTATCTTGGGTACCTGATAGTGTAACTCTTTGTCCATCGTTGAGAGAACCAGTTACCAGAGATGATGAGTTGGGTTGAGAGTAAACATCAACTGCATTGCCATTGTTCTCAATGATTCCCTCATACTGCTCAACAGTATCATATCCAGTAGCTCTAGGAGTAGCTTGAACAATCTCTGGTTCTTTTTTTCTCAAGAAGAAATAGGCGAGTGCGCCCAGTATAGGTATCGCTAATAACCACCAAGGGAAGCCATGATGCTCTGGAGCAGGAGTTGGCGCTGCCTGTGGTGTTGTTACCACTGCTGGTGTAGCTACAGGTGTAGCTACAGGCGCAGGAGTAGCAGCTTTATCTTCCCCAAAAGCTGCTCCTGCCTTTTTACTCCACCCACAAGTCAGTTTATCGGTGTGTCCATCTTTAGTGAGGTTTAAAACAACATTAGCTCCATCTGTTCCCTTAGGTTCAACTGAAACTATGTTTATTTTGTCGTAACCTTTCTCTTTTGCAACCTTTATACAAGCTTCTTTTGCAGGCTTAGATATTTCCAGAGATACCTTCTGGGCATAAACTGCAGAAGTTAGGGAAAGTGTAAAACTGAGCAGAATGGGAACAGATGTTAAGGATTTAGCGGACAGTGATCTATTTTTTTTCATTTTTGTAATTAGTTCCCTAATAGAGGATCTCCTATTTTAAGGGGGAAAAACCCTTTGAATTTAGGAGAGCTAAATTTAATCTTTGAACAATTCTACCTTAGCTAGCAAAAGTTTCAATCAATTTGCTTGCAGTTTCCGATACTTTATTGAGACTATCGATATGACCGCTTATGTCAGTCAAAAAGTTCCCAATATTATTACTATCAACTCCTTTGGTGTCTTTAGCTATCGCTGTAATGGCATTTGCTATTTGTGAGAAGGCATCTTTGTCACTAGTTAATTTGCCCTGAACCTGTTGATTTGCTGTAGTGAACCAGTCCTGTAGAGCGGTTTGCACTTGGCCATTATACTTGTCGGTTTTATCTGCTAAATTGCTGAATGAATTGGCATATTCCTGCAGTGATTTTTGATTTTCGGCAATTTTTTCCAGAATTGTGCTTCTTTCTTCAGGCTTTAACTTAGGATTGTCAGCTTTTTTCACTTGAGCAGATAATTCTTTGATGGTTTGCTCCACTGATTTATACTGAGTTCCAAAAGTAGATTTAGTATCCTTAGTATAGTTCTCTAAGATAGAGCTAATAAAGGTTTTACCAGCCTGTGTTACGAGGTCTCCTATTATATCTGCTTTAGCTTCTCCTCCAACTGTTAAACTTACTACTAGTACTAGAGCAAAAAAGCCAGCAGAAAATAGTTTTTTGATGTCTAGGCAATTAACTTTCATGAAGATTCTCCTTTGATTATTTGGCAGTAAATTATCTTCAGCTAGCAATGTACCTTTAAAATTGGGTACATAACTGAAAATTTACTGCTCTCTTTATAGCATGTTTTTCATCATTTACATACTTTACTTCCTAAAATTAAGATTTTTTTAATACTAATTGATAAATTTATAATAGTAATATGCTTAAACTATGTACTGATAATCGTTAGATTAGATAACTGCTTATTGATCTGCTTACTAGCATTCGGGATTTTTAAAAAATTACATAGATCTATTCTAATTATTCATAATCTTCTTTTTAGTTATTACAGAGACAGAATTAGTCTCTACCATTTGGCTTTAATAATAGCAGGCTCATCTTTTTTCAAAATTCCTTAACCAGAATTTAACTATTTCCTACTAAAATTTAGGATTTTGTAAAAAAATATACGCGAGTAAAAAAAAGGGACAATAATCGCTTATAATGTTAAGTTTGGTCAAAAAAAAAACTTTTCTAGTTAAAATTTTGTTAAAAAAAGACTTTAAAACTTAAACTTGGCATGATATGATTACATGAAGCCAAAAGGCTCTTATAAATCAAACAAATCTCAATTGGAGTACATAAAATGACCAAAACAGTCATCGGTCTATTTCACGATAAAACCGAAGCCACAAAAGCTTATGGAGCCTTATTACAAGAAGGTTATGCTCAAGCAGATTTAGATATTCTGACTAATGACGATAAGGATGATGCACCTAAGTTAGAAAACCTGCGTAAAAATGTTCCCTCATCAGATGCGGATGTCTATTTAGAAGGAGTTCGTCAAGGTGGAACTATTATCACTGCTACTGTGGCCGATAGTGCAGTTGGGAGAGCTACGGAAATTCTCTCCAACTTCAATATAGTCAACATCCATGATCATGCAACTGAACTAAAGAAAGTCGACAGCAAATTAGAATTGAAAGATGCTGCCAAGTATGATGATGTCATTGACGTTATTGAAGAAGAATTAGAAGTTGGCAAAGAACAGGTAGAACGCGGTCGCCTACGGATATATAACGTTGTAACTGAACGGGAAGTAACTCAAAACGTCACTCTCCGCGATGAGACCATTAAAGTTAATCGTCGTCCCATCAATCGTGAAGTCAGAATTACAGATGATCTATTTAAAGCTCGTTCTTTTGAAATAGCTGAAGTAGACGAAATTGCTAAAGTCGCTAAAACAGCCCGTGTTGTCGAAGAAGTTTCCCTCGGCAAAGAAGTTGTAGATAAAATTGAGACAATCAAAGAGACTCTACGTCGTCAAGATGTCGAAATTGAGGAAATTCCTGCAGCTCGTTCTTTTCAAGAATACGAGGGAGATTTCCGTTCTTTCTACGACAAAAACCTCACCAATAGCGGTGTAACATATGATGGCTTAAAACCAGCTTTCAATTACGGTTATGCTTTAGCTACTCGTGAACCTTTCCGTAGTAGCCCTTGGTCAGCTGTAGAAGCAGATTCTCGTAAGATCTGGGAAGCCAAAAATCCTGGAACATGGGAACAAAACGCAGCAGTCATCAAATATGCTTGGGAAAAAGTTCGTAACACTCGCTAGTGGCATAAAAATACTCTAAGGATATTTTTGGATGATAAGCAGACTCAATATTCTGTTTATCATCCATTAATGACACATAGAGAGTGACCTGATGTCGGGAAATTGAAAATTCTAGAGAAAAAAGGTATAAGTAAGATATCTGTAAAAACAGAAATTAGAACCCTTAACCTGATCTTAATCTTTATATGCCACTTGAATTTTTGCTTATTTTAGTTTCCACAATCGGAACAGCTGCTTGGACAGTTGTTACTTGGGCAGACCAACAAGACAAGGAAAGAGAAGCAAAAGACGATCAACTTGATGCTCTTTATATTAATCCTTTTCTTTTAGCAGCCGAAGAATTACAAGCTTTACTTTATAGACTTCTAGCTGACGGAGAAATAGAGTTTTTAAGGACCGGAGTCGCTCATAGAGGTGACAATGCAGGGGAAATAACTTATCACGAAGCCTTAGAAATTGTCTATGTCATTATTAAATACTTTGGCTGGTCTTTGTACTTTTATCGTTATGGTTCTTATACACAAGATAAAATCGCTATTGAACTGACTAGAAGTATTGCTGAAAAGTTCGCTGATCGTGAGCAGTTTGGGGATGATCCTTTTCGTTTTACTCATACGAAGCAACGTTCTTTAGGACAAATGTTTGTAAAAAGAATCGTAGGATCACGTGCTGAATATGCTGAATTCAATGCAGCTCCTCTATATCAATTCGATAAAGAAGTTATGGAGAGTAAAGATCAAGTCGGTCATTTATATCAAGATATTTCAAGAACATTAGATGCTATTCGTCGAGCCAAATCATGTAAAGATTTAGAGGGACGAGAAAGATTAAGTGCAATTCAGAATGAACTGGTTGATTTGACTAATTATATTGAATCTAAAGAGGAATTTACTGTTGCTAAAGAACTCAGAAGAAAAGTCAAGTTAGTCGGGGGCGAAATCCTAATTGAAGAAAGTACTGTATCCACAGAAGAGAATAATATTCAATGGCTTCCCTGGCTTTCTTTGCCTGCCTTGCCTAACTTGTTTCCCAGTGAGTCTTCTCCTGTCATAGATACAGCCCTTTTAGAAAATAAACCACATATTGTGCATAAAACTCAAGGGCGTATTCGCTTAAAGGTGCCTCAATTACAGGAGAATGAAAGCTATGCCCAGGAATTACAATCTTTAATTCAAACAATAGCTGGAGTGAAATCTATACAGGTTAATCCACAAGCTGCTTCTTTAATTATTTACCATAAAAATCAGATACCTGAAGTAGAGTTTGAAAGAATACTTTTAGAAAAGATTAATTCCTTGTAACTGTTTGGCTATCAATAAATCAGTTAAATTATACTGCAAAGGAGTTAACGTAATAAAGTTATCCCTGATAGCTTCAACATCAGTAGGTAAATCTAGTTCTAGAAGTCCATCACTAAGTTGAGGGATCTCTTCTACTACTTCTCCAGCTAACCAGTAGTAGGGTTTTCCCCTTGGATCTAGCCGTTTTTGGAAAATTTCTTGATAGCGACGTACACCTTGACGAGTAACTTTAAACCCTTTAATCTCCTCACCCGCAGGAATATTCACATTTAAAAGAGTACTTTTGTCAAGAGGATGATGAATTAAATATCGAACTAGTTTTTGAGCAAAATCTGCAGCAGGTTGAAAGTTGAGTAGAGAAAAACTAGTTAAACTAAAAGCAATACTGGGAATTCCCTCAATTAACCCCTCCATAGCAGCAGAGACAGTTCCCGAATATAATATATCAGTTCCTAAGTTTGGTCCATGATTGATCCCTGCTAAAACAAAATCAGGTTTTGGATTCGTGACAACAGCATTTAAAGCAAACTTAACACAGTCAGCAGGAGTGCCAGAACAAGACCAAGCAGTTACCCTAGGATCAAAGATAGAAGAGACTATTTGCGCTCTTAAAGGGCTATGTAATGTTAAACCATGTCCTGCTGCCGAACGATCCCCATCAGGACAGACTACTGTAACTTGATAACCAGCCGCAACAAAAGTATTAGCTAAGGTTCTCACACCTAGAGCAGAAATTCCATCGTCATTGCTGATTAGAATATTGATAGTAGATAAAGTGTCAAGCATATTTATCATAAGAGAAGAAAAACCTGATCTTATTTTCCCTGAATCCTTCACCAAACACTAACTTTAACGAATTAATTAGGATGACCACCTCTCTCAATCAGATAGAAACAGAATTAACTACTCTACGACAAGAAGCCGAAGAGACAATTACTCAAACAAAAACTCTAGAAGAACTAGACAAACTGCGTGTTCTCTATCTTGGCAAAAAAGGTCAACTTTCGCAAATTTTACGCGCTATGGGAAAATTAAGTGCTGAGGATAGACCTCGTATTGGGCAGATTGCCAATGAGGTCAAAGATCGCCTGGAAACTCAACTAGATGAACGTCTACAGCAACTTCAACGCGCTCAAATAGAAGCTCAACTAGCAGCCGAAACCCTAGATGTCACTATGCCAGGACTCGGAAGACCTCTAGGGCATATTCACCCTCTCAATGGGACAATTGATAAAATATTAAATATTTTCGTGGGCTTAGGCTATACAGTAGCAACAGGACCTCAGGTAGAAACCGACTATTATAATTTTGCCGCCTTGAATATCCCAGAAGATCATCCAGCTAGAGATATGCAGGATACCTTTTTCTTCAATGATGGTCGTCTTTTAAGAACACATACCTCTCCTGTCCAAATTCGCTACATGGAAAAGCATCAACCCCCCATTAGAATTGTAGCCCCAGGTAGAGTCTATAGACGTGATACTGTAGATGCAACCCATTCTGCAGTCTTCCATCAGGTAGAAATTCTTTTAGTTGATCGAGGGATCTCTTTTGCTGATCTCAGAGGAACTATTAAGACCTTTATTGCCCAAATGTTTGGACCAGATCTCGCTATTCGTTTTCGGGCCAGTTATTTTCCCTTTACTGAACCGAGTGCCGAAGTGGATATTGAATGGAAGGGAAAATGGTTAGAAGTCTTAGGATGCGGTATGGTCGATCCTAACGTTTTAAAAGCAGTCGGCTATGATCCAGAAATCTATACAGGTTTTGCTGCAGGTTTTGGTGTAGAACGCTTTGCTATGGTTCTCCATCAAATAGATGATATTCGTCGTCTCTATAATAGCGACCTCCGTTTTCTCACTCAATTTTAAACAGGGAACAGGGTTCCCTGTACCCTACCCTCCGCTTACAGTGGGCACTTTAAGGCTATGCCAACCCTCTGTTCCCTATACCCTTCGCAGTGCCGTAGGCACGTAGTCCCTTTGGGACGCTAGTCCGCAGGAACGTTCCGAAGGAACTGCGGACGCTACGCCGCCCTACACCAGTGGGCGAGGGGCTACTCTACAGAACCTGTAAATTAAGGTTCCACTAGCTTATTAGGGGCTACTCTACAGAACCTGTAAATTAAGGTTCCACTAGCTTATTAGATAGATAGTTACCCATGGCTTTTGATTCAGAACTCTACTTACACAAAGAATGGCTAGGACTTCTTCAGCCTATTGGTCTGGTTGTTTCACCTCCGGCTCTAGTTAAGTCTCAGGCTTTTATTGATTCTGGCCGCTCCATTGAATTACAACAACGCCTACAAGCCTTAGTCTCCATAGAAGGCTGTATTAAAGATTTTACAACCCTTGCAGAGCAGATTTTAGGCTGGTTACCAGAAGACTTAGTAGGAGAGATTCCCACCGACTTAGAAGTAGTTTTACCTGACTATGGGGAAACCTTAAAACCCACCTATGCACTACGGGATCCAGATAGTGAGCGTTGGATAATGCTGATACAGATAGTTCCTACTGGACTATCACTTGATGAAGTGGCAACAGAAACTACTCACGGCTGGAAAGCCACATATCAAGCCAAGTTTGAAAGGTTACTGCGAGAAACACAGAACCCTATTGGACTACTCTTTAATGGAGTTGAACTGAGGCTTATCTATGCTCCACGTGGCGAATCCTCAGGCTATATCATATTCCCTATACAGGCCATGATAGAGGTCTCAGGTCGTCTTATTGTGGGTGCTTTAGATATGTTGGTAAGCTAAAAAGCTCCTAAATTGCGTAAAATGATAATAGTTGAACAAAAAAAGATTAAAAAATGCCAGCAATAGGTTTCCTGTCCACAGAAGAAAAAAATAATTTGCAACAAGCTTTAAAAAC
>Ga0209085_1000751_pt1 | contig 22692 bp, 28 predicted proteins | sample C_131016_EF_Meta_FD_187310 | JGI IMG/M metagenome (GOLD analysis project Ga0209085, IMG submission 187310) | Freshwater microbial communities from Lake Croche, Canada to study carbon cycling - C_131016_EF_MetaG (SPAdes) (version 2) | ecosystem: Environmental > Aquatic > Freshwater > Lake...
AACACGTTTGAGTTTCCTATGATGTTACCTGTGAGTGACCCGTAAAGGTTCGAAGCATATACATTTCCAGAGACCCACAGATTCCCAAACACGTTTGAGTTTCCTATGATATTACCTGTGAGACTTCCAAACACGTTCGAGGCAAAGAGGTTCCCGGTAAGGGCCAAGTCCCCTATGAGAACATTAGAAATATACGTGTCCCCAAGTACTTTTAGGTTCCCACCAACAGTGAGGTTCGAAGAAACATACGCGTTCCCGGAAACATAGAGACGAGTCCCACTTGGGTTTGTAGTTCCTATCGCTACATTAGCAACCGGTGTAAAAATATCTAAGGTCGACCCACCACTTGTTACATTTGACCACTGAGAACTAACACCTCCTTTATTACAGTCCCCACATCCATTGAATATGGAATTATTCATCCTACTTATTCTTTATAAATAAAATAAACAAAATACTCACAAGTGCTAGTATAAAGTAGTTCATTATGTTAGCACTTACTAACTTGGGAGGCAGAACCGCCTCTTCGCTAAAATTAGGTTCATCAATCCGCTCATCGTCCTTCATATAAAATCTGAGAATGAATGAGTTCTCGTCGACCCCATTGAAATTTATAGAGTTTCCATTTGTATCAAGCCAATTTACTGTGAGTCTGTCTATCCGATCTATTATTCTGGGATATGTTATTGATACTTTATAGTCACTCATCTCCTTGAAAGTTTTTATAGAACCACTATCAACATCCATGGGTATTGTGGCAAAATTTATAAAAGATTCAGACCCGTACACATTTGATACAGCGTCACTTTCAAATGGTCTTCGAAGTTCAAGAATATCAAGGAATATATAGTCCCCAAGTGTTTTCATATTTATGACCGTATTTGACTTGACATAATAAGTCGTACCGTCCAGGACCGCAGTATATGTTTTTCCCTGAGTAAAACCTGTTATATTTGCAAGTTCTTGTGAGTTTATAACAATTGTAAATGATGAAGTTGAATAAAAATAAATCTTCCCTTCGGCTTCTACAAACTTTCCGGTTATGAGTGATTGTGTAGCTACTATAGTAGTTGCTATATTGCATGCCGAGTAGAACCCAGGATTAATTGATACTTGGGTACTTCCATTTATGGTCATAACATTTGTCCCATTCGTTATATTATATACTGTATTTGGGATGGTCGCAGTAACAAGATCGACCTTTTCCACATTCTTGAGGGAATTTTGAATATACATTGTATATGAGTTACCACTCGGTTCTGTTCTTCGCCTCGAGTCTACATATATATCACGTATAAGTACCATCTCTTGAGTGGGGCTTTTATTTTATTTGTGAACAGGTTCACGAGGGTTACACCAGAAAAAGACAACTCAATGGAACAAGAACTTGCCCGTATTAAGGCTTTCATCAATGGACTCGAAGACCCTCAAGACCGGCTTGATTTTTGTGCAAAGATCCAGGGTATTCAAAGGAGAACAAGAACAGTTGCACATCGGGCACTGGGCGCCACAAACTATGGAAAACGGTACACTGATGCGGAAAAGCACGATATAATCACCCTTACTCTAGCTGGATACACGAAACAAGAGATTGCGATTGCAATGAATAGAACTGTTATAGGGGCTACTCAACAGAGACAGAAGGTACTAGTAACCGCCGGAGAAAATACAAGTTCAATCGCGGCCAAGTACCCAAGCACACGCGAGTCTGCTTTTGAAATGTTGGCCCCCCAGCACAATAATCTTGATGGTTGTTAAGGATGAGCGTAGTTTTACCCAAGGGGGTAAAGTTATCAAGGGAAGATGTAAGGTGGTACAAACTAGATAGGGTCCACGGAACCAAAATAGCCCAACGAACCTTGAAATTATTTCGTATGAATCACACGTCACTTAAAAAAGTCTTTAAATACCTTCGTCCAGATACAGTAAAGCTTCTCAAATTTGCATTCGGGACTGACGTTGAACGCAAGACTCAGTCGAGGCACTACTACAAAATGTTTGGGACTCCAAAGAACTCGGACACTAAACTCAACTATGGGAGTTTACCTGGCCAACGTTTATCTGTACGTGAGATAGACACAAAGGTCCTCAGGATGTTTGCGAGGGACTTTTTGACACGTAATAGATACGATGGTGTTTATATATCCCAAAAAATATCAAGTTTTCATCGCAAAGCTATTCCGTCTCGGATATTTATTACGAGGCCCGTAGCTACTCTGAAAAATGTCCGGACTCCTTCGACACCCGTGAAAAAACACCCAAGTCTCCAAGAAATGTTTGTGGGATACACATCAGGTACAACACGTCTCGCTCGACCTTACAGGAACGGAATGACTGTGTTTCTTTCGGGTGGTATGGCTATAAAATTATATCTAAGGGCCCGAAATGGTCATGTATCCAAAAGGGTTGCAGACACGAGCGATTTCGATTTTAAATTTGCGGTCCCCAGGTCCCTAAAGACCCAGAGAGAAATAGAATCTCATGCGGCTTATATGAAACAACTTATGACCAGTCACATGACGGGCTTCATAAAATATATAAATTCCAGGTATAATCTTGGTTCGGCCCTCATAGTTAAAGAAATTCGGGGAGCCCCGGTCAATAAAGCCGGTGGGCCGAATGTAAAGAAACTCTACAAGGCGTATAACTTTTCAGTGAAAATGGGGCCCAAAAGCCCGGCCGAAGAACTTGTAGATACAAGTCTCGTAGTGTACCCGTCAATAGATCGTGAACATCTGAATCTTAAATTCTCACGAATGTTTGGGATGGGTATACCAAAACTCAAGTACCTGTGGACAGACACGGTGCGATTGCTCGCGGGGTCGTTTGTCGATCCGTTAATAAAACTGAGAAATCCGTTATACGGAAATAAGAAAGAAAAGGGACTAAAAAATACTGACAGGGTACGTAACCTTGCTATACTCGTGGGGCGATCCAAGGACCCTCTTGTAATTGCTTCAAAGAAACTTACAGAAAACATTATTGCTAAACAAAAAACAGCAGGTGAAAAGAATTCACGCAAGATACTCCGCCTTATTGACCACTAGAACCGAACCCATCAGCCCCACGCTTACGAGGACTCGGTGGAGGAGCTGGAGGCAGTCCATCTACGCACTCTACATCTGGGTCAAGTGCCTGCTCAAGAATCAATTGGGCAATGCGGTACCCGGGGCGGATAACATATGGAGTCTGCAAGTCGTGATTGAAAAGTACTACGCGGACTTCACCAGTATAATCGGGATCGATGACTCCTGCCCCAACACCCAGACCGTGTTTCACCGCGAGACCGCTACGAGGTGCAATACGCCCATATGTTCCTTCGGGCAAAATAACAGAGATTCCTGTAGAAACTACTGTGCGCTGTCCAGGGAGAACAACATATGGCTCGGCTGAAAATAGATCAAGACCAATTGAACGCTCTGTCGCCTTGGAAGGAACGATTGCGTCGGGACGGAGCTTGATACAAGTTACTGTTGCCATTTCCTATCTTGTAAACGGTTCTTGTCTTTAAATGTTCACGAAAGTCTTTGAGTTTTAAAGACAACCGGCTCTGAATAAGAAATGGGAAAAACTGTCGTAAAGGTCCCGGACAAGTTGACTGATTCTGAAAAGAAGAAGATTAAACAAGCGAATAAGGCCAAGGCGAATCCACAATTGACTGCCGAAAAACAAAAGAAGAAGGCGGCAAGGGCCGGAGAGACTGATACTCAAAATACGAACGAAGAGTAAGTTACCACCTAGACACCCTACGACCCGCCCTATTTCCCCTCCGGGTTCCACGCTCGTTCTTGTACTCTCCTATATTTCCGTATTGCGTCGGTTTGCGCATCTTACGGCTAGAATAGTAGTCGCCAGTCTCGTTGATGATCCAATCAAGATCTTCAATGGGGGTCTCATCCCTGATTGCATTGAATGTGGTCTCTAGGGCCCTTAGTTCCCGAATGGCTTCACGAGGCGGAAGATACTCAAGTGTCTCGTCAAAAGCCTGTTGGAAAATAAGTTCCTTCTTTTCTTCAGTGTGCTCATGGTCCCATTCCTTACGAGGCATGCCCTTAAAGTAAATATTTCCTCGGCACATAGGGCACGACTTGTTTCCTTTATTGTACCAAGTCTTGATGCATCCAGTGCAGAATGCATGACCGCAAACGAGCTTGCAGTTTGAGTTGGCCGAGTAGCAGACTGAGCACTCCATCTCGGGGTCCTCGTGTCCTCTGGGGTTTTGTGACTTTTCTTCAGAAAATGTCCATGAACCTGCTCACACAACTTCAATAAGTTCCAAAAATTTTATCATCACTTCTTTTTTGCAATAGGTTTGGGCATCTTTGTCTGGATACTTCTTGGACTTTGTACAATGATCCATAAGCGAAGTGTAAAGTGAACTTGTTTCGATGGCCTTCCCAATCTTTTGTTCTGTAGACCGAAGTTCTTTTAGAATTTCATTCCTTTTTTGAACAAGAGCTTCCATGGTCTTCTACTGGCCTGATTTCTCTAAGCATCCTCTTCATCGTCCCCCTCCAACTGCATCTCATAGTGCTTGAGGACCATATTGGAACAATATTTCTTAGCCTCCTTCTCTCGAAACTTTGGAGACTTTTCACAGTGCTCGATAAGAGCCTTATAGAGTGGAGTTGCCTCAATCATCTCCCCGAGTTCCTTTTTCAGGTCCTTGAGCTCAGTGGCAGATGTGTTGCGCTTCTCAATCAGTTGATTAATCTTTGCGTCCATTTCTTGATTTCTTCTTGTTTGATTTTTTTAAGTGCCAAGAATAACAAATGCCTGCACCAAGAAGAACTCCTGTCGCCGGATTTGGCACATTCGGGCTAGGTGACTCCCAACGTCTTTTTGGTAGCCCGGTCAGACGTGCTGGATCTCCCCCAACGGCAAGACGTCTTTTTGGTAGTCCTAATCGTGGGCCTTCCAACTCCAACTGGATTAGGCAGCTTTCAGTTAACCAGTTGCGTTTTCTTGGTATGAGAAATCCTGCAAATGTAGAAAATAACGCCAAAATTGCAAGAGTTTTAGCCGGACTAAAAATACGCGCAAATGCAAATACAAACAACGAACTCAAAAGAAGGCCCACTGGACCACTTGCATTCAGTGTACTTTATGGAAAGATTGAAAGGGCCCTTAATAAAAAGAATAAAGTTGGTCTTGTACCTTTAAAGAAAAATCTTATGAAATTTCCAGCCTCCAAGAAAAAGACAAATTTGAATGCCAGGATAAATAGGGTCCTTTCGAACACCAAAAATTACGGAACTGATGTGTTGACAGGTAATAGTATAAATCTGAATGGCCCTCACTGGGTGATGGAAAATAATAGAAGAAACCCTCTGTACCTTTCTATTAACTCTTACAAGATTGCAAATCGAAAATACGTGGAGAATGCAAAGTTCGTGCCAGGAAAATAAAGTCTTGTGAACCTGAAACAAAAGTTTTGTGAACGGGTCCAACAAGAAAAAAAAAGTTCAAACAAACAAAAATCCAAATGGCTTCCTCCGCTCTTATCAACACCTTCGCTGCCGAGTTCTCCAAGTTCGGAAACTTTATGTTCGACCACGTTCGCAAGACGATGGCGGCTGATCCCGACGCGGAGCTTCCCGACGTCGATGAGATGGTTAGGCTTTACCTCCAGCCGGATGAGCCAATCAAGCTCAAGAAGCCGAGGGCCAAGGCTGCACCCAAAAAGGTTGACGCAGAAGTGACCCAGGTTCCTGCCACCGGGCCCGGTAAGGCTGGCAAGGGATCCAAGAACAAGGATCCATGCACGGCCATAACTGGCAAGGGTACTCAGTGCACTCGGTGCGCGACTCAGGGCCAAGTCTTTTGCCTTGTCCACCTCAAGGCGAGTCAGGCCAAGTCTGGTGACAAGAATAAGAAGACGAGGGCCGCACCAAAGAAGAAGAAGGCTGAGGATATGCCCAAACACACTCACCCAATCGAGGAGGTACCCGAGACTGGGTCTTGCGAACTCTGCGAGTCTCACGGAAACCCCTTGAACGAGGATGATGCAGAGAGTCAGTTTGAGGTCAAGAAGACCGAACCCGAGGAGGAGGAGGAGGCAGCGGATCCGGATCCGGATTATATTCTTGAGGAGGAGGAGTTTGATGAGGATTAAAAGGAGGGACCAAGTAGTAAATAAGTGGGATGCCAGTAGTCAAATCACTAGAATTTATATGGACAATTTTACCTGATCGTGTTGAATTCAAAGTACAAGAACCTTTTCGTCACAAAGTTTGTCTTTTTTTAAACGCGCCCCAATTTCGTCGGTCCCCAATCAAGCTTCAAGACTGGCTCGAGTTTTGTAGAAAAACGAGTGCCCCAAAAGACTTTGTCCAAAAACAGATTAAATTTTATAACGACTTGAAAAAAAATAAAGAAAAACACCAAATTAAACTTGATGTACTTTTTTCCAAGTACAACACAAAAACATCTACAGCTTCTCGAAAACCTAAAAAGGCTGTGAAAAAAAAAGTTTAGTGAACAGGTCCAAGAATAAAAGAAAGAAAAGATACATCAAAAACTTGCAGATGATCAAAGGTACTAAAATCCGTCTCATTGCTCCTTACCAAAACGAAGGAGTCAAATGGATGCTGGCTCGCGAAAAAGACTCTAAAATTTCTGGAGGATTCTTGTGCGACGAAATGGGTCTCGGAAAAACCGTCCAGACTATCTCTACGATGCACTTGAATCCAAAACCAAAAACTCTTATTGTGGTACCCAAATCAATCGTGTCCCAGTGGTCCCAGGAAATAACCCGATTCGTTCCATCGTGGAAAGTCTGTGCGTACGATGGACCAAAGCGGGCCTTGCTTGCCGATTTCAATGTATGTGTGGCTCCTTACTCGGTTATACACGATGACGAACTCAAGCTTATCAAGTGGGACCGTGTGATTCTGGACGAGGCTCATGAGATTCGCAATCCGCGCTCCAAAATGTTTTCAGAGTGTTTGGACCTCAAGTCGCCTATACGGTGGGTACTCACCGGAACTCCAGTATTCAACTCCATCAAGGATTTCAAGACTCTATGTGCCTTTATAGGTATCGCTGGTGGAGATGTGAATCGTTACCACGAACAAATTCGGGACGCCTATGTGTTGCGCAGAACAAAGGCGGATCTTCGCGTAAAAATGGTCCCTTGCGAGTTTCAGAATGTGGAACTCGAAATGACCGAACAGGAAAAGGCACTATATTCAGTTGCTTATGAAGAATTCACTGATACTATTCGTTACGGGGCAAATATGATGCAGATTCTAGAGGGACTCCTTAGGTGCCGCCAGGTGTGTGTCTGGCCCCAGCTCTACTATGATGGGATTGCCAAGAAGGAAGACTTGGGACCTGAGCCGGAGAAGTGGGTCGGACTCACGGCTAAACTGGAATATCTTGTACAGAGCCTGAAGGAGCATCCCACAGAAAAGAGCCTCATTTTCACTCAGTTTACCGGAGAGGCCAATAAGATCCAAGAGCTCTTGGCACCAACTCACCAGATATTCAGACTCGATGGAAGAACGGATACAGACAAACGTCAGTCTATAGTCGATGGATTCAAGAATACAAACAATCAGGGGGCAGTATTCATTATACAAATCAAAACGGGCGGGGTGGGTCTTAACCTTCAATGCGCGACTCGTGTCTATATAACCCATCCGGCATGGAATCCAGCGACTGAACTTCAGGCGATTGCTCGGGCCCATCGTGGGGGTCAGACGAAGATTGTACACGTGAAGAAGCTTGTGTACGTTGGTCCAGATTCGGTCGAGAATGAAATAGTAGAACTTCAAAATGCAAAATCAATTGTTTGTGCACAGGTCCTAAACGATCCAAGACTTTTGGAACAAGTTCCTAAGATACAAAACGTCTCTAAATTTATCTTTAGGATTGGTAAGAGGATCCGGCCAGATGATGACTAGATCCATTCCAGTGAGGTTCACCAGGGTCTATACTAAAAAGGCGCTAAGAAAAGAACCAGCAAAACACTTTGCGGCTGGGATCGCAAAAACAACCGTGGGGTCATCTTTTCTCGAACTTGCCTGCCATCACCACGTACCAGATATCGCAATGGTTGTTTCTGATGCTTCGATCCTCCAGGTTCTCAGTACGGCTGCGTGGCTCGTAAAGGAACTTTCTTAAGCAAAACGCATACCTATTCCTGCAAATGCAGCCAAAATCATAAGGATCGCAATCACAATCATACCAATCATAAACCCACGGCTCGTTTTATTGGTCGCAATCTTTACTCCGACGGTATTATCGTTGCACTTGTTGTTAAGGTTAGATTGAACTCCGATGTATCCAGTCACTGATGTAGCGAGCAGAAAAACACCGAAAATTATGGAGGAAATTGCTATGCCAGCCTTTTGAGCAGTCGGTGAGGGAGCATACGACATTTTATTATCGGCAAATATTATAATGTGGGTCGCGAATCTGATTTGGTTCCTTCATATGGTCCTGATTTGTTTTATTGTACTGATTCCATTCGTGGGGCCTCTTTTGTTTGTTCTTCTTGACCTGGTACTGATGCTCGGGGTTGCCGGTCACTGGGCCCTCAATAGTAATGTTTGTTGTCTTACTGAATTGGAACTGATGCTCCGAGGAATAACTGACCGTTCTGAAACTTTTTTTGAAAGACTTGTTGGTCCTGTGTACGGGCTCAATAACACATCAAGTCAATGGATAGGTCTCTGTTTTCTGATAGGAGTGTGTATTTGGCGTCTCTTAAAAGCTTGGACCGAATACAAACAAAGGAATGGGATGCTGGCCAATGATAGAATGTCATGGATCCAGATGTTCAGGTAAGTACAATGTCGGAAATACAACCCATATGTGCGCAGAAAGAAGACTCATGGAACTTTTAAAACACGAATCTTCGAAAAAGGGAATCGCGCCTTCCAAGTTTTCGTGGTGGGTTCACCGAAAAGTTGGAAAGCTCGTTATAACGAGGGACAAGGGGGATGGTTTTATGGGTACAAGTATACCTTGTATTCTGTGTAGAAAGGTTCTGGATCGCCAAATGATTCAGTGGAGGGCCCACATAGGGGAGGTTTGGGTAGATAGTCAGAGGGACGCTGGTAGTTTACCTGTTTCTAAATTAACGCAGAAGCAGAAGTCGTTCATACATCATAAGTAAATACAAGTGGTTTTCCTTGACAGTTTGTCTGTATTTTAGTAAACCCAATTTCAGGAATTTCGTTCGTGCATTTCGTCTTTTCTTCGGTAATGATTATTTGTGATCCTTTAAACATGACACCAAACTCTTTTATCATATGATCTTCGATACCGAATCCTTTCATCTTTGATTTCTTCAGTGACTCCTCATCACTCTTGTAGTCTTTTAGGGACGTCAAAAAGTCTATATAGGTCCTTATAAGGTCCTGTGTATAAAACCCCATTGACATTGAGGACTTTCCGTTATTTTCCATGAGACGGAATCCTTTCTGACCCGATATCAAGAATTCCTTGAATTTGGTCTGTATATTTTCCCAAAATTGTGGTTGGATTTTTACGGTATCATGAATCATAAGGTAAACGACCGGGTCATTTTCTGGATTTTCGGCCAGATAAATTAGACCTGTATATTCCCAGAATTGATATCTTACTTTCTTGAGAATTCGATCTGACGAGTCATCGGTGTCCTCTCCACCCGACACAATAAGAATAGAATCATCTGGCACATTTGCGGCCCGTAATTGATACATCAATGGGGGTATAGATTTTTCGCGATAATTTTTACAGGTCGAAACAAGTATTTTTAATTTGGGAGGCCCAGTGAAAGTACTCCTCGCGGGAAATACTAAAAGTATAATTAGTATAACTACTAAGAGCACTAACAAAATTTTCATTTCCTTGTATATTGCACAGAAATTATTGTTCTATCCATGTAGCTGTTCCGAGGTGCTTAGCAAGTTGTCCATCATTTGGTAAAATATAAACCTGATCAGAATTTTCTGTAACAGTTGTAGTGAGCATATGTGGTCCAGTAGTTTCACCGACCCCTTGATTTGATTTACATTTTTCGAGATTCTCGTGCACCTTTTTCCAGAATGGATGGCCCTTAGGACTTACCATAAGAGCATTTTGGACTCCGTAATGTGTCTCAACTGAGGTGGGTGCAATAGAAACTTTATCACCCGGGAGCTGGTCCTCAAAATTCTGGAGACACTGAAAATCCATATCGGCATATATTCCTCCATAGTCAAAGAGGATATAGTATCTGGCTGCGTCTATCCGATTGATATTTTTGGGGTACCCAAGATACGTAGACAAAAACTCGGGGTGTTTAGTCCTTATGAATTCATCCAAGTCCTCGTCGGTCCACATCTTGTATTCCCATCCTGGGAATTTTTCCAACCAACTTTTTTGGCACTCGGCCCATAGAGGATGCCATTTCGATTTATCAGCCGGTGCAGTCTGGTGAATAATCTTGGGGATACCACCGCCTTCGAAACTAGAAATGCGTCCGAAAGAAAACAAAAGAACCAAGAGAATGACCAGAAGAATAATCCTTCTCATCTCTGTAAATAGTAGCCATTTTAAATCCACGAACCAGTACCTAGATGTCGCGTGTAGACTCCTTCTTCAATAGGAGGCAATTCATTTGGGTTTATACTATTCGCCGACGTTCCCCCATATTTGGGACAAAATTTTTCGAAAGGCAAAGCGTTTATAGTTTCGTCGGATACGTCACTTATCATCAAAGGACCGGTTGCATATAGTACGTCTGAAACGTCTTTACGTTTCTCAATAGCATCATGTACCTTTTTCCAGAATGGATGGCCCTTAGGACTTACCATAAGAGCATTTTGAAATTTTTCATTATCGTGATGACTCTCGGCAATAGAAACTTTGTCGCTCGGGAGCTGGTCCTCAAAGTTCTGGAGGCACTGAAAGTCCATATCCGCATAAATACCCCCATAATCAAAGAGGATATAGTACCTGGCTGCGTCTATCCTATTGATATTTTTGGGGTACCCAAGATACGTAGACAAAAACTCGGGGTGTTTAGTCCTTATGAATTCATCCAAGTCCTCGTCGGTCCACATCTTGTATTCCCATCCTGGGAATTTTTCCAACCAACTCTTTTGGCACTCTTTCCATAGTGGGTGCCACTTTGTTTTGTCGGCCGGAGCAGTCTGATGAATAATCTTGGGGATTCCCCCTTCAAAACTGGAACGACTTCCTAATGAAAATAAAAGAACCAAAATAATGATCAGAAGAAGAATAAATCTCTGCATATATTAATGGTCGATAGAATTATTTTAGTTCTATTGGTAGTTGTTTTCTTGATTATGAAATCTAATTACGGATATTCAAGATTTAAGGAAGGGATCCTCACATACAAAGATTGTCCCCCAGAAAATCAAAAAAATATGTTTCGAACTTGGAAAAAATCTTTAACAGAACTTCCCAATGATGTATTGATTCCCATGAAAAATGCTATTAAAATGAATCCAGATTACGCCATGTATTACTTTAGCGATAAAGACATTGTACAATTTATAGGGGACCACTTTCCGAATGATCTGGACGCATATAATTCAGTAGTACCTGGTGCTTTCAGAGCGGATATATTCAGGCTCATGGTACTTTATAAATATGGAGGAGTATACAACGACGCTGGTCACACTTTCCTTGCTCCCATAGAAGAAATAAAAGGGACATGTGATCACGTACTTGTTAAAGATGATGAATCTCTTGATTTTTGGATATATAATGCGTTTATAATAGCCCCGGCTGGTTCAGAGGTTATAAAGAAAATGCTAGATCGGGCACTGGAAAATGTCAGAAATAAATCATATGGAGATGACCAAATGGATATCACAGGTCCTATTAATTGCGGCAAGGCCCTGAATTTATACTGGAACAAGCCCGAAAAGACCAAGATAGATAGTGGCGATCAAGGAAATATAAGAATTCTTACCCATCCAACGCATGGTGATATACATCTAGCCTTAAAATCTGTAATAAAAACTAAATTTGCAAATTACTACCAAACAGTTTATTCAGATGGTGGATACTATTCTGACCTTTATTCTTCTCACAAGGTTTACAAATAATTTGAATACTGCAACTTTCCCCAAATATATTCTTTTGAAGTAAGTCCCGAATACGCTTCTTTCCACTTTCGTAGATTTTCGAGTGAAGCGAGCTCGGACCAATCGTGGACTATAACAACTGGGAGATCTTTGTACATTTCATCTAGAGAAGAAGTTTTTACAATGACTATGAGACCAAGATAAAGCATTTCCCAGGTCCGATGACAATCGAGGCCATTCCCATGTGGACTCAGACCGAAAGTGTATTCTGTGTACTTTTTCCAAAGATCGAGTCTTGGTATCTTTTCATCTTGATATTCTATAGTATTGTATCCTAGGTTCTTTATGATGGCTCTATTAGACCCGTATCTAGAATCTGAATTAGAAAGGTGACAATCGCAAAAAATTTTAAGTGCTCGTTCAGTGGGGGCAGAGTCCCTCAGGTTTTCAAGTTGACGTGCGGCCTCTGTGTAGTCTTTTGTTCCTTCGTGAGGAGAGTGTAAATCAGTACCGATTGGTAAAAATTTAAGCTTGGGGGTTTCAGAGTTACCTCTGTTTTGTGCGTACCATTCTTTCACAAGAGGGCTTTCAATCAGTTTTTTAAAAATACTTGGGTCAATATCGTCTGGTATACACGCATCACCGTCACTAGAAACTATAGTCACGGGCCTCGAGAGGTTCTTGTACAAGAACTCATATTGTTCATTTATATTAAAATCATTTTGGAGCCATATAAAATCAGACTCAAGTTGACGAGTGATGTTTTTTTTGTAGTCCTCTTTTCCGTATGTTACTTTTGGTACATCTACTATTTCCGGGTCTACTCCCAGATACATTGGCCATCCTTTAGACCATAATACGTTTACCTTTTCTGGGTAATTTTCCTGGGTTCGAGTCCATAAAAGCAAAAACAATAAAAAAACAACTAAGAGGAGAAGCCTCATTATAGGACTATCTGAGATAATTTTCATGAACATGCTTTGTATCGTAATAGTTCTCAACGAGATCGTGTTCTACGATGTATTTTTCATCCCATTTTACAAAAGTTCCCTTTCCAAAATAACCAGCCATAAAAGACATGGAGGAACCCGAGCTTATACACATAGGTGCATAAAACATCCTTGCGAAATCCTCATTGATAGTTCCGCATACGATATTTGCCTTTACCGGCGCCAATTCATTTTTAAGGTACTCTGCATATTCGTCACAGGCCTTTTGTTCAAGTTCACTTGTTTTGTGTGTATTACAATATATAATATCGACCTCTTTTTGGCCCGCAATGGCTTGTTTATAGAAATCGTATTTTAACAAGTGATAATCGCGATGCTTATTAAACGGAATATCTGCGCATCTAAAATGTATAACTGGATTTTTTTGTTCAATTTGTAGGCCCGACTTTACAAGAGTCTCGCCGAGGATCTTATGAATATAAGGTTTCATTTTGGACCAAAATTCAAGAGCCTCGTCTGTCTGTAGGTGCCAGACATCAAATGGATCGGGTTCACCTTTAAGTACCGGTAAAGTTGGTAAATCGACCGGAATATCAACCTCGGTCGGAAAATTTTTATAAAAGTCTCTGTCGTCTATAGAATTTAACATAAATTTTTTACCATCTCTCCAGTGACATCCCATGTCGTAAAAATAGGTACACAAAATATTCCCTATATTACTACCTTTGTCCCTAAAATTAGATCGTCTCGTTTTCACTTGAAAAAATAGAACCACGAGTAAGACCGCCAGGGCTAATAAAAACGCCGCCACCCTCTTCATTTAGTTATAGCAATGAAAAAACTAGTGAACCTCGTACAAAAAAGTTCAATGGTTTTACCAGCTGTGGGATTCGAACCCACGCGTGCATAAACACAGAGGATCTTAAGTCCCCCTCCTTAGACCAAACTCGGACAAACTGGTGAAAAGCGTTTCGTTTAACAACGAAACTGCTCCTGGTGAGGCTCGAACTCACGACCTGCGGTACATAAGACCATCGCTCTGACCAACTGAGCTACAGGAGCCGTATCTGGGGTCTCCCCCACTATGTAAACGGGGGTCTTCTTTAAGTAGATAAAGAGCAGGCCCCTAGTACATACCAAGATGAAGACCCTTGTAGTTGTATTGTGTCAGACGCGTGCCCATGAACTTACGTTCGAACTTTTCAAGAAAAATGTACTTGATACCCTTGGAGCAGATCTCTGTTTTTGTGGCGAAGAACCAAAAGAACCAAATCCCTTTGTAACTGAAGCAAAGTACACATTTATGCTCAAAGATGAACCAGAAGATTCGTGGGATTTACTCGAGAATGCGTACCAGGAAATAACAAACGACGCCGGTAAGAAAACTATACATTGGTCCAAGTACCTAAAAATGACACATCAAACGTTCATGGGTGGGGCCCATAACAAACAATCAAAGTCAAGTTTTCTTTTGTATTATCGATGGTTCCTTTTGAAAAACTTGAGGGAAACTGGGGTCCTTGAAAAGTATGATAGGTTCATCATTACTCGAAGTGATTACATGTGGCCGTTCAAACATGTGAGTCTCGACTTACTTGACCCGGCCCACGTATGGGTTCCTGATGGAGAATCATACGGAGGAATAACTGATAGGCACACAGTACTCTCAAGACACAACATAGAAGAGTACCTAAATATATTTAATATGATGGTTATTCAGGCCGAAACATATATCCCAGAAATTTTGGATATCGTGACGCCACTGGGAGTGAATCCCGAAAAATTGATATCATTCCATCTTTCAAGACAAGGAATTGGAATCGTCAAGGTTTTTCCTTATAATATGTTTACAGTGAGGGCGAAAGACGGGTCATCGTCATGGTCTACCGGAGATTACAATGAGGTTCTAGGTTACTATGTAAAGTACAAGAGTGAATTTATGAATACGTTCAAGTTTTGTTACCAAATGAAAAAATTTAACAAGACTCTTCTTGATAATTATTACAAATTCGATCCAGATGATGTTGGGAATTTGGCTCTTGAAAATATTCTCAAGGGGGTCGAGACGGCCGATGATCCGACTGAATATTACAATTTCATCTTAAGGAATAGCCCTTAGTGTATAGAAATGGTGGACCTGACAAGACACGTCATAAAGGCCCTGAACAAAGCAAACACATTTGATACGAAACTTCCTCGTGATATCATCGTCATGCCCGGAATGTCCGGATTCAAAACGCGCATTTTCTATAACGAAGTATGCTCGCTCGTGTTTGAGGGCCGCAAAACAAATTATTTGGAGGTTGGAGTCTGGAAAGGTTCTAGTACGTGCAGTGCCCTATATGGAAATGAAAATCTCAATACATATGTGGTTGAAAACTGGAGTGAATTTTCTGGGCCCAAGAATGAATTCGAAACAAATATGAAGAGACTCGTAGGAGACGCGTCAGTAACGATAATCGAAGACAATTTCGATACGTTCGATATTTCCCGAATCAAAGACAAGATTGATGTGTATCTATATGACGGGAACCACACAGAAGAGTCTCACTTTTTGGCCCTCGAAAGGATTTGGCCGTGCCTTGCAGATGAATCTATATTCATAGTTGATGATTGGAATTTTCCGAGTGTGCAACAAGGGACTCGAAGGGCCCTTGAAGGAAAGACAGTCCTAGATGAGTTTATTGTCATGTATAACGTTGGTCTCGAACATCAATACCGTGAAATTTTCTCGCCCCCCATGTGGCACGAAGGTGAAGATAAGTTCCATACGAGAACTCCGGTGGCTCACCACGAATTCTGGAATGGAATCGCTATTTTTATTCTTCAGAAGAAACCCAGACCAGATACTCGTGTCGGGATGGCCGATGGTCAAATCAAGTTTTGGGCCCAGGTCAAACCGGGTGACATTTTATCAAATGGAACAAAAGTGACCGAAACCGGAGAGCCCGATGGACCTCTAGAAAAAATCTAGTCTAAACATAAATGGACCGTGAACGTCTGCGTAAATTTAGAAAAGAACTTTCGGCCCGCATAGTAGCGGCAAAGAGACAAAAGAATGCTATCGAAAAGGCGACCCAGACCCTGAAAGCCCGCATAAAGAGACTTGCGTACATGGCCGAGCGCTACGCAAATGCGACCGGGAATAATACTCCCGAGAGAGAAGTCAACCGTTTACTTAGAAACAGGAATCTGAACAATTACTTGTAGTTCACACAGTAGACTGCAAGTATTCCCAATATTATTCCTAGGTACTGAACAGGATGAGTCATTCGGTCACCGAGCCAAAAGTAGGCGACTATAGACCCGAGCACAACTACAATTGATTGCCACATTGTATTCACATAGAGCATATTCCCTGATCTGCGACCAAAAATACGGATGAGGAAATAAAGGAGACCAGCGTAACCGAGTAGACCAAGTACCAAGTGCTTGTGTTTTCCAGTCTCGGCATAAAATTTAATGTGACAATTCCCGAATATTTCGGCACAGCTCATCGCAAGGACTGAAGGCAGAGCCATCTCTTGCTATCGGCCTGGAATTCTTTTTGGGGGCCAAGAGTAATGAAGAAGAGACATCCGAGGCACATCACAGTCACCTTGAGATGGCCCGAGCGTTACTTTTCGGGTCTCAAAACCAGGGCCGAAAGACTCCAACGTGAAAAAGAACTTCTGAAAAGGAGGGTTAACCCGCACCCCAAGCTTTCGAGGTCGGACCAGACAGGCGCGCAGAGACCCAAGTCAAAGTGGACCCAACTGTTTCACAAGGTGTACCCTGGAAAGAAACCAAAGGACATCCCCGGAATACGCCCATCCGATATCAACACAGTTTATGCACGTGGTCTCAAAGCCTGGAAAACTGGAGGTTCTCGTGTAGGGGCTACAGCACAACAATGGGGACTCGCTCGTGTGTATAAGTTTGTGCTCGTCACAAAGAAAAAGGCACCAAAGGCATGGTACGCGACAAAATTCGATCCGGACCAGAGTCTTAGGCTTTAAGGGACTTCTTGACCAGGGCCGCAACCTGTTTTAATTCATTGGATAATTCAATATGCCACGGATAAAGAACAAAAAGCTGAAACGCGAATGCACAGCATCCTATTATAAAAGCTCCCCAGCGAAGACGATCGATTTCCTTTTTAGGTTGTTCACTTGGCTGGTACATCCTTTTTTGAAGATTGCAAAGAAAAAGATTTGAGGTATTCCCTGTATATGCGTTTGTTTTCACGAAGGAGAAGCTTCACCTGGGGACTCCTTTTTCCAGTCATTTCGGCCATCATGTTTAGTCTCGCAAAGTGCTCCAGGAATACTTGGGGATGCATCTGGTCTGACATCGTCCAGATTTTTTAAGTGCTAGTACCAAAGCATGGTCCTGTCCCTGGAAGTGGCAGTTGGGCGACTAAGAACCCCTATAAACCTTTCGAGGTTCTTTGAAAACAGATCATCAGTTCGTTCGCCAATAAAAAGCATAGCTGGATTTACGCATCCAGTAAAGGGCCCTTTGAAGACCCAGCTCACAAATCAGGGCCAACTCGGAAGTCCGACCGGTCTCAAGAGAGTCACCATCACAATGTCGTATGGCCCACAGTGCGTCATAACAGGAAAGACAATCAAGATTTCTGGCAAGACGGATTGGAAAAGGGTCGCGAAGGATCTTTCTTCACTTGTACCAGAAATAGCTTCCACTGGATTTGAGGTCAGTACTCGGAGTTACACTATAAATATGGGTCACTCTATAAACTTGGCCAAGCTTTCTAACGAGGCTCAGAAGAATCCGGGTCCATTTGGTCTCACGAAAATCAAGATGCCTGATCCAGATATAAACCCGACCATCAGGTACCTGGGCATGACTGTACACGATGATACGAATCTGCTTATGTATGCAAACGGAACAATTATTATAAATACCAAGAATGAAGACGCGGATGAAAATACTTTACGAGGAGCCTGTATCGAAATTCTTGGATTTTATCTCAAGGGGTCTGTGCCCAAAAATCTTCCGGCAGTTTTGCAAAATGTACCGTTGCCACTTCCAGCCCGTAAAAATCTGAAGAAGAAGCGTGAGAACATGGCAGAGTCTCGGTACCCACTTGCACTGGGCCCAGGAACTCCAAATAAGGGATACTATGTTCGCCCAGGGCCCAACAAGAAACTTCGGGTCTACAAGATACCAGCGAACCCCGCGTATGTTCGAGCCAAGGTCCTCAAGGCCTACCAAGAAGCTGGTATTGCTGTTCCGGCGCACGTAAAGAGGTTACTCGGGGTCCAGGTAAAGAGCCCAAGCCCAGTCAGGCCCAAGAACACGAGTCCCGCTGGATATTATCGCCGCCCAGGTCCTGATGGTACACTCAAATTGTACAAGATACCAAAGGGAATCAAGGCTGGCCGCGAAACTGTACTCAAGTCATATGCCAAGGCCGGAACCCGTATCCCGACTCCAGTTCGTACAATTTTTGGGATTTCAAAGAGCCCAAGCCCAATAAAAAAGAGCCCAAGCCCACCGAAAGTCACTGGAAACGTTACGAAACGTGGGGTATTCAGGGTCGGGGGCAAGGATTGTAGACGGTGGACCCTTGAAGAACTTCAGATGGTTGCTCGGAGCCAAAATGTAGCGTATAACAAGCTCACAAAGGCAAAGCTCTGCTCGGTTCTTCAGAAGAAGTTGGTTGGGGGAGCCCCAGCATCAGCCCAAAGACCAAACTTCAGGATAGGTAACATGAATTATTTTTTGAATAAGGCTGGCCAGAAAGTCCGTAAGGGACAAGAATCGAGATCAAAGGCACTTGGGTCATTTAAATTAGCCGAACTTCAAAACTTTGCAAGGGCCAAGGGGGTCTCCAATACAGGTACAAAGGCTGCTATCATTAGTAGGTTACTAGCAAAGACTCCGAGTCCCTCAAGCGCCAGTTCCCTTGGAAGTCTTCAGAGCCTGGCGAACCTTTTAGCCAAGAGTCTGAGTCCAGCAAAGAAGAGCCCAGCCAAGAGCCCGGCCAAGAGCCCGGCCAAGAGCCCCGTCAGGAAACTCGTAAAAATGGCCCGAGCTAATACGGAGGAAATGTGAAAAAAATATATATAGGTATTATAAAATGCCGACAGTTACCCTAGCAAATGTATGTGCGCCTTTAAGTGGACCTCCAGATGTAACCAACGCATTCATAGGGAATGCAGTATCACCCACTGCCGGGTTATCAATGAATACTAACTATTTTTATTCAGTTCCTCTGACAACTGGGAGTTTGACACCAACTAACGCTCTTGATGCTATATTTACTTTCAAATACATAGAATCACTCCCGATTCCTACATATCCAGGAACAATTCCCAATCTTTCTACGTCTAACCCACTTATTGTAGGAGATGCCCGTTTGAGAGTTTTATCTAGTACTACTCGGCAAGGTACCAACGATATTATAGCATTTTTCCCAGGAGGAGTTGTAAGAAAAGATGCCATGTTTTATTTACTCACTTTACCTACTCCAACTCCTGGTGTCACGGCCTTAGCATCTTTGGGAACATCATTAAATACGGCCATAACTACTGTTAATGTTACTACAGCTTATTATGTAAGGACTTCTGCATGGGCAATGTCTAACGCTACAACTACTTATTTCGTCCGAACTACCGACATTGGAGGAGAAAAATTCTTTCTTCTTAATAATTCAACAGGAGGGGAAACAAACGTAAATTTACCAACTGCAAATTTAACGTCTGGTAGATTCAGCTTTAGTGTGGCAACTTCAATCGGTGCATCAGGTATTGTTTCAAGTATAACTCTACCGACCATAAGTCCTGTTTTCGGAACAGCTCTCACATTAGATAGCGCATCATCAAATAGCACTATTTCATGGAATGGAAATACTTATACGGCTATTACAACTGCTCCCACCCAGGACCAACTTCAAATGAATTTGGCATATGAGAGAGCAAACGTGGAATTTAATATATTACAAATTAGTTCAATAACTGTAAACCTGAACGCGTCACAGGCAGTGGCACTTGCAGCATCTCCCGCAGCTGGTGAAGCTGCTATTACAGTATCTACAGTTGTAGCAGCAGGTACAATTGTTCCTGGTCAGAGACTTCGTAACATACAACCGGTGACCAGGGAGGCACCGACTGTAACCGTCACCCTGCAAAGCCCTACATCAAGCCCTGCGGGCACAACACCAAGTTATATTACCATGAGTTATTACGGTATACTCGGCACGGACGGAACCGGATTAGCTCCAGTTATAAATGAAAGTTATTTTTCATTTGGTGCTACAAAATACAACAAAGGGTATTTCGCATTCATAGATTCCAGCGTTGTATCTGGCGAAAACAGTTATACAATGACAACTGGAGACTTTACTAAATATTGTGAATTGACGACTACGGCTTTCAGTTCAACCGCTTCTGCAAGTGAAGTGCTAAATTTACTGACATCTTCCTCTCCCTCCTCTCCCGGTCAGGCTTTTGCTACTCGACCAGGAGTATGGTACATTGAGACTATTTCGGATGGTTCTTCGAATTTCAAGTTACGCTACAAGGCGAAAGATGCTGCAGATGGCACACCCGCCGCGGATTTATATCTTTGTGGATATTATGATACTTCTCTATCCGCTACTACGGGTATATCATGGAAAGGAAGTACCGATACAAATTTAGCTACAATATTTACGTGTATAAAGTGCAGTCCACTCAACGGATATTGTATGCCACTTGCAACGAGCGATTTGGAATATTCTTCATATGTTACACTCAAGACTTTAACATACATAAACGGATTCGGTAACGTTGAAATGGTCTTTCCTTCATTGACACTTATACCCGGAACGAAGATGAATCTATCAAATGGAAATAGTGGTGTAATTACTGCGACCACAAACAATACTATTTCTTTCGATGATACCGATCCAGGTAATAGCACATTCCAGGATACTTTTGCTTATGATCCGACTTTAGATAGTTTAGCGGGCGGGAGCGGCAGATACTATAACAAATTGACAAGTATAACTATACCAAACTCAATTGCTTATTCAGACCAGACTATGATTAATTTCAAATTTACTGGTAGGTTAGTAACCGCCGGCATTGAAACACCTATTTACAGAGCAATAAGCCTTCCAGGCAGAGTGATAGCCCCGGGTGTTGTCATTACATATAAAGAGATAGACTCGATGAGCGCAACAACTACTGTTGTTTCTGTTAATAATACTGGTACTACACCAAGCTTCATATGTGATAATAAAATGCAATTCACATTCAAGGCATTTGCCGCAACTGGTAATGGTTTAACATTATCTGTAGCTCCAGGCGCAACAACCGCACAGGCTAACGCAATTACCTCCAATATATTGGTAGGTGTTACAGGTGGATTCTTCCCGTGGGTTTCGGGATCAATTTAATGTTGAACAATAGTAATGGCGACAAGAAACTGTCTTAACCTTTATGCACCAATAAGTGGTAAAGGAGTTTATTATTTAGCAACAACGAGAGAAAAATTGGGACTAGATAGTACAAATAATCCTACTCTAGATAGATTTTTGAACGCTTCTTCTTATACCTTGTACCTGACATGGGCACAGGGAATAGCAATTGATTACCAACTTCCAAAAGATGCAACAGTAAAACCTTTTATACCAGGAGATCCAAGGTTAAGGTATTTATCAAAGACACAGGGAGATACTTCTACGGGTATAATTGTATTTCTTCCGGACCCACTTAAAACTGATAAATTTATGATAATAAGTCCCCCATTTTCAACTACACAGACACTCAGCACGAATCCGACTGCAAATTATTTTACAAACACAGGTGGTTACTCATTTCCAACAAGACTCACCAATACGTGTTTTTATAACACTCAGACACAGGCTTATATAATATTCGGATACGGGACTCTGGCTGGAGATGTTACATATTACGGAGTTCCTGCCACGAACATTGTCACCTATTCTGCTAGTCAAAATAACGCAAATGAATACTTTACAGTAACTGATTCAACAGATTCTACGATTACATGTACTTATATATGGATGATAAATCCTGGCCGAAAATACACTGATCAAATTGTTATTGATATTTCTGGACTGCCTAATCGTCTATCGGTTGATGGTGATAACAGATTCACATATAAATCTCAAATACAGACCACCGGTTTGCCATCAGGTATTCTCACTGTCCCTCCTCCTTTTACTATAATCTCTCCACCGCCACCTATATCTATTACTCCTGGAGTATACTCAACTACAGATGCAAAAAATCTTGAAATATTCACAATTAAAACGGGCTCTACGTTCGATTTCACGAATGTGACATTGCCCCAAGCAGCCTTGACGAATCGGAGTTACGTAATTACAGGCGAACAAATTGATTTTGGTCTTTTTTGGCCCAGTGTAAAAATTTTAGGAAAGTACACAAATCCTACAAGTTTTACATGGAACGGTTCAGATTTCGGACCAATTATTACTGATTTAACAGGCAATTGGTTAATGTCTTTAAGTTCTGCGTCATTTTCAACTCCTATCACAATAGCACAATCTTCATTCAATGATTGGGCCGTAAGGTACTCGGATTCTGGCACTGATAATTTTTATATCAGATTAGGTACAACTCCTAATAGTATTGTAGTATCTGATACCGGCGGTGGATGGTCAAATGATGAAGGTATGCCGAGCACTGGAACTATAAACGACAAGAAAAATATCATCACTGGAAGATCATCACGGAATC